>ERZ795054.1734-NODE-1734-length-19574-cov-4.893437_pt1 | contig 19574 bp, 18 predicted proteins | sample MGYA00375138_ERZ795054 | MGnify/ENA primary metagenome ERZ795054 (study PRJEB30183, sample SAMN05720215) | anaerobic digester metagenome | isolation source: active sludge of municipal wastewater-treating anaerobic digesters | place: USA | collected 2014-12-23 ... | reverse complement strand
GTCGATTTCCTCGAATACACAGGACTCGCCGCCGACCAGTCCTTCGGCTATCCCGCACCCCGTCTCGAGGATACAGCCGCTGTCGTGCTGCCAGACCCAACGCCCGGCGCCGCCAACCTGCTCGAACCGCCCGCGCCGCCCGAGCTCATCGCACTCGAGGTCGACATCGCCGGCGCCGTCACGCTCCGCTGGACCACTGTCCCGGGATGGACCTACCGCGTCGAAGCCTCCCGCGACGTCGGCATCGGCGCGTGGAATGTCCTGGGTGCAATCGTGGCCACCGGCGCCGAGGCCAGCTTCACCGACACCTCCGCCGCCGAACGCGACACCCGCTTCTACCGCGTCGCCCTGGTCTGGTAACCGCCAACAGAGCGTGCCCGTGTACTGGGCGATAGATGCCACGCCAAATCCGCTCCGAATTGGGGAGCAATCAGGTGCAGGACCCGAGCGGACCTGAAGGCCCCTGAAACTCGGCGTCGGGTGACAGAACAGGGTGACAAAACGAGCGCCAGCCCGACACCAATCCGATCCCGACGTTCTTGCCCGACTCACTCTGCGTGGCGGCCCCACTGAGTAGGAAGAACCCAGGAATGTTCGCCGCCGTCGCAATCTGATCGGCGAAGAGGCCGTCCGACTGAGACAGCAGGAGGGATGAAGCACGGGCTCAGGAGATACATCCGGCGCCCGCATGCGGTACGAGAGGGCAGTCGCACTCCAGATGCAACTCGTTGCCGGTCGGCCCGAAGACAAGGCGCGCACAGCCGAGTTGGAGCGCCTGCAACAGCGCCTGAAGGAAACTGCGCCGTGAGCGGGAACCATCCTACGAATGCCGCATCCCATGATGGCGATCGAGTGAGCATCGCCATTGGGGACTCCTTGGCGCTATCCGTGGGCCCGCTCCTCGCGCTGATTCTCTTGATTGTGTCGTTGGCACAAGGGGCGGACGCGCCCAGATCCTACGATCCTGGAGCGGCGCTTACGAACGGGCTGGGGATGCGTTTTGTGGCGGTGCAGGGGACGGGGGTCCAGTTCTCGGTGTACGAAGTGCGGGTCAAAGATTTCCGGGTGTTCGTACGGGAGAGCGGGTACGTCCACCTCCGGGAAACGGCGGATCCAAATTCACGCATGTGGTCGCTGGATCGGGATGGCTACAAGCAGCGAGGCCACTCGTGGGAGAATCCGGGCTTTGCCCAGACCGAAGAGCACCCCGTGGTTGGGGTAAGCTGGTATGACGCGAAGGCCTTCTGCGAATGGCTGACGCTGCGGGAGCGCGACGCGGGCCGGCTGCCCGCCAACCGCGAGTACCGTCTGCCGCGGGACCACGAATGGAGCATGGCGGTCGGGTTGGTGGAAGAAGACCCGGCCAAGACGCCCGAGGAGAAGGATGAGCAAATCAAGGACCGATATCCCTGGGGCGAGTGGCCGCAAGGGCAGCCGCCGCCGAAGGGAGCGGGGAACTACGCGGGAGCGGAGGCAGACGACGGGCGCTGGCCGGACAACCTCACGACGCTCGATGGTTACCGGGACGGGTATGCACGGACGGCGCCGGTGGGATCGAGATCGTTCAAGCCCAACAAGCTCGGAATACACGATCTCGGCGGCAATGTCTGGGAGTGGTGCGAGGACGAATATCGGCCCGTTGCCCTTGTCCGGGTGGTGCGCGGGGGGGCGTGGCTCGCTGCCAGATGACGTTGCCGTCCTTGATGACGTCGCGGACGCGATGGAAGGGAATCCGCCGGCTCTGCCCCGCTTCGTCCAAGACCTCAAAGGCGTGTCGGTCGCCTTCCGGGAAGCTGACGGCCTGCAACGCGACTCGCTGAACCACGTCGTCGTGGCGGGCAGAATAGCCGATCTCGAAATGGCCGCGCCCAAACTCCGGGTCCCACCGGATGCGGTTGAGCAGTTCGTGGATCGGGATCATGGCGCTTCAGCTGCTATTCGGCTCGGGCGGAGCTGCATCAACAGTCAAACCGGACGAGCCTCCTCGAAGACGGGGCCTAATGGGGAAGGGCGGCAGTGGTCAGACTTCCGCTGAAATCGCCGCACCGTGCCGTTACCTTGCATGATCGCGCCTTGGTTCGAGTCTTCACATTTCGCTCATTTCGTTCCGCCGCAACGGACGGCACGCGCCCCCGTTCGAAAGGTGTATCCGTTGTGTGTAGTCACGACTCGAAGCTGCGACGAGGGTTGTCTGGGAGCCCCCTGTCGCCCCCACGACCTTCATGGAGGTGCAGGGAGAAGCCATCTCGCGTGAATCCTCCTACGACTCGTCGCCCGGAGGACGATCGGTCGAGGAACAGGCCTTGTTCCATCAAACGGCCTCGCACTTCGAGGGCGATGGTCGAAGCCCGGTACTCCAGCAGGGTGTCCGCGAGCGGTCGGCAAGCGTCTCCCAGCGCCTGCTGGAACCGCAAAGCCGTCTCCCGGTCCGGGCAGTCGATCAGGAACGACCGGCGAACAGGCACATGCCGGCACGCGCCGAACCAGGAGCGCACTTCCGCCGCGACATTGCCCGGGGCGGGCTTCTTGGCGTGTTTCTCCAGCGTCTCCAGCACCCGCGCCGCCGTCCAGCCCTGGGCCGCCGCTTGCATCGCGGTCACGCGGGTCAGCCGGAACAACGTGCCCGTGCCCTTCCCGCAGCGCTCGGTGAACGGTCCCAATTCGATCTCCGCCGGCAGGTTGGGATAAAGGAAGACCACCTCGAAATTGGGCTGTACGACAATCGCGTTCTCGCCTTCTGGTTGCGTGTACTCGAAACTCGGGGCCAACCCCAGCAGACAGCGGCCTCCGCCATTCAGCCGGAAACACAAATCCCCCGCGGCGGCGGTTCCCGTGTCCACTCCCCCGAGCGGAACCAGGCGCTCCCAGAAAAAGGTCTCGAGGGTCTCGCGCCACGGTTGTTCCACGTTCTCCTCGGTGGCTTCCTCGACGGAATACCCAACCAGCGTGTGCTTCGGCCGGCTCGAAGCGGGTGCCGTCAGCGGATGGCTAACGCGGCTCTGGTAGTCCAGAAACTCCGCCAGGGGCACCGGGTTCGTGGTTTGGCCAAAGGCTTGGGCCAGCAGCGGGCGCAGGTCCACGGGGTCTTCCTTGCGCGTTAGGAACGGCGTCCTGCCCGGAACCAGCTCGCACACCGCGTCCTCGTCCTCGCCGAACTCGTCGACGGCCGGCTTGAGGAATTCCCGGATCAGGTCATGCAGGCGCTGACCCGGCGGCGCGCATAGCCATTGCGTGCCCCGCTCCGTCGGGACGAGCGCCAACCCGCCTTTGGGGACCGCTCGCGCCGCGGCGAGTTTGAGAGCGCGCAGCAACTGGTTGGCTTGCCGGAGGCGACCCGCGACGGGAAACCGCGCCGCCAGGCATTTCGGGAGGGGCATGGCCGCGGCTTCAAGCTGCTGCTGGCTCTTTTGGAAAAACTCCCAGCCGTAACGGCCTTGCTTGAGCCGGCAGCCGCCAAAGGAAGCCTCGGTCAGCACCAAGACCATGTCCTCCATCCAGAACGCCGGGCCGCACAGGTTCGAGCACTCGACGGCCGCGGGTGCTTGGGGAGCCGGACGATGCAGGCGTCGGCCAATCGCAGGGTGCACCCAATACACCGGCTCCAGCGTTTGCGGGCGCAACGCGGCGTACAGCAGGTGATAGCGCAAACAGGCCTTGAATGCCGCCGGCACGTGCGGCCGCAACGGTTCGGGCACCGCCTCCCCCAGCGCCCGCAGCGGGAGCGGCTGTGGTGACGCGAGCGCGTGCCGCACGAGGTGTCTCGCGGTTTCGCCCGCCTCGGCCGACTCCAGGTAGAAGGTCGTTTCCGGCTTCGTGGTGGGTTCTCCCCAAGAGCGCCAGGAGTAGCTGGCCCGCGGATAGCGCACGGTCTTCAGCGGCGCTTCCCACTTGGCCACGTTCGGCGCGTTCAGGAACTTCTCGATCCACTGTCGGCTGTGCCAGGACTCATAGCGGCCCTGCACGTAGGGCACCAGCAACTCCTCCCGCAGGAAGTGCTTCCGCTCGTAATCCCGCCACATCGCGTCCAGATTGTCGGTGTCGAAAACTGGGAACTTCTCCCATTGCGCCATGATACGGCGGAAATTGATGCGCGCCGGGTTCGGCTTGATTCGTCCAGGCGCCCCGGTCACGACCAGCCCGGACGCCAGGAGCAATTCCAGGTCCGCGCCGTAGCCCCCGGCGGCCACGGATTGCGCGTGCGCAGGTGCTTTCAGGAGGTAATGGCGGCGAGCGGCGACCGAGAGTTTCTCCCACAGCGGCAGCACGTCGAGGACCTCTGTCCAATCGAGATCGAAGAACTTCATGGCGAGGATCAATTCAGCGCGCCGCTGCGGGCGCGGCCTCTTCGGGCAACAGCTCTTCGGGTCGGTCGAGTGTCCAGATGCGATACTCGTATCCTTGCTCGCACAGGAACAACTGCCGGTTCAAGGCGTAGTCCTGTTCGACCGTGTCGCGTGAGACGATCGAGTAGAAATGGGCCTGGTTCTCACCGGCCTTGGGCCGCAAGATGCGGCCGAGGCGCTGGGCCTCCTCCTGCCGCGACCCGAACATGCCGGAGACCTGGATTGCCACCGCGGCTTCCGGCAAGTCAACCGAGAAATTCGCGATCTTGGACACAACCATGGCCTTGAGTTCGTTGCGGCGGAAGCGCGCATAGACCTCATCCCGCTGGCGCTGGCTGGTCGATCCCATCAGCAGGGGCAGGCCCAACTCGCGCGCGAACCCCTCGATCTGCTCCACGTACATGCCGATGATCAGAACCGGATCAGCCGCATGCCAGACCAGCAATTGCCGCACGAGCCGGAGCTTGGCCGGGTTTTCGGAGGCGATCCGGAACTTGTGGCGCGGCTCCGCCACGGCGTAGGCCATGCGACGCGCTTCGGACATGGGCAGGCGGATTTCCGTGCAGGCGGCCTGGGCGATCCAGCCCTGCTTCTCCATCTCCTTCCAGGGCACGTCGTATTTCTTGGGGCCGATGAGCGCGAAGACTTCGTCCTCCAATCCGTCCTCGCGCACCAGGGTCGCCGTCAGTCCGAGCCGGCGCCGCGCCTGAAGCGACGCGGTCACCTGGAATACGGGCGCCGGGAGCAAGTGAACCTCGTCGTAAATGATGAGCCCCCAGTTCCGCTGATCGAACAAGGCGAAGTGCGTGAAGTCGCTGCTCTTGTTCTTGCGGTGGGTGAGAATCTGGTAGGTGGAGATCGTGACCGGCCGTACTTCCTTGCTGTCGCCACTGTATTCGCCGATCAGATCCTCACTTAAGTTGGTCTTGTCCAGCAGCTCGGCCTTCCACTGCCGAGCGGCCGTGATGCCCGTGGTGAGGATCAGGGTCGAAGACCGCAGGAGCGCCATGCAGACCGTGCCCACAATGGTCTTGCCGGCGCCGCATGGCAACACCACCACGCCGGACCCGCCCCGCTCGGCGCCGCCCGCATGGAACAGGTCGGCCGCCTCGCGCTGGTAATCGCGCGGCGCGAACGCCCGGCCTGTCGACGTCACGGAACGTAACGCCAAGTCGAGCGACTCGCCCGGCTGGTATCCCGCCAAGTCTTCGGTCGGGAAACCGAGTTTGATCAGCGCCTGCTTCAGCCGGCCGCGATCGGGGGGCGCGACCACGAACTCGATGGGCGCGCGCCGTTCACGCAGCAGGGACGTGAGCGTCGGCTGATGGGCGAGTTCCTCGGCCAGGGGCAGGTCCCGCGCGCGCAGCACCAGTTGAGGTGCCTCGCGACGCAACTGGAGGGCGCCATACCGCCCCGCAAAGTCCCGGACACTGGCCCTGACGTGGCTGGGCACTGTGTACTTCGACAGCCCGCACAACGCGGCGACGATGCTCTCCGCATTCTCGCCCACGGCGCACGCGTTCCAGATCGACAGCGGCGTGAGCCGGTAGGTGTGCACGTGCTCCGGCGACTTCACCAGTTCGGCAAACCGCGCCAAGGCATCCCGTGCCTCCGCGTAGCGCGGGTTGTCCACCTCGACCAGCACCGTGTGGTCGCCCTGAACGATCAGCGGGTTTTGCGGTTGGAAGGCGTGGCCGTTCGTCATGGCCCCGGACCATACGCGCCGGTTCGCCGCGGGCCAAGCCAAGCTTGCGAGACCAGCGCCCCGGCTTCGCCGTTCCCGACCCCGTTCGACCCACCTCCGCCCTTGCCAGGGGGCGCCGAACCTGTCTGCACCATCGCGTCCTGGTACCCGCGGTCTGCCGAGTATCGAGGGAGGAGCCTCCTGGCTCCATTTCGACCCGGCCCAGCACCCCCGCGGCGTCGTGCCGAAATTCCAGCATGGTCACGATCTTCACGGCGCGACGGTCAACTTCAAGTCGATCCGGCGGCAATGACCGCATTCGCGGCAATTGCCCTGCGTGTCCCAGGCTCGGCTGCCACAATCATGATCCCTGCTTCGGCACCTTCCCCGATATTGCCGGTCGGCATCGGCGAGAATCTGTTCGCGCACGGTCTCGAAGAACCGGATCAGGAATCCGCCGGAGCCGCTGGCGGGGTCGCAGATGACATCCCCTTCCTTCGGGTCCACCATGCGGACCATGAATTCGACGATACAGCGCGGGGTGAAGAACTGGCCGATCTCGCCACGGAAGGTGCGTCCGAGGAACCGTTCGAAGGCAATGCCCTTGGTATCCTGGAAGAGCAGGTCCAGCGGTTGGTCACCGGGGAGTTGCCTGAGGTAGTCTTCGGTGAAGCGGTTTGTGGGTGACGAAGAAGGGGGCGTTGGTGCTGCGGGCGTAGTTGTCGCCCTGAGCGTAGTCGGCCGGCTTGATCGTGACGTTCTCGGACTTGCACTCGACGATGATCAGCGGGGGTTTCTGGTCTTTCCTGTCCTGCACCGTGCGCCAAATGACGAAGTCGGCGCGCGCATGGCCGGTGCCCCGTCGGCCTGTGATCTCCTGTTCTTCGGCAATCTGGCCGAGCGCGAAGCCGTACTCGTTGAGAATCACATCGAGGAAAGTCTGCCGGACGAGTTCCTCCGCCGACAACGCTTTCATCGTGGCTATGCCTGACGGCGAATACACCGTATGGCTGGTGGCCAGTGATGCGGAGTGGGGCCCGCCGTTGTTCGAGGTCTGGGCGAACGGCCAGAAGAAGCTCGACGTGCAAATCCCTCGGGCCCGGTTCGTGTTTCTGGAACGCTTCCAGGCGCGTGCGAGCGCGGGGCGGCTTCAGATCGAGTTCAAGGGTCCGCACGGCTGGCTACTCAACGGCCTGGTGGTCGGCAAACCGGGACCGGAACTGGAGGCGATGATCTGCTGGGAACTGTGCCGCGAGGGCGTGGATGACTGCCGTTATGTTTGCACATCCACACGTGGATCGCCGTCCCGGAGGCGGAGTTGGCTCGGACGGCCTTCTTCTTCATGGACGATATTTCACTCCAGGCGATCGAAGAGCCGCCACTGTCCCTGAACACCCCTCTCGATGAATACTACGTGGAGGAGCCCATTCCGTGGAGCATCCAGGCGGGCACAGCCGGAGGCCAGGTCCAGGTCGAACTGAAACGGAACTGAGCAGGTTGTGCCACTCGATCCACGGGCACATCACTCCGCGACTGTACGGCTGCGGCCGTGGTTTTTGCTTGTGCGACGAGGGAGGCCGCAGTCCATGATCCGATCATGAGCACGGCTTGGCGGCGGTTGGTCACGGCGTCGGCAATGGCCCTTGTGGTGGTAAGCACCAAGGCCGCGCAGGACTACGGCAAAGTGGAGCTGCTGCGTGACCGGTGGGGCATCCCGCACGTGTTCTCCGATACCGATGAGGGGGCGATGTATGGCCTTGGCTTTGCGACGGCTCAAGAGCGCGGGTTCCAGATGACTTACGGCCTGCGCCTCATGCAGGGGCGGTTGGCGGAAATCCTGGGAGACCGACCACGCGGTGGCAGGAAAGAAACCGCCTTGGACAATGATCGACGGATGCGGACGTTTGGCTGGACGCGTGCCGCCTCGAGAATCGCCGCGAAACTGGACCCAGGCACGCGGGGCTTGCTGGAGGCGTACTGCGAGGGCGTGAACGCCAGTTTCGCGGCCCAACAGACGACGGACACGCTCCATCCCTTGTTCAAGCAGCTTGATGTGGCCCCGGAAAAGTGGACGCCGGCCGATTGCCTGCTGAGTTGGTGGCACGTGGCCCAGTACTTCGCCGGTGACGGCACCCGCGATCTGATGGTGTGGCGCAATCGCACGCAGCCGCCTCCCGGCGCCCCCGCGATCCCGATGCCCAGCGCCTCATGGGTGGATGACACCGCCGCCGTGGTGCAGCGGGAAGATGTGAGCCAGGAATGGCTTCGCGAGGTGGAGCGATTCTGCGCCACCGTGGGCCTTTCCGCGGGCGGGAGTGGCGGCGCTACGAACGACCCGCCCAAGTTCAGCCATGCGTGGGTGGTGGGAGGCAAGCGGACGACCACGGGTTCGGCGGTGCTGGTGAGCGATCCCCAGACGCCGGTGCGCAACCCGTCGCTTTGGATGGAGTTCCATGTCAAGGGCAAGACCTTCGATGCGCGGGGGGTGGGAATGCCCGGGAGCCCAGGTCTGCTGATCGGCTTCAACCGGCGCGTGGCGTGGGGGTTGACCGCGCTCGGCGCTGATCAAGCCGACCTCTTTCGACTGGAGACATCGGTCGAACATCCGGACGCGTACCGCTGGAACGGCCAGTGGTGCCCGATGGAGGTGCACACCGAGACGATCCTCGTGAAGGGCGGCGCGCCCACGACCTTGACCATCCGTGACACGCACCTGGGGCCGGTGGTTTCGGAGTTTGCTTTCCGGCAACCGGGTGACCCGGAAGTGGCCCTGAAGCGGGTGCCAGTCTGCGAGACGAACCACGACACGATCCAGGGCGTCTTCGCCATGATGCGCGCGTCGGACGCGAAGGCTTTTCATCAGGCTCTGCCCGATTGGCGGTTTCCGTCCGCCAATTGCGTTTACGGCGATGCGGATGGCCACATTGGATATTCGGTCCTGGGCGCGATCCCGGTGCGTGCCCCTTCTTCGGGCGAAGCCCGCGGCGGCGAGGCCCTGCCGGGAACGGGTGACGCGGATGATTGGCGCGGCTTTGTTCCGGCCGCCCTGGTGCCGCAGGTGGAAGGTCCGCGCTTGGGTTTCCTACTGAGCGCCAACCACCGGCCGATCGCTTCGTTCTACCCGGTTGGTTTGGGAACGAGTACTGGTTCGATGGGGGACACGATCCGCTCCTGGCGGTTGCGCGAGCGATTGTCAGGACGGGAACGATTCAGCCCGGCCGACGTCCGCGAGGTCCATTACGATACGGTCAACCCGGCCCGACGGGAGATTGTCCGGTTGGGATTGCACCTGCGCGCGACGCAGCCCGAGGTGTTGTCGGAGGCATCCCTGAAGGCCTTGGCCGCCCTCGAGAAATGGCTGGCGGCGGGCGCCAGCAGTGATCTCCGGTCCGAGCATGCCGACCTGGCCACGCGGCTCAGCACGTTCTTTCGGTTTGTGGTGACGCCGTTGGCGCGAAAGTACGGCGGGGGCGAATCCGGGCTCGCGAGGTTCCTCAAGGACGCCTCCTCGCGCATCAGCAAGGACCCGAAGGCGACGTTCGAATCCGACGAATGCCGATTCATCGACCGGGTGCTTTCGGAAGCCTGGAGCGCGGGGGGCGCTGCGGGAAGGAACGGAGCGCGTGCCCAAGCAACGCGAGTCGGCGCACCGAAACCCCCGTTGGGGTGGTTCGACAGTCTCGACGGGTTCGGCTCGCTCGATCCCGCCCAGGATGTTGCGACCCCCGGCATCACGTGTCTGGACGGGCAGACGATCCACTGCCAATCAGCCCAGTCTTACACGCAATGGGTTCCGCTGCACGACGTGGACTTGGCAGAAACGGTGTGCCCGATTGGGCACAGCGACCGGCCCGACAGTCGCTATCGCAGGAGTACGATGGAACTCTGGGCCACGGCGAAATTGCACCCGGCGCCGCTCAGCCGCCAGGTCGTTGAACGGATTACCGTCGAGCGCGCAACGCTTCGGCCGGGAACGGTGCCATCTTCCGCATCCGCTCCGCCCGAGCACGACCTTCCGGCCTCCAGCAGTGCTCCTCTGGACCTCCCTCGTGTGTGGGAGAAGCACAAGTCGGGCAAGGAATACGGCCAGTTCCAGTGGCGGATCGGCATGTTGACAGCCGTTCCTAGGGAAGGCCCGTTGAGGTGAGCATGACCTGCGGATCGTTGGCGGAACGTCGATGGGGCATCGCCCGGCGTGCGGTGATCGTGCTTGGCCTGAGCACGAACGCCGTCCTCTTCGCTGCAACCGATCCAGGCGCGCCACCACAAATCCCCGTGCTCCGATGGGAGGAGCGCTCGGATTGGGTCAATGTGAAGACCGACGTAGCGCCCGCAGCGGTTGGCGATGGACAGGCGGATGATACGGTCGCCATCCAGAAGGCCTTAGCCAACGTGCGCGACGGGTCGGTCCTCTACTTCCCGCCGGGCACTTACCGGTTCACGGCTCCGCTGGTGCTGAGGAACGCCACGGGAGCGAGATGGATCGGCGGACTCATCGTCGGGAATGGTCGCGAGACGAAGTGGTTCTGGGATGGCGCCCGCGGGGGGACGATGCTCCTGCTCGACGGTGTCGCGTATTCGAGATTCATCGGCCTGGAGCTGGATGGGCGAGGCTCGGCTGCCGTGGGATTCCAATACCAGGCCACGCAAGGATTTCAAACGGAAGTCAACGCCCCCGCCTGCCCTATCCGCAACGTACTGGACCAGGTCGGCAACAAGTGGAGTCTGCTGGTGCTCATGTCTCTGCAGGGGCGGCGGCGGCGTTTCATGGAGGTCAAACGGAGCATCGGCGACATCACGCAGCGCGTGCTCACCCAGACCCTGCGGCGCCTGGAGCGAGATGGTCACGTCAGCCGCCAAGTCTATCCCACGTCGCCGCCCACGGTCGAATACCGGCTCACCCCGACGGGGGAGTCGCTCCTCAAACCGATGGGGAAGTTGGTGCGGTGGGCCAACGTCCATTTCGGAGAGGTCGCAGTGCGGCAAAGCCGCAACCAACGCAACGGGAACCTCACGCACGTCCGGCGGCGACGCACGCCCCGGTCGCCGCGCTGCGCCGGCGCTGCTGCGCAGCGCTGGAGAATAGAAGTGCGGAAATCTTGCCGGAAATGCACGACTGTCACCAATTGCAGTGCAGAGAACCGACGCCTGTTTGACGCTTTATGCAATCCATCCGGGACGTCTGGAACCGCCCGTAGAGCATGAACCTGAGGCATTTGGCATCGATGCGACGATGGCCCGCGGTATTGGCTGTGTTGTTGTGGTTGGCGTCACCTGGTGTGATGTCTGCCGCTCAAGCGGCCACAAGCCTCTTCTACGACCCCGAGGTCGTTCAAACGATCCGCCTTGAGATTCAGCGTGAGGATTTGGATCGGCTACAGCGCGCCCTGCCCGAGCGTATCTACGTTCCAGGCACGTTCCGTTGGAACGATGTGGCGCTGTACCCCGTAGGGATCCGATACAAAGGCAACAGCTCCTCTCACCCCGACTCCCCGCACAAGCGCTCCTTCCTGGTCGACTTCGCGGAGTACATGAAGGGTCAACGATTTCTCGGGCTGCGCCATGTGGCTTTGGACAACGGCATCCAGTTCGGCGGCCTCTTCAGTGAGCGGCTGATCACAGATGTTCTCCGCGAGTTGGGTGTGAAGGCCTCACGGTGCAACTATGCCCGCGTGCTCTTGAACGGGAAGCCGGTGGGTGTCTACGTGAACGTGGAGCGGATCGACCGTTCGTTCCTGGAAACCCATTTCGCCTCTGCCAGCGGACCTCTCTTCAAGGTGGACGAAGGCGGTCCGGGCGCCGATCTGCGCTATCAAGGCCATGACCCGGCCCTGTATCGGAAGGCCTTCGAGTTGCACGCGGGCGACGAGGCGCAGGGCTTCCGAGCGCTGGTGGAATTCATCCGCGCGATCGATCCGTCTGCGGGCGAGCCCAGGGAGTTGGGCCAGGTCCTCGATATCGATGCCTTTGTCAAGACGACGGTGGTCCTGCTCCTGGCCGGTGCGTTCGATCAGTACACGGGTTGGGGACCGCACAATTACTACCTCTACCTCAATCCCGCCGATCGGCTCTGGACGTATATTCCGTGGGACCTGGACGTCGGGTTCGCGGACCGCGCCTTTGGGCGCATCCCAGTCCTCGAAGGTTGGCATGCCGCCTGGCCAGCCCCGGTGCCAGGCCGTCCCCTGATGGAACGGTTGATCTCCGATCCGGTCCTGCTCAAGCATTGCCGTGGCTTGGCGCGGGTCATACTGGAGAAGTGGTTCCGACCGGAGGTGCTCATCCCCAAGCTCCGGAGGCTTCACGAGCAGATCCAGTCAGCGTTGCGGGAAGACCCGTACCCGGAGCGTAGGGTCACGGTGCGTTCCGACTCCGGAATCGAGGATGTCCTGGCGTCCATGGAGAAGTTCATTCGCGATCGCTATGCGCTGGCTCGGGCGCAACTCGACGCTCCCGGAGAGCGGCCTACTCCCCACCCGATTCAGTCGGGGCCGGACCACGAGGGCCCCAGGCCGGGTCCTCCCTCCGCGGATGCGCCGACCGATCTGCGAGCGGTGAGGGTCGGTGCGGCTGGGGTCAAACTTGAGTGGGTGGATCACGCCGAAGGCGAGATGGCCTTCATCGTCCAACGATGTCTCGGGGCGCAATGTACCGATTTCGTGAACGCGATCGGACTGGGCGGTGAAGACCTGACCAACGCCACGGACCCGAATGTGCAACCCGGTTTGACCTATCGCTATCGAGTGTATGCAGTGCGACCGACGCCCCAGGGACCTCGAGGCACCGGCGTGTCCAACGTGGAAACCATCAGCATCCCCGAGAACGACTCTCTGTCATTTCCTGAAAGTCGTGAAATGCCGCGCTGACAGCCAGCGGGCTCGCCTGGCAGCGTCGCTGGATGCAACGGCATCGCGTAGCGAGGCGCGCTTCAGACCTGACCAGATCCCCATTCTCATGGACAGTCCCCGTGTTTCCCCAATCCTCGTCCCCACGCCCCGCTTTCCAAAATCCTCGAATCTTTGCGCGAACACATGAGACTTGACTTGTCCACAACGAGTTTTGACCTTCGAGGAATTCTAGCAGGGTCCACCATGAACACTCGCATCCTTCGAGTTGCCCTCACCGCACTGGCGCTTGTCACCGTGACCGCACGTGCGACTGAGTTCCACATCTCACCCAGCGGCAACGACGCCAACCCCGGCACTAAGGACAAACCGTTCGCAGCGCCAGCCCGAGCGGTGGCGGCGGTTCGGACACTCGTGGCGGGCGGATTGAACAGGAACGTGCGCGTCGTGCTGCACGGCGGCACTTACGTGTTGCAGGCGCCGCTGGTCTTCACCTCTGCCGACTCGGGTTCCGCCGACTACGCCATCACGTACGCCGCAGCACCGGGAGAGACCGTGGTGATCAGCGGCGGTCGTCCGGTCACGGGCTGGAGGCCGACCGGCGGGTCGGAATGGACCGTCGAGTTGCCGGGCGTGAAGTCGGGCGAGTGGTTCTTCCGACAACTGATCGTCAATGACCAGCGAGCCGTCCGTGCCCGCTGGCCGGATGAGGACGGTGTGCTCCACATCGCCACCGTCGGCAACGAGGTCAGAGCGTTCACGTTTGATCGGGCGCTGCCGCCGGAGAACCTGGGCAGCCAGGACGCCGAACTGGTCGTCTATGAGAACTGGTCGGTCTCGCGCGCTCTGGTCGCTACCTCAGATGAACGCCAACTGGCGACCGCCACGGCCGTGGGTTGGATTGGACATGGCGACATGACCACAGCCAGCCCCGGCAAACCGGCGTTCATCGAGCATGCCCGTGCGGCACTGGATCAACCGGGGGAGTGGTTCCTCGACCGCCGCGCCGGCGCTTTGACCTACATCGCCCGCCCGGGCGAGACTCCCGCCCAGACCGTCGCCGTCGCCCCCGTCCTGACGCAGTTGGTGAAGATCGCCGGCACGAAAGAGAAGCCCGTCCGCAACCTGCGGTTCGAGGGATTGCGTTTCGAGCACACGGACTTCGCGCTGCCGGCGATCGGCTACTCGGAGATTCAGGCCGCGCACTTTGGCCCCAGCACCAAACTCCCGACTCAGGTCCAGCCGGTGGCGGTCGAGTGTGCCTATGCCGAGGATGTCCGGTTTGAACGCTGCCGCTTTGCGCACCTGAACAACTCGGGCATCGGATTTGGCCCCGGCTGTCGCCGCAACACCGTCAGCGGCTGTGTGATCGAGGATATCGGCGGCAACGGCGTGATGGTCGGCTGGCGGGGTACGGGCCGATTGCAGGGCGGAGCCGAAGGCACGCTCGACGCGGATTGGGGGGACCCGGCGGATGCCCCAGCGGGCAACACGATCGCCAACTGCGTGATCCGGCGTTGCGGCGCGGACAGTCGCGGCGCCGTGGGCGTCTGGGTAGCCTTCTCCGCCGACACGCGCGTGGCGCACAATGTCATCCACGACCTCCCGTACACGGGCGTGTCTGTCGGCTACCGCTGGGACACGACCCCCACCTCGCAGACCCGATGCGTCGTCGAGTCCAATCACATCTACGACGTCATGAAGAAACTCGCGGACGGTGGAGGCGTTTACACGCTGGGATTCCAGCCGGGAACTGTTCTGCGCGGGAACCTGATCCACGACGTCCACCGCAGCGCTCACGCTCACGGCGGCGCGCCCAATAACGGCTTCTTTATCGATGAGGGGAGCAAGGGTTTCCTGTTCGAGTCCAACGTGGTCCACAAGACCTCAGGCGAATCGGTGCGCTTCAACCAATGTCAGCGCGACTGGCACACGTGGAAGGGCAACGCCTTCGATGGCGACACCACCGCCGCCCGCATCACCGAGGTCACCGCCCGCGCCGGCCTGGAGCCCGAATACCGAGCCTTGCAGCCTCACCGCGGCACGATGCCGTAGGGCCAAAGGAACAGCAGGGCGGACGCCGACAATAAGACGGCGCCGAGTGGCGCTACTCGCCGCATCCGGACCTGCCACTTTGACTGCGGCAACCGCCTCTTCGGCCTGAGCAACCCCTGGGCTCCGAAACCAGCGGTTAAGGCAGAGCAACCCAGTCCGGAGACGCCGAAGAGACCTACCGCCACCTGACAAAACACAACGTAGCCAGCGGAGACCTGGGCCTTCTTGATGTCCTTTGGCGGATACTTCGCGCAGTGAACACGTCCGTCAGGAGCCGTCGTAGTCCCATGTAGGCATTCCAGGCATTCGCACGCGTGGGGGACGTAGTAATAGTCATCCATGTCCTTGACTGCCCAGATCAGCCCCATCGCAAACAAGCCGAACAGGCTGCCAACCCCCAGATAGACCAGACTCTTTAGCCGGCGTTTCCAGGAGTTCGCGGGGGGTTCAGTTCGCGTGGTCATCTCTCAAACTTTGGACTTGGTGTTCCCCGACGGCGTTCAGTGTTGAGTGTCCGGTCCGGGCTTCGAGCGGGCACGCCAGACAAAACATCGAGGGGTTTCCCCCGCCGTCATGCGCACGGGGACGCTTCTCCTGTCGAGGACGAGCTTCTTCCGCTACGCGCACGGCCAACCGGATGCGGGAGTCCACACGATTGCCGTCGGCTCCGCTATTTGCTGGATCATCCTCCAGTCAGTTCGCTCCCTTGACCCGGTGAACCGACCGTTCTAAGAAACAACCCCGTCGACTGTCATTCTGGATATGCGACTGTTCGGTTTCCTCGCTGCCATTGTGTGCACTGCGGCCTGGCTTCGTGGACAGGGAACCTCGGCGGGCTCGCCAGCAGACCCGGAGCGCATCTTGGCCGGCTTGAAACCCGATCAGGTCACTCGGCAGGTGTTGTGGTTGGTGAGCGGCCGTAAGGTCCAGGCACAGCCAGGCGATCCCTATGCCCAGCTCGTCGGACATTATTGGTTCGACGCTTACACCGTCTCGCCGCCGGGCTCCGAGCCAGGGCCTGCGTTTCCGTTGTGCATCAAGGCCCTGATCCCATACCAACGAGATCAGGACGAAGACCCCCTCGAGATGCAGGCGCGGTTCGCCTTCACCGGGGCGGGTGTGTGGCTGTTGGATCGAGTCCAGAGCCGCTTCCGCCGTGAAGGCTCCGGGTCCGCTGGGACTGTCACATCGCTGCCGACAGGCTCTGTGGATAACACCGCACTCCGTGAATTGGAGGAACTGGCGCGCCGCACGGAGGCCGCCGTGCAGGCTGTGAATCAAGCGCCCATCGGCGTGCGTAAGCAAATGGTGAGCGGCGGATGGGTTGACTTTCCACTTCAAGCGGCGTGGGCGGGGGGTCTCAGTCCCGCAGGGGAGAAGGATGAGCAAGCGTCAAGGGCGCGCATCGGGGTACTCCGAGCCCAACTGGGTGCGATTGACGGCCGACGAAACTGCTTGTCACCCTTCTTGACCGGGGCATAATACGCGCCCGATGGTTCGTAACGGTACAGGTTCTCACCGGCACGACGGAAAGGCGATGCGGTTGCTTATCCCGGCGGCTGTGGCGGATTGGTCTGCATTCGCGGACATCTCTGTGACAAGACACGGTGGCAAGCCTGAACTTTTGAGCCCAGGCAACATCGCGCAAAGCGTTGTATTGCAAGTTATTGTGCCAGAGTAGCTCAGCGGTAGAGCAGGGGACTCATAAGCCCTTGGTCGGGGGTTCAATTCCCTCCTCTGGCACCAGCCTCGCAGTCGCCTCATTCATGCATGGATAGCCAACCCATCCACCGCCCGCGGAACCTCGATTGGAAGCGCGCGGCGGCCCTGCTTTACGGGGACTGGGGCACGAGCAAGGCCTACGTCATCGGCCTGGCCTTCGCTGCCGCCGGCCATGCCTCGCTGCCCATCATTGGCGCGGTGTGCGTGCTGACTGCGCTGGTGGGATACAACTACATCCTTGTCTGCCGCCATTTCCCGGACGGAGGCGGCGTGTATTCAGCCGCGCGGGATCAGAGCCGACTGCTGGCGGTGATTGGCGCCCTGCTGCTGGTCGCCAATTTCCTGGTCACCGCCGCGTTGAGCTGCAACTCGGCGATGCACTATTTCGGGGTCTCGAAGGGGCACGTCGCGGCGGCGACGGTCCTGGTCATCCTGATTGTCGGCGGGATCAACTTCTTCGGCCCGAAACATACCGGCAGCCTCGCTGTGGGGCTGATGGTTCCGATGGTTGTGGTGGTGGTTGCGCTGATCCTGCTGAGCCTGCCCCATCTCAACACGGCGCACCTCGAACCGCCCAGTGGGGGGATCGCCCGCAACTGGCAGTTCTTTGTCGCGACGATTCTGGCGCTGAGCGGTGTCGAGGCGATCGCCAACCTGACCGGTGTGATGAAGCTCGACCCGGGCGCCACGATGGACAAGCCGTGCGTGTCCAAAACGGCCCGCAAAGCCATCCTGCCGGTCGCGGCCGAGGTTGTGCTGGGAACGGCCCTGCTGGGCTGGGCGATGCTTTCGTTGTCCGGCTCGCACGCGCCCGACCCCGTTGCACATCGCGATTACATGATGCGGTTTCTCGGGCAGGAGTACGGGACGCTGATGTTCAATGCGGCGGTCGGGAAGGCGATCGGCGCGGTCGTGGGTCTTGTGGTGGGCCTGCTGCTCTTGAGCGCGGTGAACACGGCGATCGCTGCCCAGATTGGCCTCGTCTACATGCTGGCGCGCGACGGCGAGATGCCGCGTTTCTTTGTCCGGTTGAACGCCTACGGCGTGCCGTGGTGGCCGTGGGCAATGGCGACATTGCTGCCAATCCTGATCGTTCTGGTCACCGGGGCCGACATTGAATCGCTTGCCAATCTCTATGCCATCGGCGTGGTGGGGGCGATCACGGTGAATCTGGGCTCGTGCACATTCAATCGCGCGCTCCGCCTGGCTTGGTACGAACGGGCGATCATGGGGGCGACCTTCCTCGTTCTGTTCGCCGTCGAGATCACCATTGCGAAGGTGAATCACGGCGCCCTCTTCTTCGCCATCTGCCTCTTGGGCCTAGGCCTGAGCCTTCGGACCATCACGCAGCGGCGGGCCGGGCTGCGGACGGTGACGGTGCGGCGGGAGATCGCCGCCCGAGTCGCGCCCGAGACCGCGCCTGAGTTCGAGCTTCAGCTCGAGACGGGACAGACTATCCTGGTTGCCGCGCGCGGGCTCACCCCGGTGCTCCGGTTCGCCCTCGAGGAGGCGCGGTTGCGTCAAGGGGCGCTCTATGTGCTTTACGTCAAGGAGTTGGCCGTGGCGATGCCCGGCCTGCTCCAAACCACCGAGCGCCCCCGCTGGCAGGACGATCCGGCGGCCGCCGCGATCATGAGCTCGATGCTGCACCTCGGGGCTCGCCACAACGTTCAGGTGGTTCCCCTCTACGCGGTCAGCGACGATCCGGCCAATTCCATTCTGGATCTGGCGGCCACGCTGGGCGTGGACATTCTGATGCTTGGTTCCCCGCAGAGACGCCGGTTGGTCCAGTTGCTCAAGGGGAATGTGGTGACTGAGGTTGCGCGGAACCTGCCCGAGAACATTCAGTTGGTCATCCACGGCTAACCCGCATATTTCTTAGCGCGTCTGTGCACATGGCAGTCAGACTTCGCAAGAGGACTGCTATGCGGGTTAGGGAAGCAAAACCGCGCCGGGTCCGAAAGCTGGAGAAATGCAACACACTGCTCCTATGGCAGAACCCCTTCTGAACCGAGAGGAGGCTCTTGGTTCCCTTTCCGGGCGCGGTTTTGCCACAGCCCGGATATGAGACTCCGCGAAGCCTTATGAAATACCCGGGCTAAGGAGGGGGGGCGCGTGACGCCTCACGCGGGGGGATTAGATGGGGCAATTCACTCCGTCGTGCTGGGATAGGATCCGGCGATATAATTCTCGAGTTGATCGATCTTGGCCTGCTGGGCGGTGATGATCCAGTTGACCAGGTCGCCGATCGAAAGAACACCCAGCACCTGGTTCTGCTCGACGACCGGCAGATGTCGGATGCGGTGCTCGGTCATCAGGCGCATGCAGTCCTCGACTGTGGCCTGGAGCGAGACAGGCACGATTTCACTCGAAAGCACCTCGCGCACCCGGGTCGTCCTCGAGTTCTTGCCCAGCAGCGCCACCTTGCGCGTGTAGTCGCGCTCGGAAAGGATCCCGACCAACGTCTCATCCTCCATGACCATCAGGGCGCCGACGTTTTTCTCAGCCAGCATGCTGATGGCATCGTAGACCATCGCATCGGGCGAGATCGACCACACGCCGTGGCCCTTTGCCTTGAGAAGCGCGTCGACTGTGCCTGTCATTCCCATGGTGCTTGGGCGCGAGGATTGATCCGCCGGCCGGAGAAGTCAAGCGCCGGGGAGGCCCAAATCCTCGCCTAAACTCACCACGAAGTCACGAAGGCCACAGAGCGGCTGAGCCGCTACCAAAACTCCGAGGCACGATCCCGCGGCGGCGCATGCGCGTCAACCTTAGGGTCTGCGCAAAAATTACTTCCGGTTTTGGCGGGAGCGCCACCGGGCCAGATGCGAGGCCCGAGGGAAGGAGTGTATCCGCTGAGATACTCGACCGACCGAGGAACGACGCAGATGGCCCGGTGCCGCCCCGCCCCGCAGGGCTGGGGGG
>ERZ795054.1725-NODE-1725-length-19680-cov-10.461299_pt1 | contig 19680 bp, 20 predicted proteins | sample MGYA00375138_ERZ795054 | MGnify/ENA primary metagenome ERZ795054 (study PRJEB30183, sample SAMN05720215) | anaerobic digester metagenome | isolation source: active sludge of municipal wastewater-treating anaerobic digesters | place: USA | collected 2014-12-23 ... | reverse complement strand
CAGAGAAAACACTGAAAACGCAAAATCATGGTCATGCAATTTGCAATTTCATTGCCATCAGGTTGCGTGGCAAATGAACAAACATAATTAATTTTACTCATGCATAAACAGGAGAAACTTATGGCAAAACAGATTCATTTAGTACTGACAGCGGCCCTTTTCATCACCCTTTCCGGATGCATGAACATGCCAACCCCACCAGCACAGATTACGGGTGCCTATGTCTCGCCCCTCAAGTACGAGGGATTCGACTGCTCGCGCTTATCTGTAGAACTGACATCTCTCTCCAGGCGAGAGGATCAACTGGTAGCCGCACAAAATCAGAGAATCAAGAGCAGTGAAACGCAAGCCTTCTGGCATGGTTATGGGCAAGGTGATGGAATAGAAGCCAGCGAACTGGCGAATGTCCGGGGGGAACGCGAGGCTGTACGTCACGCAATGGAGACTAAGGCCTGCAAGTAAAAGTATAGTTTTTTAGTTTTGACAACTGGAGCGCTCCGGTAGCCATCTCTAGAATTTCTGATAAAACGGACTGTTGGCAGGTAACTGCCAATTTGTCCGGAGGCTTAGATGGCAACGACTCAAACAACCAAAATGCTGTGCTCGCTACAACTGTTTCTCAGCATTCTGCTGGCCATATCCATTCTCTATGGATATCTAACGTATCGTGGTCCTATAGGACAGTTTGCCGAATCGCTAACGGCATCGATTGGCTCGGTATCTAGAGTCCTTGAGACGACGGCGGAAACAGTTGAACTCAACAAGAGCCTGCTAATAAGCACTCGTCAAATGCTTGCCATAGCTCGCAGTTACGTCCAGGAATTGAACACGAGAGCGTTAAGTTTGAAGAACCCAAACCCTCAGCACATCGAATTTCTCCGGAATGCTTCGGAAAAAATCGTTCGCCTTGGCGACTCGCTCATCTCCATGGGCGACGGTTTAATGTTTTCTGCACCGACCAATGTTCAGATGGAGGGGATACGCCCGGTCATTGTCATGTCACGCCCCATGGAAGCCTATGGACAACAAATCAAGGCAGGCGGATATGACATCAAGAAACTCGGTAGCGACATACCAAATATTGCCAATCAGGGAATGACAAAGGCGTCGGAAATTGCATCCGAGAGTGCACAGGTACTTCAGCAACTCGAAGATACCGATAAATTGTTGTTGAGGCTTGAGGGCCGCGATCTACCCAAAGCGCTACTGGAAATGAAAAGCACTTCCGAAAATCTTCGCAGGATAAGCCAGGAGGTCAGCGTCGCGGGCAACATCGGGACCATAATTCTGGTTTTCGGGTTGCTACTTGCCGGGTGGTGCTTCCTGAACAGTCTTAGTCTTTTGATGATGACCAATCAGTTTCCAACAGATTCAGTCCGTCAGGCGGAACTGGGAAAATCACTACAAAATAACTAATGAGAATTTTCCGGTGCGTGCAAATATGTTGAGGGGCTCAAATGAACATCTCTGACATGCAATCTATTCGACGGATTGCTTTGGTTCTGTTGGTGATCATCATGGTCGGGTTTTCGTGGCTGGCGCCACTGGATTCAGCGGCCAATGAAAGAGTAGACGCCGGCTTCAAACGCGCATTGGTAAGTTACGGGGCGGCTCGTGCCTTGAATGCGGTCATTTCCTTTGCCCAAGGAACCGAGATGTCGTTCCAGCCCTTCGGCGTCGGTTTGAACCTGGCTCCCGGTCAGATTCTCGACCCGCTAAATGATCTCGTAGAACAACTTTCTCAACTGCTGCTCATCGCCAGCGTGGCGCTTGGAATCCAAAAAATTCTCCTGTCCATCGGAGCTTCATGGGTGATATCGCTGACATTAACCATTATTGCTCTGGCATGGTGCGCACTACATTTACTGCATCGCCAGTCCCCTAACTGGCTTTTCAAACTACTCTTGGTTTTATTGATGCTCCGGTTCGCGATTCCGGTGTCCTTGGTAGGGACAGGGTTGCTCTTTCAGAACTTTCTGGCCTCCGATTACCAAGCAAGCCAAGCCATCATCGAAACTACATCTAAGGAGTTGAATAAAGCGCCAGTGCTGATCGAGGGCAGCACCGGTTCATCTGACGGTGCGACGACGAAGCCGGACTTTTTGCGTCAATGGTTCGGCAAACAAGGCTCAGAGACAAACCCAGAAGCAACCAAGCAAGGTGCCGTTGGAACTCCGCCTAGCCCAGTGGAGGAGCAAAATGTGGCTTCACAAAATAATGGCGACAAGCCCGGTTTTTTTGAGAAGTTGAACCCGAAGGAAAAATTTGAAAGCTTCAAACGAGCTGCCGAGAAAGCAGTCGAGCATGCAATTCAACTGATGGTGGTCTTTACGCTCGACACCATCGTCCTGCCCATTTTCTTGATCTGGGCGCTAATCAGTATTGGGCGCGGGACTCTGTGGACACCCAGCGAAACAACAAAAGCACCTCAGGGGAACTAGAGGCCCGCAGACTAGCTACTGCCTTTTTGCAAATCTGTGCTGGCTACTTGCTTCGGAACAAAACTCTAGTCTCATCACCTGAACGAGATCTTCAGAATCGATTCTGTTGAAAAACCAAAAGTCCACATTTTCGGCCGGTTTTTCGGGGTCACTTTGGTATTCCAGCGAGCGAGATCGTTCAATACAGAGCGATTGTGGAGGTGGTTTTTTGCGGCTTCCGCAACCGTCTCGGAAAACCGAGTTTTTCAACAGAATCGAATCTTGGATTCAACCGGTCGATGCAACGGTTTGGTGAAATCGTTCAGCGGGTGTTGCGTAGTCTAGTGTTTTCCTAGGGCGCTCATTCAGTTTCCTTGCGATTGCATTGAGCTGGGTCTGCGAGTAGGTTGAAACATCAGTTCCCTTTGGAAAATACTGCCGCAATAGCCCATTCGTATTCTCATTGGTCCCGCGCTGCCAAGGACTCCGAGGGTCGCAGAAATAGACCTGTATGTCCGTCGCCAACGTAAAGCGCTTATGACCGGCCATCTCGGTGCCGCGATCCCAAGTCAGCGATTTGTAGAGTTCCTGTGGCAGCTTGCGTGCATTCTTGATCAGCGCATTGGCGAACGTCTCGGCATCTTTGCTGGCGACCTTTACCAGCATCAAGTAGCGTGTTTGACGTTCGACGAGCGTTGCAATTTGACTACTGCGATTTCCGCACAGTAGATCGCCTTCCCAGTGCCCCGGCACGGCTCGATCTTCCACTGTAGCTGGGCGCTCGCTGATCGATACAGCGTCTGGAATTCTGCGACGATCATCTGATTTTTGGGTGTGATGACGTGAGCGCCGCATTGCTCGTGTGCGCCGCAAATGTTGCAACAACTCTTTCTTCAAGACGCCACGGGCTTGAATGAAAAGGCTGCGATATATCGTCTCGTGTGACACCTGATATTTCTCGTCGTCCGAGTAAGCGCACTTCAGCCAACCGGCAATCTGCTCCGGTGACCACAGGCATTGGAGCTTCGTGGCCACGATGCGGGCCAAGGAATGGTTCTTCGCCAGTTTACAGGTCTTGGGGCGACGAGCACGATCCCAAGCTGCCTGGTCGGCCTTGTTTGCCCGATAGCACCTCTGTCCTCCGTTGCGATGGATCTCACGGCTGATTGTGGAGGGCGCTCTTTCAAGAAGCGTTGCTATCAAACGGATCGAGTGACCAGATGCCAACGCACGCGATATTTCTTCGCGTTCGGCCAAGGTCAGCGCCAAGCTCGATCGGCATCGTGGCGCCGGCGTTATCCCGCCGGTCTCAGCCAGAATACGTTGTATGGATGAGTGATTTCGATCAAACAACTGGGCAATCTGCTGAAGCGACTCCCCTTTACGCCAGCGCTCCCACATCAAGGCTTTCTGGCTATCCGTGTAATAAATTCTCGGTCTTTGCTTCATCTGCAACACTCCTTCTGCCTAAGCAGGCTCTAGCGTGTTGCATCGACCGGTTGAATCCAAGGGCGGTCAGCGGACCTTCAGGTAATCAAGGCAGCGAAGGTCAGCTTTTCTGGCTGGTGAAGGCAAACTCCCGACCCTTAGCGGAAGTAGCACGAATTGAAAAGCTGCCGTTCAACGTGTAGCTATCCCGACGCCCCTCAGGGCGGTCGGGTTGAGCGAGGGGTTAGTTCTCCGTGCGGATGACATTGCCACGGCTATCATTCAGTTCATTGATCCACCACTGGCGATTTTCTTCAGGAGTAATGAACCTAACGTGGCTCGCGATGGCAGTTAGTCGCGAAGTGTCGAGGTCTAGCGTTCTTGCAACGAACTCAGGGAGGCTCTGCCCCAACTCGATGAACTCGAATCCATCATGTTCGAACTCGAAGACCTTGCCCGCGTCCGGACCGGAGGTCGGTACCAAGAGATAGTTACCGCTGTGCGGAATTTCCCCAATTACCAGGCAGTCCTTGATCCAATCCGGCAGATACTCTTCTTCCTCATCTTCTTCGATACCTTCTAGCCATGGTCTGAAGTCACTATCTAGCTCCGACCACTGCAAAGGACTTGCAATGAAGAAGGCGGCGTCACCGCTTTTCTCGTCAAGATATAGCGTGAGTTGCGCAAAGGTATCGTAGAAGTCTCGAAGTCCTTGAACATCGGGAACATCAACATCCGGGTCCGGTGGAGATCCAGCGTGGCGGAAGCTGACCGTCTTCGTGTTCTCTTCGCGATGAATCTCAATGCAAGTGAATTGACCGATGTGTGAGTGAACTTCAGAGTAGAGTGATTCGAGTATGGCCATTTATCGTCCCAGGCGATGAAGGTGGTTCTGAGGGCTAACAGTTATTCAAGGGACCCACCGGTCCGCATATTGATAATCGTAAAACATGGCAATTCGAAGTAACTGATTGATTCATTTAGGGGCAACTCCGGCATACAGTCAGCATATACCACGGTAATGCTGATCGCAAAAATCGGTATGTCGAAGGCGATAATGCTCTGGCGAATGGCAGCTATGGAGCAGTTTCTTGAAGGACCGCTTCTGGCCGATTGTGTGAGTTGGCGCCTACGCCAGTAAGCTGACGTTCGCCAAACTCCGAATTTTCCACTGGCCGGTATCAGGAAGCAGCAACCAATAAGTGCTGTCGGCCAACTGCTGCCGCTGGTCATTTCCCCAAACCGGCCATCTGAGCGACCGCAGCGCCTCGTAACCTGCCGTCGGATCGAATCACACTTCTCGGCCATTGCTGCCGTTCGACCCGTCCCATGAGAGTGGCTGGTATAGGCAACTAAACAGACTAATCAGCAGCTAAAAAGCAGGGGAGGAAGTCGGTCAAAAGGGCCGCACCCTAAAGCAGCCCTTCAAAGCGTCAACCAGACCCGGGGCGATGCATATTGCCGCAAAAGACGGGCCGGCTTTCAGCCGGCCTTTGTGGTCTACGCCCGCTGCGCGGGCCGGTGCGCGAAGACCCGGGCGCCCCTCCGCCCGCTCAGCGCGCAGTCGACGTCACATCTCGGGTAAACCCGAGCGCGCTGGCAATTGCCCGCTCCACTGCCGGCGCCGAAAGGTTGCTCCAGTAATTGGCGTAAAGCGGGAGCGGGGTCAGTTTCAACTCGCTGGTAAGTAGTGCGATGTCGTGCCCCTTGCACAGCGTTGCGGCCGCCGCCTTGGGCAAGGTCGCCAGGCCGAACCCGCTTTCCACCAGCTTGACCAGGGCGGAAATCGACGAGACGGTATGCACCCGCTTGTCGGTTACCCCCACCGCGCGCAAGGTGTCGAGCAACGCGATGTGCGGCTGCGAACCCCGCTGAAAGGTCAGCAGTTCGTGGTTCAGCACGGACGCAAGGGGCAGCTCCCCGATCCCCGACATGCTGCCGGGCCCGACAAAGATCATCTCCATGGGCGCCAGGCGCTCGTTGACGATGCCCGGGCCTTCGGCCGGCGCCGCCGAGAACACGAGGTCGAGGCCGCCACGCCGGATCTGCTCGTTGAGCACATGGGTCATCTCGACATTCAACTCAAACGCGATTGTCGGATAGCGGGCCTTGAGCGACTCCATCAGCGGAATCAGCCAGGTGTGCAAGACGGTCTCGATGCCGCCGACGCGCAACGAAACCGGCAACTGCTCGGGCGCCCCGAGTTCGCGCTTAAGGTCGAGCTGCAAGGCGAGCAGGCGATCGGCGTAATCGAGGAAGCGGCTGCCGGCGTTGGTCAGGCGAAACACCCGGTCGCGGCGGTCGATCAGCGGCACGGCGAGTTCTTCCTCCAGCGCGGCGATGCGGCTGGATACCGCGGACTGGGTCAGGAAGAGCTTTTCCGCTGTCCGCGAGATGCTCTGCAGACGCGCCACCCAGACGAATGCTTCGACAAAGCGTAGATTCAAGGCATCTCCTTCCCGGGCACCGGGGCAGTTGGCCGGTCGCCGGCAATGCAGGTTGGCACAGCTTAACGCCAGACGAGGCCGTGAAAACAGCGCTGCACAAAAAAATTCGATGATGTCTCAAAGAAATTAGTCGTTTGCGAAGTCAGCACCCGGCAACACATACTCCGCAAAAATCAAAATCCCTTTGGAGACTTTCAATGAATACAAAGACATCCGATTCCGCCAAGCAACTGATTGCAGAAAATGGCATTCAGGCGCGCCGGGCTATTCGCGCCGGACAGTGGGCCGGCCATACCAGCGGCACGGCGCCACATTATGTGCAGGGCAACGTGGTCATCCTGCCCGAGGCGCTGGCCAACGATTTCCTCCGCTTCTGCCAGCGCAACCCCAAGCCGTGCCCGCTGCTCGCCGTGTCCGAGCCGGGCGATCCGACGCTGCCGCGCCTCGGTGCCGACCTCGACATCCGCAGCGACGTGCCGCTTTACCGGGTCTGGCGCCATGGCGAGCTGAGCGCCGAAGTGACCGACATCCACAGCCTGTGGCGCGACGACCTGGTGACCTTCGTCATCGGCTGCTCCTTCTCCTTCGAGCAGCCGCTGATGGACGCCGGCATTCCGCTGCGCCACGTGCAACAGGGCAAGAACGTCGCGATGTACCGGACTAACATCCCGACCGTCGCGGCCGGCCCCTTCAGCGGCCCGGTGGTGGTCTCGATGCGCCCGATGACGCCGGCCAACGCCATCCGCGCCGTACAGGTGACGGCCCGCGTGCCGGCGGTGCATGGCGCGCCGCTGCACCTCGGCGATCCGGCGCTGATCGGCATTGCCGATCTGGGCAAACCCGATTTTGGGGATCCGGTGAATATCTTGCCGGGCGAGCTTCCTGTCTATTGGGCTTGCGGCGTGACGCCCCAGGCTGTGGTCATGGAGGCGAAACCCGATTTCTGTATCACCCACGCACCCGGCGCAATGCTGGTCACCGATTTGCAGGACAGCGAACTGGCATTTTAAGTGCACCTTCTCCGCACGACCCCGCCAAAGAGCGGGGGCAGCGGCTATCAATCCACTCATCAAGGAGACAAACCGTGTGGATTAGTGAAACCAGCAACAACGAACGGAAGACGCTTTTCGCGGCTTTTGCCGGCTACGGCGTCGACGCATTCGATTACATGATCTACACCTTCCTCATTCCCACGCTGATGGCGACATGGGCAATGAGCAGGGTGGAAGCTGGCTACATTGCGACCGGCGCACTCGTCACCTCGGCCATTGGCGGCTGGGTGGCCGGTATCCTGGCCGACAAGTATGGCCGTGTCCGTGTGCTGCAATGGACGGTGATCTGGTTCACCTTTTTTACCTTCCTTTCCGGCTTTACCAACTCCTTCGAGCAACTGTTCTTCACGCGTGCGATGCAGGGTTTCGGCTTCGGTGGCGAGTGGTCCGTCGGCGCCATACTGATTGCCGAGATGATCCAGGCCAAGCATCGCGGCAAGGCCGTCGGCCTCGTCCAGAGTAGCTGGGCGGTGGGCTGGGGCGCCGCAGCCATCGCCTTCTGGGCCGTCTATGCTGTCCTGCCGCCCGAGCAGGCGTGGCGAGTGCTGTTCTGGCTGGGTATCCTGCCAGCGTTCCTGATCTTCTATATCCGCCGCAACATTCATGATCCGGAAGTCTTCCACGCCACCCTGGCCAAGAAGAAAGTTGAAGGTGGCGGTAATTTCTGGGAGATATTTTCACCCAAGATACTGAAGACCACGATCTTCGCCAGCCTCTTGTCTACCGGCATGATGGGTGCCTACTACGCCGTCACCACCTGGCTACCGACTTTCCTGAAGGTCGAACGCAATCTTTCGGTGCTCGGTACCAGCGGTTACCTGCTGGTCTTGATCCTCGGCTCCTTTATCGGCTACCTGACCAGCGCCTACCTGTCGGATCGCCTCGGCCGGCGCCGTTGCTTCATGCTCTTCGCCACCTGTGCCGGCTTGCTGGTCTATAGCTACACCCATATCCCGATTACCGACCAGATGATGCTCGTCCTCGGCTTCCCGCTCGGCTTCTTTCTCTCGGGCATCTTTTCCGGCATGGGCGCCTATCTGACCGAGCTGTTTCCCAACGAGTTGCGCGGTTCGGGCCAGGGTTTTTGCTACAACTTTGGCCGTGCCACCGGAGCGATGTCCCCTGCGCTGGTCGGCTACCTCAGCACCTCGATGCCGCTCGGCGAAGTGATCGGCCTGCTCGCCGCCGGTGGTTACCTGATGGTGATCATCGCCTGCCTGCCGCTGCCGGAAACGCAGGGCCGCGACCTGGCCGTACAGAACTGATCCGGCACTGCTGACTGCAGTACCGCGTTTTCTCACCCGATTTATCCAGCTTTCCTGCTGCACCGCAAGGTGTGGCAAGGACCGCTGTCACCTTTGAAAGCCTCGCCATGGATAACACCACCAAGATTCCGTCCTATCTCTCCCGCGACCAACTCGGCCCCTGGGAAACTTACCTGGTCCAGATCGACCGGGTCGAACCCTACCTCGACCAAGCCCTGTTGCCCTGGGTCGAAACGCTGACGCGGCCGAAGCGCTCGCTGATCGTCGATGTGCCGATCCGTCTCGACAACGGCGTCATCGCCCACTACGAGGGCTACCGCGTTCAGCACAACCTGTCGCGCGGCCCCGGCAAGGGCGGCATCCGTTTCCATCCCGAAGTGACATTGACCGAGGTGATGGCCCTCTCGGCCTGGATGACCATCAAGAATGCCGTGGTGAACGTACCCTACGGCGGTGCCAAGGGTGGCATCCGGGTCGATCCGAAAAAACTGTCGATCGCGGAACTGGAACGCCTGACCCGCCGCTACGCCAGCGAAATCAATATCATGATCGGTCCGGACCGGGACATCCCGGCGCCCGATATCAACACCAACGAGCAGGTCATGGCCTGGTTCATGGATACCTATTCGGTCAATCAGGGAAAGACGACGACCGGCGTGGTAACCGGCAAACCGGTGTCGCTGGGCGGCAGCCTCGGTCGGCACGATGCCACCGGGCGCGGCGTTTTCGTGACGACCGTCGAAGCCGCGCGGCACTTGGGAATTTCAATTGCCGGGGCGCGGGTCGCCGTGCAGGGCTTCGGCAACGTCGGCGAGGCTGCCTCTCGCCTCTTCGCCGATGCCGGCGCCAAGGTCGTCGCCATCCAGGACGACACTGGCTCGATTCATAATACCAATGGACTCGATGTTCGCAAGGTTCGCCAGCATCGCCAGGAAACCGGCAGTCTGGTCGGAGCTCCGGATTCAGAGCCGATCGGGAACGAACAGTTCTGGTCCTGCGAGGTCGACATCCTGGTCGCCGCCGCCATGGAAAACCAGATTACCGAACACAACGCTCCGATGATTCGTGCCCGCATCGTTGCCGAGGGGGCCAACGGGCCGACTACGCCGGGGGCCGACCTCATCCTGCAGGAACGTGGCATTCTGGTCATCCCGGATGTGCTGGCCAATGCCGGCGGCGTCACCGTCAGCTATTTCGAATGGGTACAGGACATCAGCGCTTTTTTCTGGTCAGAGGATGAGATCAATTCACGTCTGGACAAAATCATGCGCGACGCCTTCGCCGCAGTTTGGAATGCCGCCCACGCCAAGGGCATACTGCTGCGTACCGCCGCCTTCGTGCTTGGCTGCGAACGGGTGCTGACCGCCCGCAAGCTGCGCGGCCTCTACCCCTGAGCGATCCTCCGACCATGACCGCTGACTCCTCCATTCTTCCCGTCCGCCTGCTCAGTGTCGGTGATACCGCCTGGACAGTCGAGTTCGGGTCGGTCATCGATCCGGCCATCCACGGCCGGGTCCTCGGCTTCAGCAGCCTGCTCGACACCCTCTCCGGCGATGGACGCCTGCATGGCGTCGTCGAATGGGTGCCGACCTTCCGTTCGGTGACGGTGCATTTCGATCCCGAGCAAACCGATGCCCTGGCGCTGCGCGACCTGCTGCACGACGTGGCCGGCAAGAGCGGCATCCTCTCGGCGGCCGGCTGCCGCTGGCATATCCCGGTCTGCTTCGCCGGCGAGCACGCCCCCGACCTGGCCGATGTCGCGGTCGCCAGGGGGATGACGGAGGACGCGGTGGTCGAGATGATGACCGGCACCGTGTTCTCGGTGTATATGCTCGGCTTCCTGCCCGGCTTCCCCTACCTCGGCGGGCTGCCGGCGGCGCTCGAGATGCCCCGCCTGGCCAGCCCGCGCAAGGTGGTTCCGGCGCGTTCGATCGCCATCGCCGGACGCATGTGCGCCGCCTATCCGTGGGAAAGCCCGGGCGGCTGGCGCCTGCTCGGGCGGACGCCGGTGCGCCTGTTCGATGCCGCCAACGCCCGCCGTCCGGCCCTGCTGGCCCCGGGCGACGAAGTGGTCTGGGAGGCGATCGACGCGGCTGCCTACGACGAACTCGAGCGCGAGTTTGCGGCCGGCGGCTTCGACCTGACCCGGCTCATGCGCGAAGGAGGCCAGTGATGAGCGCCCTCGTCGAAGTCGTCGAGGCCGGCCTCGCCGTCACCATCCAGGATCGCGGACGCTCCGGCTACCGCAATATCGGCGTGCCGCTCTCGGGCGCCCTCGACCCGGAACTGATGAGCGCCGCCAATGCCCTGCTCGGCAACGAGCGCGACGCCGCGGTGCTCGAGGTCTGCCTGGCCGGTCCGGCGCTGAAGGCGCTCTCCGGCACCGTGCGCATCGCGCTGGCCGGCGAATTGACGGCCCAGGTGGTGACCACCCGCGGCCGCCTGCTCAAGGTCGAGTCCTGGCAGACCGCGACCCTCTTTCCCGGCGATATCGTGCGCATCAGCGGCGTCGCGCGCGGTGTCGGCTACGTCGGGATTACCGGCGGTTTCCAGGTGCCGCAGCAGCTGGGCAGCCGGTCAACCTACCTGCGCGCGCGCATCGGCGGTGTCGCCGGCTTGCCGCTGGCGCTCGGCCACCGCCTGCCCTGCGCCCCGCTGAGCGGCAATCCCTGGCTGGAGCGCTGCGCAACCCTGCCGTGGCCGGCCGCGGAAGGGCCGATCCGCGTCATCCCCGGGCCGCAGGATGACCATTTCACGCTGCCGGCGCTGGCAGCCTTCGTCGATCGGCCCTACGCGGTCACCCGCGACATGGACCGCATGGGCATTCGCCTCGAGGGCGAGAAGCTGGCCCACAACGAGCTGGGGGCGGAAGTCATCTCCGACGGCGTGGCGCCCGGCGCCATCCAGGTGCCGGCCAACGGCCAGCCCATCGTCCTGCTCGCCGATTGCCAGACATCGGGCGGCTACCCAAAGATCGCCACGGTGATCCGGGCCGACCTGCCGCGCCTGGCGCATGTGCGGCCCGGCGACACGCTGCGCTTCGCCGCCGTCGACCAGCGCCAGGCCGCTGCCGCATTGCGCGAGCGGGCCGCGCTGGTGGCGCGCTGGTGTGAGAACATTGGCAACTTCTGCCCGCCCGGGGTGGTGGACGAGACGGCGCTCTACGAGGGCAACCTGATCAGCGGCGCGATCCGCGGCGACGAGAGCTTCGCGCCGGCCTAGGAATCTGGAAAACGGGGAATCAACGATGCAGCAAAAAATCAACCTCAATGCCGACCTCGGCGAGAGCTTCGGGGCCTGGCAAATGGGTAACGACCCGGAGATGCTGCGGGTCGTCGGCTCGGCCAACCTGGCCTGCGGCTTTCACGGCGGCGACCCCCTGGTCATGCGGCAGACGCTGCGCCGCGCCAGGGAGCACGGGGTCAGCGTCGGCGCCCACCCGTCCTACCCGGACCTGCAGGGCTTCGGGCGGCGCCGGATGGCGATGGCCCCCGACGAACTCGAAGCGGCCATCCTCTACCAGATCGCCGCGCTCGACGGCATGGCGAAGGCGGAAGGCACGCGCGTCAGCCATGTCAAGCCGCATGGTGCCCTGAACAACGCCGCGTGCGCCGATCGCGCGCTGGCCGACACCGTCGTGCGGGCGATCCGCGCCTATGATCCGGCCATGATCCTGCTGGCGCCCGCCCTCTCCGAACTGTGTGCCGCCGGGCGTGCCGCCGGCCTGCCGGTGGTCGAGGAAGTCTTCGCCGACCGCGCCTATCTTGACGACGGGCAACTGGTCCCGCGCAGCCGGCCCGATGCCATGATCCACGGCGCCGAAGCCAGCTACGCCCACGTCCGGCGCATGCTCGATGAACAGGCGATCGTCAGCGTGAGTGGCAAGCGCTTGCCGTGCCGGATCGGCAGCATCTGCGTGCACGGCGACGGCCCGGAGGCGGTGGCAACGGCACGCTACCTCCGCCAGCTGCTGGAAGCGGATGGTCGATCGTTGGTGGCACTCCCGGCGCTGGCGAGCGGGATGGGGGTTTGAGTTGGGCAGCGGCGCAAACGAAATCCGCTTTTGCGTGAGCGCGGGCGGAGAAAAATTTGCGCTTCGCGCAAGGATTTTTGCCAGCGCCGCCAGCTACCGCGAACCAGCTGGCGATTTCATTGCCGTTGCGAGCGACAACTGATGGCGCCCGGCACCGAGGCTGACCGTCAACTGGCGTTGGCGGTTGCCTGCCTGGCGGCGGCCAGCGACCATCCGGCCCGGCGCGATCTGGCCAACGAGGTACACGCCCGGCCATTTCTGAACATCCAGGCGCCGGCGCGGGTCACCCATCTCGCCGTCCTCGGGGATCTGGCTGCCGAGCCTGCGCTGCACGTCGCGCTGCTTGCCGAGTTCTGCGCCGCACAGGGGCTGCCGCCACCGCCGCCGGATGTCCGTCATCTGGCGCACAGCCACGATCGCTTCTCGCTCAAATGGGAACGCCACACCGAGTTTTCCAGCTTTACGGTCGCTGCGCCCGGCACCGGCAAGGACAGCTTTACGGCCTGGGTCGAGCCCGATGTTGCAGTGCCGCCCGGCTGGCGCGACCTGGTCGAGCGCAAGCGCCTGGTGGCCTTGCAGATCGAGGTGCTTGACGGCGACCGCGCGCACGCGGCACGGCGCGATCGCGCCCGCTGGTTCATCAGCGGCAGTGGCCATGTCGGCTGCCGGGTCCTGGGGGGCGGCGAGGTCTGGTGTGACTGGCAGATCGGCGCGGATGGCTTTTCACGCTTCCTGGTCCTCGATCTTGAGTTTCGTGAAAACCAGGTCGGTCGCCTGGTCCAGCGCCTGGCGGAAATCGAGACCTATCGCTTGATGGCGATGCTCGCGCTGCCCATCGCCCGGGAAATGCTGGGGAAGCTGGAGAGCCTGGAGGCGAGGCTCAGCGAGGTGATCCGCGGGATGGCCTCGGACCAAGCCAGTGGCGGCGATGCGCAGCGCCTTTTCGCGCTGACCGATCTGGCGGAGCAGGTCGAAACCCTGAGTGCCGGGGTCAGCCGGTTCAGCGCGTCGCGTGCCTATTATCAACTCGTCCTGGCGCGCATCCAGGAACTGCGCGAGGAACGCATCGAAGGTGTGCCGACCATCGGCGAATTCATGGAGCGACGCCTGTCGCCGGCCATGGATACCTGCCGTTCCGTTCAGACCCGCCACGCGGCGCTGGCTGAGCGTATTTCGCGCGCCATCGACCTGTTGCGGACACGGGTCAACATGGTCCAGGAAAGACAGATCACCGAATTGCTCAGCGGCATGCACAGCACCGCCTCGACCCACCTCAAGATGCAACATGCAGTCGAGGGACTTTCCGTCGTCGCCATTTCCTACTACACGTTTGCGCTGTTGTCGCATGTTATGGAAGGGGCGCATCACCTCGGACTGAACGTCAACATGCCGGTGCTCGAAATCCTGCTGGTGCCGGCCGTGATGACGGCGACGTTTTTCATGATTCGCGGGGTTCGCCGCGGCATTGAAAAAGGCAAGCCGGAATTTCAAAAGGCTGCGCTGGCGTCCGGCGACAATTGCTGATCGGCTCGTTCAATGGTGGCGTCGATGAACATCCGTTAAAGATCGCCCCCCTTGGGAGGGTGTTCGGGATTTTGTGTAAAGCGGCCGTTTCTCATGCCATCAAGGAATGACAGGTTTGGCCGAGGAGTCGCCATTGAGCAATTGTCCGGCACAACTGCTTTACTCAGTTACCCGACGTATAGAGGGCAAAGCGACGGTCGGCTGGTTTGGGTCGGGAGCACCAGTTCGGCGGATGGGAAATCGGTCATTCAAGGCGGTGAGAGGCGCAAGGGCAGCTTACTGCCCGACAGCCGCCCAATACCAAGCAACCGGCCAGCGTCCGGATTGGCCGACGAGCACTCTGCCAGCTACCACTCGGTGCGGCTGCTTCGCTCAGAAACCTGCCGCTGGAACTCCGAGACGGTGAATGTCTCTTTGGGGTCGGGAGTACGCGTTCGCAGGTTTGGAAAGCTGACGCTCGGAACGAAACCTTACCGAGAGGCAGGTAACCGGCGCATTGCTGACCGAGTGGTTCAGCTGCTCGAACGACCGCTGAGGCCGACGAGTTGGAGTTACTCATAAGATAGGTTTTGCAGCCAAACTGCAGCTTGCGTGACCGTTGCTTCGAGAGTGTAACTAGCCGATTTTGGCCAAAACCTGCTTCTAACAGACTACCCCAACGCAGTTATCAAGTAGTCATTTGATCGCGACTCTTGGCTTTTGAGTTCGAAGAAAAATTCAATATTTAATGCCTGAGGCTCTACCGGCGCAAGACTAGACATTTGCCCGCATAGGAGTAGTCTGGAACTGAAAGCCGAAGAGACGTAGCTCGGTTCTCGAAGCAAACAAAGCGATTGGAGGCAGCATGACTGAAAGTCCGCCGCAAATTGAGATGATTGCGTAGTACCCAAACGGCGAAAGCCGCAATGCTTCGATCAATTCCTACGAAGCCATAGATTTAAGAAGCCCATGCTTGAAACGCTTGGGCTTTTCGCTTCTGGGTTAGTGACTTTGTTGATGCTGCTCCATGCACTGTTCCAGCTTCGCCTTGGGAACGTTTTGAATTCTGCGTAGTAATTCGTGGGAGACATTTCTCACCTTGAAGCGGGAGCACAACTGCTCCTCCAGGTGCTGCAGCAAACTGGCCGCCATCTCGGCATCAGCTAGCGCTCTGTGTGCCCTCCCCACCTGCGGCAGATTAGCGAAATGAATGAGGTCACCCAACTTGTGGCTTGGTGCGTGTGGAAGAATGCGGCGGGCCAACAGTAATGAGCACGCAAACTCCTGACGGCGGTGTTGGTTGATGAGAGCCAACTCGGCATCCCAAAACTTACTGTCGAACGAGGCATTGTGCGCAACCAGTGGGATGTCACCCACAAAAGATGCAACCTCACACATGACCTGTGCGGCCGAGGGGGCAGACCGAATCATTGAATTCGTGATTCCGGTTAGCGACTCGATGAATGCGGGGATACGAACCCCGGCATTCATCAGACTTTGATAGCGGTCGACAACCTGTCCATTCTCAAGGAGGATCGCTGCTATTTCAGTTGCCCTGTCCCCCTGAGCAGGAGACAGACCCGTGGTCTCAAAATCGATGACGGCTACGATGTCCAAGCTTCAATCCCTCATCAGATCAGCTTGGGTACGGCAGCCAATACCGCATCCTTGAGATTGGCTTCCCCCAACACCTGACGCTCCCGGAAGCCATCAACCTCGTAATCGATGCCGTAGCGGTCGATACCCAGCAACGCGACGTTCCTTGGCGCTACTGCTTCAGCCTCTACAAGCAATGCAGTCTCGTCAGTTAGTGACAGGCTGGCAGCTGCATCAAGGGCATCCGCCTCAACCCAGCCCATCTTCCCAACCCCTCCGATGTATCTGAGACGCCTGGGAAGAATCCGGAAGAACATGAAGTCGAGCGCCAGGTACTGTTCAGCTGCCGGCACATAGCGGAGATAACGAGCTATCAGTTCCGGGCTGGGTTCAAATTGCTCGGCATCCCCAACCAAGGTCAGTCGCTGTCCATCCTGGACATTGGTGATGCCCGGCTCGGTGATTGAAATGCTGACCTTGGGGTCGGCCAGCAGATTCTTGGTGTGTTCTGCCAGGGCGCTAATCAGCAGGACGGGTTGATGGTGTTCGTCCAACACATTGGGCACTACGGTAGCGTACGGGTAGCCAGGCATCTGCAGCGATTGTGTGGCCAGCGTAGCGGCCTGCGCGCTGTGCAGCAATTTCAGTACGGAAGCAAGTTCAAGTTTCACCGAAAAATCCTGCAGGCAGTGGATTAGCGTTTCGCCGGCGTGGGCTTTGCTTCAAGAAGGTGGTGAAACGCCTCATGTACGTCGTAAAAGGCGCCATCGATATCACCCTGCCTGCTCTGGCAAGCGGTCTTCATGGAGGCAATGGATGCGACCAACTTTGATGCATCGGTTGAGTGAATGTCGATTGCCAGCCGTGCCAGTTCATCGACTTTGGCACAGGCATTGGGCAAACGCTCCGGACCTGGGCGGGCATGCCAGACAGGCGCAAGCACCGCATGAAAGGCGTCCACATCCTTGGCAATTTGATGATGGTGATGATGATGGTCATCGGCAATGGCTGTGCCCAGGCAGGCCGCAGCGACCAAAGCCGAAAACAACTTGGTGAATTTCTTCTTCATGGTTAATTTTCAGTTGAAGCTAAAACTTGTTTGATTTCGTTTGCCAGCACCGTCGGTTCTTCTGCACCTTGGATTCCGGATCTACGGTCGAAGATGAAGGTCGGCACCGAGTTCACACCCCATGCCCTCGCCTCTTGTTCCATATCTTGAATGAGGGAAATATCTTCATCGGAGTCGAGGTATTCGAGCACATCGGCTTGGCTGTAGCCGCAGGCCGTTGCCACATTCGCGAGGACCATTCTGTCACTGACGTTCTCGCCCTGTTCAAATTGCGCTTCGAACAGTCGCTCCACGAGCACTGAGGCATCCCCCTGTTGTTGCGCCCAGTGAATGAGGCGATGTGCCAATAGCGTATTGGCGCGAATCTGGATTTTCTCGAACTGGTAGTTGATGCCGAGCGGGGTACCGATTTCGCGTATCCGCGTCCAAATCGCCTCCACCCGTTCTCGCCCCCCGAATTTCTGAATCAGGAACGGCAAGTACGCCTCCCCCTCAGGAGGTGTATCCGGATTAAGGAAGAAAGGCCGCCAGCGCACGACGTACTGGAAGTCTGGATTGCTTTCTCGAACCAGGGCTATTGCCTGTTCAAGTCGGCGAAGGCCAACGAAGCACCAAGGGCAAACGACGTCAGAAACGACTTCGATAGTTAGCGGCTTCTGCGTGTTCATTCACCCTCCCACTCTTTGAGGAATCGACGGACAAACTCTTCCATGTACTGGTGCCGCTCCTCGGCCATCGCACGGCCTGTAGCGGTGTTCATTCGGTCTTTCAGCAGGAAGAGCTTTTCGTAAAAATGGTTCAGGCTATGCCCTTTTGATGCTTTGTAGGCTTCAGCCGTCGCATGCATCACCGGCACCTCGTCAGGGTCATACATCGATCGCCCGGCGTGGCCGCCATAGGCAAAGCAACGTGCAATCCCGATAGCACCGATCGCATCGAGTCGGTCAGCATCCTGAACACAACACCCTTCAAGCGTCTTCATGGCAGTCACAACGCCTGCCCCTTTGAAGGAGATTGTCCGCACAATCTCGACGACCTGTTCGATGACGTCCGGTGCAGCGCCCTCTTCCCTCAGCAAGCGTTCCGCTTCACGCGGCCCGACGCTCTCATCGCCGTTGTGAAACTTCCAATCAGCAATATCGTGGACGAGCGCAGCCAGCTCAGCAATTTCGTGGTTAGCGCCCTCTGCTGTAGCAATCCTCTTAGCAAGACGCCGGACTCGATTGATGTGGTGCCAGTCGTGGCCAGAGCCCTCGCCGGCGAATTTGGCTTGAATGTGCTGGGCGACGCGGTCGACCAACGCGTTGCTAGCTCCCATGCCTAGAACGGGATTTCGTCATCCAGGGCCGGATGTTTGGATGATGAAACCACCGGGGGAACATCATCTTCAACGGTCCGGCTACTGACTCCAGCACCGCTCAGTGCCTGCTCAAGCGCCTTTTCAACAGCGTCGATACGTTCCTTGCAGACGTTGAAAGCCGCAACTGACTCGGTCACGATGGTCAGCAGGTCATCAATGTTCGGTTCTTGCTGGTTACGCAACGTTTCGGCATGTTCTTGCAGCACTCCGTAGGCCTGCTTGAAGGATTTTTCGGTCATCTTGACTATCTCTAAGTTGCTTGGGTGGTCACGTGACCATCCCGGAATTCGATGTCGAGCGCTTCACCCGTCTTAACTTCAGTTTGAGAAGTGACTGGTTTGCGCTCGGCGTTGCGGATGATGGCAAAACCACGCCCGAGCGTCTTCTCCGGGCGTTGGCCGGCAATTTCACGGAACAAGGCAGTCGATGAGGTTTTGGCGTCGGTTAGTACGCGCCGGGCGTAGGTGGTGACATCTCTCAATTCCAGCTGAATGTCCTCTCGACTGCGCAGCAGATCCAACTTGGCCCGGTCACGTATGCCCTCTAACCGGGTCGTTGAAACAGAGCGCGCCGTGTTTACGACATTGGCTGCTTCGGTCCGGATTTCTGTCATTAGGGTGGGCACCTGCCGTTTGGCTTCACTCAGGCCTTGGTGGGCCTGGTGCCGCACTTCGGTCATCAGGTGCCGTGAGGCTTGCTTGGCATCATGCAGGGTCGTCGTTGCGGACAGGCGAAGCTCGTTCATCAGTTCGCTGGTCTGCTGGCGAGCCGTAGCTAGCTGACGTGTCGCACCTGATTGGATGCCCGAAAACCGCTGTTCTGCTTTTGCCCGTACGGCATTGACCGCCCGGTTCGCCAAGCCCGTCAGTTGTTCGAAGCTGGCTTTCGCTTCGGTCACCCGTTTGCGGATGAGTTGTTCGATACCTCCGATGACTTTGCTTGGTGTATCAAAGCGCGTATGAGCCACTTCATCAAGAATGGTGCTGTCACGCTCATGGCCAATCCCGGTCAAAACAGGAACACTCAAGGTGCACAGGGTTTTGGCGAGCTCGTAGTCGTTCAGCCATGCCAGGTCATTGACCGCGCCACCGCCGCGAATGATAACGACCGCGTCGGGAGGAGCGCCTGCCCAACGACCCATGGCAGCCAGGAGGACTTGGCGGATTTCTTGTGGGGCGCCCTCCCCTTGGAATCGGCTGTGCGCATAGACGAAGCGACAAATCCCGAAACGCTCCAGGCGCTGGGCTTCAGCCTGGAAGTCGCCCAGACCCGCAGCGCCTTGCGGAGCAATCACCAGTATGGCGTTGTAGTCCCAGGGGGCTGGCAGAAGCTTGTTGGCGTCGATAACCCCATCCTGTTTCAAACGCGTCCGAATCTCACGCTTACGGGCTTCGAGGTCTCCAACAGGCAGCTCCCCTACTGTGCGCGGGCATCACCACCTATTCCCCGCTGATGAAGGCCCAACTCAAAAAAGGCATGAAGGTGGGCGTCGCCGGCATCGGCGGGC
>ERZ795054.1721-NODE-1721-length-19717-cov-8.544095_pt1 | contig 19717 bp, 11 predicted proteins | sample MGYA00375138_ERZ795054 | MGnify/ENA primary metagenome ERZ795054 (study PRJEB30183, sample SAMN05720215) | anaerobic digester metagenome | isolation source: active sludge of municipal wastewater-treating anaerobic digesters | place: USA | collected 2014-12-23 ... | reverse complement strand
AGGACAGCACGGGCCGGTTCTGGATCGGGACACGGGGCGGACTCGACCTCTTCGACCGGAAACAGAATCGCTTCATCCACTACCAGTACGATCCGAACAATCCCCACAGCCTGAGCGATAATCTGGTGTCGCGGATCTATGAGGACCGCTCCGGCGTGCTGTGGGTCGGCACCAGCAGCCGCGGTGCGGTTGGTCGTTGCGTAGTCCACCGAGAACGAATCGAGGAGCCGATCGTTTCCTCGGGCCACTGTCAAGACCGCGGCACCTTCCTCCCTTGGAATCCAGACCTGATTCTGTGTGAACCCTACTCCTGAATCGTTGTCGAGGACGGTGACCGTAGCGGACCTCGGGATGCCCAAGACTTCCCCGCCGGTTGGGTTGCTCAAAATCAACCGGAAGATCTCGTTGGCCTCCTTCAACCCGTCATTGAGGATAGGGACGGTAAACAGCTTGATCGTCTCACCCACGGCGAACGTGAGCGTATTAGTGACTCCCGCGTAGTCCAGACCCGTCTGGGCCGTCGTATTCATCGTGGCGACATCCACGGTGACGGGGAAGTCCCCATCATCCGCGCGCACCACCCCAATGAGCACGGAACTCTCGTCCTCCCGCGCCCAGTAGTTGGCAAACTCAAAGACCAGGCCCTTGTCGTTGTCGTTAATCCGCACCGTGGCGTTCGCGCGCAGTCCCAAGTCCGCCCCGCCGGTGGGATTGCCCAGGATCACCGTGAAGGCGGTGGTGTTGCCAACAACGGCATCGTTCAGGATGGGCACCGTGATGTCCCCGCTCGTTTCCCCGGCTCCGAACGTCAGTGTCCCGGAGACGGCCGTATACTTCAACCCGGCCATGGCTGTTCCGTCGTTGGAGACGTAGTCCACACTGACGACCATGTCGATGTCCTCCAACCGCTGGACCGTGAGCGTGACGGCGCCAGCATCTTCCTCCACGGTGTAGGTGCTTGATCCAAACTGGAGGGAGCTGGCGCTTTGGAGGGCCGCCTCTACGAAGAGCAGCTGCCCTGCTACCAACAGACCGGCTATATGAGTTGCTTTCATGTGTTCTGGGTAATCTGGTTTCCTGTGTTGTCTAACGTTGTGTTCCGATGCAGGAGTCTCTCCGCACCAGTCAGTCGGCAGGCCTTAGTTGTCCGGCGCGAGGCGCGGTCTATGGCTGGCGAGCCTCCACGTTATCCTTCGCTTCTGCCGCGGCGATTTCCTCCCACGAGGGCGCGTGCCAAAGGTTGAGTTGTCCCGCAAGGCTGCAGGCCGCCAACCAGTTTCCATCAGATGAAAAGCTGACTCCTCGGTTGATGATCTGACCCTTTCCGGCGAGGGTTGCCAACTCCCGGGAGGTGAATGGATCCCAGAGCCTGATCGCTTCGCTTGGCGCTCCACCGGTGGTGACCAAGCGACGGCCGTGCGGAGAAAAGGCCACGCTGTGCGCCCCATGCATATGGCCTTTGAACACCGGTCTGAGAAGGGCGCGCGATGAGGCATCCCACACCGCCACCGAGGCATCGTTTCCCACCGTGCCGACCCTCGAGGAATCACGACTGAAGGCCACACCGATGACCACATCCCGATGGGCAAACTGCGAACCGAGAGACTCGCCCGCATCCAGATCCCACCAGTGGATCGAACCCAACCTGTCGCCCCAAACCAGCAAGCGACCGTTGGGCGAGAGGTCGATCGCGTTCGCTTCCGGAAATTCGCATCGAGCACGCGGCCTTTCATCGGCGCCCCACTCGATGACCTTGGGAAACATATCCACCGAAAACAGGCGGTTGTTGTCGCCAACGAAGCGGATCATGTGGATTGGAGCGTCGTGGGCGGAAAGGCTGTGAACCAGGCGTTGCTCAACACAAGACCACACGCGCACGGTCCCGTCGGCGCAACCCCCTGCAAGCCGGTTGCCATCGGACGAATAGGCTACGGCAGTCACGTTCGTTCCGAGCGCTGGGATGGGGTGGACGAAACGCAAGCTGGGTAACTCGAACAGTGTGACGATCCCGCCACATGTCGCCGCGAGGACCCGGTTATCTGGAGAAAACACGTATCCCGCTGATTTTCCCTGAGCGAGGATCCGTGGTTGCTCTTCCTCGAGACGTGGCTCGGTGCTCCAGATCGCGATGATGCCGTCTTTACCCGCGCTGGCCAGCGTCTTGCCGTCGGGAGAGAGGGCCAGTCCATAGACCTCGTCCGTGTTGCCCCGGAGGACAGCGAGGCCTCGCTGTTCTTCGACATCCCAGATCCGGATCGTCTGATCGGCGCCTGCCGAATACAGACGTTGTCCATCGGCCGAGAAAATGAGTTCACAGATCCAGGAGGTGTGTCCCTCGAGACTGCCCATGGATTTGCCTGTATTGGCGTCCCAGAGTCGGATTGGGCCGCCCACATAGCCACTGCCGGTAGCGATGACCCGTGCCGTGGGGGACCAGGCCACGGAGCTGATTCCTTCCGAGTGAGCCGCAAACTGGAACCGCTTCGCACCGGTGCGGGCCTCGGCGACGCGTAGTTGACCATCCGCGTCGCCTATGGCCAGGGCTTGGCTGTCGGGCGAGAAATCCAGTGAACCGAGGAAACCGAGGCTTGTGGCTGGAGACTGCCAGAGATTGGTCCGCTGATCAACCTCCCAGACCATCACGCCCGCAGGCAGGCTGTCGTTCCAGGACTGACCCAGACTCGCCAGCAAGGTTCCATCGGGCGAGAACTTGAGGGCGACAATCCGTTTGTCCGCATGAGGGATCTGGTATTGGCAGACGAGGTTCGTGCTGCCCGCCTGGTAAAGCCGGATTTCACCGCCCGGTCCATCGGTGGCCAGCAAGTCTCCTCGAGGCGAGAAAGAGACCAGATGGCCCGCCTGCGCCTGAAGGGTGGCCACCTTCCTTCGCGTTCGCAGTTCCCAAAGATCGACATACTCCGGATGAAGCCCGGCTACGGCCAGCAGACTGCCCTCGATGGAAAACGCCACGGCGTGCGTCGTGTTCGAGTAGCGGCAAAACTCGTAGAGAGCATCGCTCCTGCATTCCTGCCACAAGTAACGCCATTCCCAGCCGCGCGGGTCGGGTCCGCCCGGCCGAGGGCGATAGGCATCCAACAATTGCCTGACCCGGCCGAGGTCGTTGATCGCCAGTGCCTGCTGGGCATTGTTCATGTCCGCAGCGTAGGTTTGGCGGCGGGCCTCCAGTTCATGGGCTTCGGCTTGCTGACGAGCGGCCTCGGCCTGCTTCAACGCCGCCTCGGTTTGACGGAGCTGCCTCTGCTCACCGGCGCGGGCCTGTTCGGCATCGTGCTGGGCGCGCCGGGCAATCACCGCCTGCCACGCGCTCCCCACGATGCCCAGCACGAGCGCCGCTACCACTGTCGCTGCCGCGCCCACCATCAGCTTGTTCCGCCGAACGAACTTCTGGATCCGATACGCTGCGCTCGGCGGCCGCGCCGCTACTGGCTGATGGCTCAGGTGTCGTTCGATATCCATCGCCAGGCCATTGGCCGTCTCATACCGTCGCGTCCGGTCCTTCTCCAAACACTTCATGACGATCCAATCCAGGTCCTGATCGATTGCGGATTGCGGATTGTGGATTGCGGATTTAGCCGAGGGGATTGCGGATTTGGCCGGGGGGATTGCGGAGGCTGCCAGGCGTTCTCGCGTGATCCGCGTGCTCGGCCGCACCGGCTGCTCTTCGCGGATGATCCGCCGCATCTCGTCCAACCCCGCCGCCACCAGCGTCTTGGCATCAAAGGGTGTCTTGCCCGTCAGCAACTCATACAACAACACCCCGAGCGCGTAGATGTCGCTGCGCGTGTCGATGTCCAGGCTCGTCATCTGCGCCTGCTCCGGGCTCATATAGGCCGGTGTCCCGATGAACTGCTCGAAGGCCGTGTAGATTGTCTTGTCCGTCAACCGCTGTTGGTTCGTGGCCTTGGCAATGCCAAAATCGATCACCTTCGGGACGGGCACGCCATCGTTGACCGTAACCAGGATGTTCGAGGGTTTGATGTCCCGGTGGATAATCCCCTTTTGGTGGGCATGTTGAATGGCATGACAAACCTGGATGAAGAGCTGGAGCCGATCGGGCATCGAGAGGTTGTTCTGGTCGCAATAGTCGGTGATCTTGATGCCCCGGACCAGTTCCATGACGAAGTAGGGACGGCCGACCGAGAGAGGGGCAAGGGGCGAGGGACGAGGGACGAGGGGGCGCTCGGTGGAACCCGCATCGAACACCTTGGCGATGTTGGGGTGATCCATCAGGGCGAGGGCCTGGCGCTCGGCTTCGAACCGGGCGATGACCTGTTTGGTATCCATGCCCAGCTTGATGACCTTGAGGGCCACCCGGCGTCGGACCGGCTCCTCCTGTTCGGCCACGTAAACGATGCCGCACCCCCCTTCGCCGATCTGCTGGAGGAGTTTGTAGCGGCCAATGCGATCGCCAGGCTTCTCCGTGACGGGAAGCAGGACGGTCGCGGCGTCTGGCTCCAAGGCCGCAGCGCCTTCCATGAAAAAGTGGTCGGCTTCGCCTTGGGCCGCCAGCAACTCCTCGACACGTTGGCGCATCTGCGGATCGCCCGCGCAAGCCGCGTCCAGAAAGGCCCGGCGCTGGGCGGCGTCCGTGAGTTCGCGGGCGGCGGCGAAAAGAGCCTTTTCGCTTCGGCCCATGCTGTCTTGCCCAGAGTTTGCCTGCATCTCTATCTATTCATCCGCCATTGGCGCCGAAAACCCGACAGACAAAATGCGAGCCGGATCGGAAGCCGGTCGCTTAAAACTCCGGCCGGATGGCGCGGAAGAGCCAGGCCCGGGCGAAGGCCCAGTCACGCTCGATGGTGCGCTCGGTGACCCCCAGGCTCGTTGCCACTTCCTGATTGGTGAGTCCGCCAAAGAATTTCAGCACGACCACACGGGCCGTGTCCGGGTCCTCCGCTTCAAGGCGCTCCAATGCCTCGTCGATCAGCAGGACCTTGTCGTCGGGGGTGATATCAGCCAATTCCAGGTCGGCGATGTTCAGGCGTTCCTGTACGCCGCCGCGCTTGAGACGCGCTTTGCGTCGGACATTTTCGACCAGGACGCGGCGCATGGCTTCCGCCGCCGCAGCGAAGAAGTGCGCCCGGTTCTGCCACGTTTGCTCCTCGCCACGGACCAGCCGGAGCCAAGCTTCATGCACCAAGGCAGTGGGCTGAAGCGTCTGGCCGGGCGGTTGGTGCGCCATCTTATGCGCGGCCAGCTTGCGGAGTTCCTCGTAGACCAGCGGCAGGAGTTCTTCGGCGGCTTGAGCTTCGCCCTGGCGCACGCGATCCAGGATGCGCGTGACCTCGCTCATCGTTGCGCATTATGCATGCAATCTATACCGTACTCAAGCCTTGACCCACTGACAGGGCTCGCCCAGTGTGAAGGCCACGACGTGCGCTGCCGCAATATCTGGATCAAGGAGTTGGATCTCAAGGAACCGGACACCGATTTTACCCTGTAGGTCCTCCCTACCAACCGTCTGCGAGATGATCCCTTGATCACGCGTATCGTCGCTCACGGCTCACTCCGTCCACGAGAGTCGAAACAACCGCACGCTTGGATCCATCGGCCCCCGCGCAACGATCACGCTGTTGGTCCCCTCATCTGCCGTGAACGACTCCTGCACAGCCCAATCCACAAGGTTGGAGCTGACCTCCAGCGCATAGACGCGACCGGGCTTGAGTTTGCTCAGTTCGAGGATGAAGGCATCGCCCTCCGGCCGCAGGCGCAGTGATTCCGTCCGGGCTTGCGTGGCGACTTCATCGAGCCACCCGGCCCAGACGCCGTGCGTCCGGGAGGTGGGATGGTTCTCGTCCCAGAAAACATAATTACTTCCCGGACCCGTGACACTTTTATCTTTGAGTGTAGGATCTTGTAGCGCACCCAAGTCCACCCTTGTGAAACCCAGGCTCACGGCCTCGTCCAGAAAGGCATCCCAGCGGTCGTGGAGGTCGAATCGCAAGATCCGGAGGTTCGGAATGGCGGCGTCAAGCTTGGCCAACGCCTCGGCCAAAACGCGGTTAAACGCCTGCACCCGCTCGCCCACCTGGACCCTTTGCGCGCTGTTCAGGCGGCTGGCAAACGATGGCGAACGCTGCACCGGATCCAGATCGGAGACCATCACGGTGCGCGCGCCGTTCTGATGCAATCGCACGACACTGTTCGAGAGATTGCGGGTCATCCGCACGAACAGATTGGACCAGCCGACGGCATTGGTGAGTATGGCCGGGTTGAGCGTGTTGTGCGGGAAGAGGTGGTTCCAAAAATCATTTCCCCCTGCCCATACGACGAAGAGGGCGGTGGGTGCGATACGCGAGCCGCGGAATTGCGGCACCTGGCTGCCGACAACGTCGGCGGTGGTCGCGATACCCGCGTAGTTCTGCGCCGGGACGTAGGCCAGGCCCCAGTTGGTGCTGAGCAACTCCGGCCACATGGGCCCGTTGGACCAGTGCGACCTCCAGTATGGGCCACCGGCCGTCCATGACCAACTATCGCCGAAGACGTAGATCGCCGAGTAAGGCGGATCGATGGGCGCCGGTTGGGCGTACAGCCGGGCGCCGGTGTTGGACAGCAACAGGATGGCCAGCAGGAATGATTCAGGTTTCATAGGGTTCAGGGTGGTTAGTTTTCATCCGCGGGGTGAGGATTGAGTGCATCACTTGAGGTTGCTAGCCCGCTCCATGAGCCAGAGCAGATCCTGGTTGTCGGGGCAGGGCAAGCCAGGGTTGCGCTGCGTGAGATGGTAGTTCTTCCGGTGTGGTGGCGTGGTGCGGGGATCACGCCACCGTTTGATTTCCGAATGACCGTCGGCGAAGTTCAATCCACCGGCGCCGTTGTGGTAGCTGGAGGGATAATCAATCAGCCGCCAAGCCGACGGTTCCCGTGGATCAAACCCGCTCATGTCCGTGGTGAAGTAAGCGTCGTTGATGCTGTCGTCGCGTTCGTCCAGGACGACGAACGTCTGGGCAGGAGAAGGTTCGATCAGTTCGGAGGTTTTGCGGGCGATCCTGTAGCCGGGCGTGACAGACCCGGTGAGAAGCGCGCCGGTCAGCGCGTCATAACTGCCGAGGTAGCTGTTCATCGAGACACTGCGAACCCGCGGATAGCGCTTGCCTCCGATGGTGCTTTGACTCTGATCTCCCGGGCAGCGCCAAACCCCCACGGTGTTGAGGTAAGGGAAGAGATGGCTTTTAACGAGGAAAACCGTGTTGGTGTTGTCGGACCAGTTGATTGCCGGCCATCCAAGGTTATCGCCGGAATCCAGCGTCAGGAAGCCGCACGCCCACGTCAGCGCGGGATTGTCTGTGCCTTGTCCGTTTGGGCCGCATCCGATATTGGGCGGCACTTGGTCCTGGTTGTCGTCCGCATACATGACCCAGGCCAGGCCGAGTTGTTTGAGATTGCCCAGGCACTTGATTCCTTGGGCTTTGGCCTTGGCTCGAGACAGGGCGGGCAAGAGCATGCTGGCCAGGATGGCAATGATCGCGATCACTACCAGCAACTCGATCAGGGTGAAACCTGAACGCCCGAGTCGCGAACGTAGTTGTTCCTTGGCAAACCAGGCCGAAGTTTTCATGGCGGGTTTCCCGCACTGCCCGATCGAGGTGGGGCACTGTGGCGGAGGGGATTCATGGTTGATGTCTGTTCGCTTTGGCTTTCGCCTCGGCAGCCGCGATTTCCCCCCAGGACGGCGCACGCCAGATATGCAGGTGACGCTGGCTATTCAGGCCCACGAGTTTATTGCCGTCGGCAGAGAATAGGATCCAATTGATGGCCCAACCTTCGAAGTCGAGGCCGATCAGTTCCTGGTGGGTTTGGATGTCCCAGAGTTTTATGGCTTCCCTGCCGCCAGCCGTGACCAACCGCCGGCCATCCGCCGAAATGTCGAGCGCATGAATCGTTGACAGAAGATGGCCTTTGAGGGCGGCGATTTCGCGACACGAGCATGAATCCCACAGTTTGGCGATTCCGTCGTCGCCGGCTGTGGCGAAGAGGGCGCCGTCAGGCGTGAAGGCGACATCACGCACCCCGCGGCGGTGGGGCCAGAAGTTGGTCTGAGCGAATGGCGCGGTGATCTTCTGCAGAGTGAAACTGCCATCGGCATGCAGCATGGCAAAGTCGCGCCGCGAAGAAAAGTTGCAGCCCCAGTAGGGTTTGGCCGGACCTGGAAACTCGCCGGCCAACTGTCGCTGGCCGAATTGCCACAACGTGAACTCGATATTGGTGCCGACAGCATGCTGCAGCAGAACCAGGTCGGTACCGCAAACGCACAGCAGGGGCTGGGTATGGGTGACTCCCGGCCTGCTGGTGTCGAAGTCACTCCAGCAGTTGAGCCCGAAATCCCATACGTGAACCTTGCCGCCAGGGCCACCCACCAGAAGCTGTCTGCCGTCCGGCGAAAATTGGCACAAGCCCTGGGAACCCCCCGGAGCACTAAGGGATCCCAGTTTCTTGCCGGTCTCCATGTCCCAGACGAGGCAGTTAGTGCCGGGCCAGAAGGTGACGATCCGTTTGCTATCGGGGGAGAGACGCAGAAGAGACCCGCAGAATTCGCGCACGACACGCGGGGCGGGCGCCGGCGCCGCGGGTGGAATCTGCCAAAGGCGCACCGAGCCTTCTCTGTCGCCCGTAATCAACCGCTTACTGTCACTGGAGAAGGTCAGGCAATACACTTCATCTTCGTGCCCGCGTAAGGTGCGAACGCAGTCCCAGGTCTTGGTGTCCCATAGGCGCGCGGTCTGATCGGCGCAGGCGGAGGCCAGCCAACGCCCATCAGGCGAAAGGGCCAGGTCGGGGATATGGGCCTGATGCCCGGTCAGGTTTCGAATAAACTCACCCGTGTCGGGGTTCCAAAGGCCGATCTTTGAGTCGGCGTATCCCGCGCCAATGGCGAGCAGATTAGAATCCGGCACGTAGGCCAGGGCAGTGATCTCATCAGAATCTCCACCAGAATGGGCGGTGATGATGCGACTGATCGCCCCGGTGGCGGTCTCGAAGGTGATCACCTTGCCATCCCTCGTCCCCGCGGCCAAGCTGCGGTCGCCTTCCAAGAACTCGATCCGTCCTCCATTGAAGAGAGCATGGCCGTCGATCCACTTCGTCCAGCGCAGGCTCCAATCCTCGGTTCGCCAGATCGCCAGTGTGGAGCCCGGCGTGGGGTTCTTTTCGAGGCAAGCTAACCATCTTCCATCTCGAGAGGCCCGCATCCATTGCACCTCGTTCGTCGTCTGCAACCGGGCGACCTCATGCAGGGTGGTGGCGTCGAGTACAGAAATTCCAGGGCGCCCGCCGTCGTCGGGCCGGTTGCTGAGCAACCTGCCGGAGCCTGGGACAAAGACGGCGCCTGAGAGCCAGTGGGTGGCAAACCGACGCTGGTTGGACAAGCGATTCGATCCCAAATCGTAGAGGAACCCGCCCTTTTCCTCGGCGGCCATGCCCAGCAAACCCACCACGATGGCGTTGTCCTTTTCGGCGCAGGCGATGCGCCAGACGCCACCCCCGAACCGCGCCACTTCGCCCAGATCATCGCCCTGCGAGAGTCTCCAAAGGTAGCGCCATTCCCATCCACGCAGATCCTCCTGCCCCGGCCTTGGCCTTGTCTGCGCCAGCAAACGCCGAACCCGCCCCAGGTTGCTCTCTTTCCAGGCTTGGTGCGCCAGGTTGATGTTCGCGGCGTAGGCCTGTTGTTCAGCAAGCCGCTCAGCATCCTGCGCTGCGATCCGCTGCTCGGCCTCGCGGCCTTTGGCTTGGACTGCTTCCCGGCGTTCTTCCTGGGCCTGTCGCTTGGCCTGCCTCGCTAGCAACGCCTGCCAGGTGCTCACCGCAATACCAAGTACCAGCGCCATTGCAACGAAACCAGCAGCCGTCACCATCACCTTGTTACGGCGAATGAATTTCTGAGCCCGATATACCGTGCTCGGCGGACGGGCCACCACCGGTTCGTGCGTCAAGTGACGCTCGATATCCTGCGCCAGTCCGTTGGCCGTCTCGTACCGCCGCGTCCTGTCCTTCTCCAAACACTTCATCACGATCCAGTCCAGGTCCTGATCGATTGCGGATTGCGGATTGTGGATTGCGGATTTGGCCGGGAGGATTGCGGAGGCTGCCAGGCGTTCTCGCGTGATCCGGGTGCTCGGCCGCACCGGTTCCTGCTCCCGAATAATCCGCCGCATCTCGTCCAAACCCGCTGCCACAAGTGTCTTCGCATCAAAGGGCGTCTTGCCGGTCAGCAGTTCGTAAAGCAAAACCCCAAGCGCGTAAATGTCACTCCGCGTGTCGATGTCCAACCCGCTCATCTCGGCTTGCTCGGGGCTCATGTAGGCGGGCGTGCCGATGAACTGATGGAGTTGGGTGTAGACGGTCGCATCGGTCAGCCGGCCCTCGGTGGCCTTGGCAATCCCAAAATCAATCACCTTGGGCACCGGCACCCCATCGTGGAGCGTGACCAAAATGTTCGATGGCTTGATGTCCCGGTGGATGATCCCCTTTTGGTGGGCATGTTGAATGGCATGACAAACCTGGATGAAGAGCTGGAGCCGATCGGCCATCGGGAGGTTGTTTTGGTCACAGTAATCGGTGATCTTGATCCCCCGGACCAGCTCCATGACGAAGTAGGGCCGGCCGAGGCGGATTTCGGAGTTGGGATTTCGGATTTCGGATTTGAGGTCGGCAATTTGAGCCTCGAGGTCGCCGATGGCCCCCGCGTCGAATACCTTGGCGATGTTCGGATGATCCATCAGGGCGAGGGCCTGGCGCTCGGCCTCGAACCGGGCGATGACCTGCCGGGTGTCCATGCCTAGTTTGATGACCTTGAGAGCCACGCGGCGGCGGATTGGTTCGGTCTGTTCGGCCACATAGACCACGCCCCAGCCGCCTTCGCCGACCTTTTCGAGCAGTTTGTAACGGCCAATCATCTGGCCGATGGCCTCGTGGGGGAAGATAGTGGGCGATGGGGCCTTGACGGTCGAGGGGGCCGGATCCTCGCGCGTTGGCAGGACACCGTCGGGCTGGTCGTGGGCCGCGAGCAGGGCGTCAAGGCGCTGGCGGAGCACGGCATCGCCGGCGCACTCGCGGTCCAGGAACGCGGCCCGGTCGGCGGGAGGCTTGGTCAGGGCGAGCGCAAACAGGGCTTCTTCGCGTGTGGGTGCTGGATGATCCTTGAGTTTCATGGGCGACTAACGGTTTGGGGTTGTCACTCGTTCATGCGCAGGGAAGAGGTGAAAAGTATGGCACTTTCCAAAAACTCTTGCGGCCATTTTGGCGGAGCGACAGATCAATCGCTGCCCCGGGTATCACGTCCTGCAAAGGCGCTTCACGATATGAGGTTACGGAAACAGTCGGAAAAGTCCTCGAACACTAGGACGTGACTTTTTTTGGGCCGACGTTGGTTTGACGGGAGATTTCGACTCGCAGCCAGGCGCGCGCATAAGCCCACCATTCCTTGGCGGTGGGCACCGCGACACCGAGCGCGCTGGCTGCCTCTTCGAAGGTCAGGCCGACAAAATAGCGTAGCTTGACCAGTTCGGCCTTCCGTGGATCGACCTTGGCAAGCTCTTCCAGAGCCTCATGAACCAGAAGCAGGTTCTCATCCGTGTCGGGTGCGGGAATCTCGATCGCCTCGAACTCCACCGCCATTGCCCCACCTCCCCGTTTGTCGGCCAATCGTTTTCGGGCGCGATCGATTAGGATCCTGCGCATCGCCTCAGCGGCCGCGGCGAAGAAATGGCCCCGATTCTGCCACGCTGGCTGGGCATCGGCGCCCAGTCGCAGCCAGGCCTCGTGCACTAACGCCGTCGGCTGAAGCGTATGGCCGGGGAGTTCGTGGGCCATCCTGTGCGCGGCCAGCTTGCGGAGTTCCTCGTAAACCAAAGGCAGGAGTTCCTCGGGGGCTTGAGCTTCGCCCTGGTGCACACGGTCCAGGATGCGCGTGATGTCGCTCACAGGCTCCAGTCTTCGACATGCAGGCCGGGGATCCCGCCAAAGTGACGGGCATTCAACGTCGCGAGAATTAACCGATGAGATAGTGCCGTGGCGGCGATCAGTAAATCGAAATTAATCGAGCGGGTTGGGCGATTGCTGACGACCGGGCGCGCGGGCAATTCAATTTCCTCCTCGATAGGCCCATACTTGGTCTGTCCTTCAGCCACCGTATCCCAAACACTGGCCGGAGAACCGTCCGGATCTTCGGGACCTCCAATAGCGGGAACCACCCGCACCAAGGGCTTGCCACGTCGCGTCACAAGGCAAGGTTCACCCGACCGCGCGACAGTCTCGCACAACTCAGAGATTCGATTCTTGGCATCGAACAACTTAACTGTCTTCACAAAGACAATCTAGCTATCTAGACAGTATGCGTCAATCTGGCCTTTGGTACTCGTCACTGCTGGAATCCCAATTGCATTCCGATTCGAAGTGATGCAATTATCGATTTCGCCATGCAAAGCCGTTTTACCCGACGCCAGCTTTTGAGACTTCTGACTGCGGCCGGACTCGGCACGCCGTTCGCCACCCGCCTGGTTTCAGACGAGGCCGACGCGAACGCGCCCCGCGCCACCAAGCCTGAAAACATCGTCGTGCCGAATACCGCGCGCGACCGCTATCCGGCCCGGTTCATCGATGGTCGAGTGATCCAGCCGGAACGTCCGCTCTCCGTGATGCACGAGACCGATGTCCTGGTTGTCGGAGGGGGGCCGGCTGGATTTGCGGCGGCAGTCGCGGCCTCCCGGGCTGGTGCGAAGACCGCCCTGGTCGAGCGTTACGGCTACCTTGGCGGCCTCTGGACCGGCGGCCTTGTCCTTCTTGTTTATCCGACGCACGCCACCGAAAAGGGTGTTCTCACCAAGGTTTTGCGGGGTGTCGGCGACGAACTTCTCGGGCGCATTGCCCGTTATCCGGATGGCGCCACCCGTTATGCCGATAACCAGCCGGATCCAACGACCGATCCGGAGATCACCAAGCTGGTCATGGACGAGATGATCCAGGAGGCTGGCGTGAAGATGTTTTTTCACTGTTGGGTGGCGGATGTTATCCTCGAGGGAAACGCCGTTCGCGGAGTGGTGATCGAGAGCAAAGCGGGTCGTCAGGCCATGCTGGCAAAAGTGGTTGTGGACGCCTCGGGTGATGGCGACGTTTTCGCGGCCGCGGGTGCGGAGCACGAGCAGCGCCTGCACGCCGTGGGGCTTGTGCACCGCCTGGGCAACGCCGATCGCGCCGACCTGGTCAAATTGCGGGCGGCCGGTTTTAAGAACCTCGGGGAGACCGAACCGCTGCCCAGCGTGAAATGGGTAAACCTGCGCGGGCCAAGCACCGATGGTCTCGACATTGCGGAGCTGAGCCGTTTGGAGGTGGAACATCGACGCAGCATCTGGAAGCGATTGGAACAACTCCGGAAGACCTCCGGAGGCGAGCCGCTTTTTCTCCTCCAGACCGCGCCTCAGATCGGGGTGCGCATCACTCGCCTCCTGGCTGGCATGCGCAAGATGACTGACCCGGAGGCGCGTTCGACAGAGCCCCATCCCGATGCCATCGCCATCGGCGGCACTTACGGGAGCGGCCGGGATAAACCAGGCTTTGCGGTGCCCTATGGCGCGATGGTGCCCAAGAGACTGGACCAACTCATTGCCGCGGGGCGTTGCCTTGATGTGGACACCGCGATGGTTGAGGACATGCGTTTGATTGCCACCTGTCTCCTAACGGGCCATGCGGCGGGCGCCGCCGCCGCCCTCGCCGTGAAGGATCGGTGCTGTCCGCGTGATCTGGATGTGCCAAAGCTCCAAGCGCTACTGCGCAACCAGGGCGCGTACTTGCGATGAACAGGCCATCTTGACGGTGAAACTCGCCGCATTGGAGTTCACTTTGACATTTCTCGTCTTCGACTGAGCGGGTAGGCTCCCTCCGTGGCCACGTCACCCTCCACGGCAAATAGCCGTTTGAACCGAAGCCCGTTGCGCCAGATCGGTCGTTGGCTCATGCTGGCGGCCGCAGTGGGTTTAGTTTGGCCAGGAGGAAACGATTTATCGCTGCCCGTCATCCTTCCCGCGCTGAGTCCATGCATCGCCCTGGGATCGGTTATCAGCGCGAAGACCGTTTCCATGGTGACCTTGCTGGCATGGCCTGTCTTGTTCCTAGCGATGTTCTCGCCGAGATGGTTCTGCCGTTATGGCTGTCCGATGGGCTTAGTTCAGGAGGTCCTGGAGCGTGTCGGGACCAAAAAAACGGCGCGCGGATCGCGTTGTCCGATGATCGGGCCATGGCTGGTATGGGGGGCCTTTGGCGGCGCGGCACTCGGTTATCCAATTTTTCTCTGGCTCGATCCGCTGGCGATGTTCAACGGTTTCCTGAATGTTTGGCGCGAACCGTTCCGAATCGCGGCGCTGCTCGCCGGTATTGGCATGCCACTCGTGTTGATGCTGGGTTTGGTGGCTCCCCGCGTCTGGTGCCAGAGCATTTGTCCCCTGGGCGCCATGCAGGACTTGCTTGTTTGGCCGCGGCGCTGGTTTCGGTTCAGGACCCACGGCGCGACGCCGGATCGCGTGATTACGGAAACCGAGTCGAGTCCGCGCCGGCGCTGGTTTTTGGCCGCTTGTGCCGGCGCCGCCAGCGCATGGACGGTCAAGGTCGTGCAGGCCAATCCCGCGCTGGTCCTGCGTCCGCCCGGCGCGCTCGACGAACTCCATTTTACGGGCATTTGTGTGCGCTGCGGCAACTGCGCTCGGGCTTGTCCCTCCAAGATTATCGAGCCCGACTTTGGCGTGAGTGGTCTTGCGGGATTCCTGACGCCACGACTGCGTTTCGATCAGGACTATTGCCGGGAGGATTGTCATCGCTGCAACCGGGTTTGTCCCAGTGGCGCGATCGCGCGACTTGGGTTATCAGATAAACGCCGTCATGTGATTGGTTGGGCGAAGATTGACGCGAGCCTTTGCCTGCTTGCTCGGGGACGCGAATGCACAGCGTGCATTCGCAAGTGTCCCTTTCAGGCCATTGTTATGCATAGCGCCGATGGGGGATTCTCCAACGAACCGCGCATCTTATTCGAGCGCTGCAACGGTTGCGGCGCCTGCGAGGCTGTTTGCCCCACCCGGCCCGCGCGCGCCATCCAGGTCGTGGCGCGGTCCCAGGCTATCGCCGCGACCGCAAGGGCAATCCCACAAAAGCAGGGGGAAAAGGCCGTTGGAGGCCGATACACTGCAGAATTGCGGGGGGGTCCTCAATTTTGGCGAGAAAGACGTCCTGATAACCTTGAGCTTGCAGGAGGTTGATTCCAAATGCGGAGATCCATTGAAACCAAACGGCGTTGTTGCGAGGTCGTTGCTGGCGTCACCCCCCCCCCGTACGGATCTCCGCTAAAGAGGTAGTTGGCTCTCGCGCCGCCTTTTCCCATTCGGCTTCGGTCGGGAGACGATAGCCATTCAGGCTGAAGTCACAAGTTCAGTTCGTGAAATTGATGCAAGGCACAACACGACATACTCGGATAACAAACGTGACTTCAACGGGTGAACGAACGTTGAGTTGTGGATGATTAAAGACTGGCGTAAAAACGCCGGAAAAGACATTCTCCCGCAAGAGAAGTCAAATGTGTCCTCACGTAAATTACAATGCTATGTGGAAGGAGTGATCACCATGTTTAAAGAAGAACGAGAGCAAAGCCAGTTTGAATGGAGCATGTTAGGCGACCTGAATCAAGGTCGTCCCAACCTTGGTCCCATGACGCACGTGGCCGTATATCGGCTGATGCAATTCACCTTGCGGGATATCCTCATCCGGGATTTCGGCGTCGAGAAGGCTGACCGAGCTTTCTTTGATGCGGGCAAACTGGCAGGACAACATTACTACAAGAACGTGCTGCCTGAGCAGAAAGATTTGAGGGATTTCTTCGTGGATATCCAACGAACGATGAAGGAGCTGAACATCGGAATCTTTCGGGTAGAGGTGGCTGACTTTGAAAAAGGATCGTTTGTGGTCACCGTGGAAGAAGACCTTGACTGCTCGGGTATCCCCTTATGCTCGGAGCAGATTTGTACTTACGATGAGGGATTCATTGCGGGTTTGTTGCAGGCGTACTCGGGCAAGGATTACCTGGTAAAGGAAATTGACTGCTGGGGATCTGGCGCTCGGATTTGCCGTTTTACGGTAGTTCCCAAATAGACTCATTCCAATGATTTCTGTTGAAGAAACGGTCATCGATTCGATAACCGCAGCATTTCATGGCCTTCGCATGGGGAAAGTGCCTGTTCCCATCCCCCTTCCGGAGGATCTGCCGGACAACGAGGTGCGCCAGCTCATCACCTATGTGAATCGTTTCTTGTCCGAGTTTATACCGTTTGCCGAGGCGATGGAACAGGTCGCCCGGGGAGACCTGGAGACGCGCCCGCTTCTGGGCCGGATGACGGTGGTGCAGTCCTTTAAGACGCTCCACGCCAACTTGCGGCATCTCACGTGGAAGACGCAGCAGATCGCCGCGGGAGACCTTGAACAGCAGGTCGACTTCCTGGGAGATTTCTCGGCGGCGTTTAACAGCATGACCCAGCAGCTGAAGCATTCCTATCGGGAGCTGGAGCGTCGCAACCAGGAACTTCAGCATACGAATTTCCTATCGGACAGCGCGTTAGACTTGACCCAGGCGGGCTACTGGCACGTGGCGCTGGACGGTTCCGGTTACTACACCTCTTCTGAACGGGCAGTGCGCATTACTGGCGACACGCCCACGCCGAACTATCGTTATCCGCTCGACGAATGGGCCAAATGCATAACGCTCGGAGATGAGGTGGCCGCCAAGACCGCGCTGGAGAATTTCGAGGCGGCCCTGGTGGGAAAGATCCCTGTGTATGACGCCACGTACGCTTACAAGCGTCCAGTAGATGGGCGGGTGGTATGGCTCCATGCCGTGGGACACCTCGTAAAGGATCCCAGCGGCAAACCGATCGGCATGTTCGGAGTCACTCAGGACATCACGGATTTCAAACTGTTGGAAATGGAATTAGTCCGGGCCAAACAAAAAGCTGAGGATGCCACACAAATGAAGTCCATGTTCCTCGCGAACATGAGCCACGAAATCCGGACGCCGATGAATGCTATCATCGGTCTTTCTCATCTGGCGCTCAAGACTCCTCTCACCGCCAAGCAACGGGATTATGTGAGCAAAGTCCACAACGCCGGCACATCGCTGCTGTCTATCATTAACGACATCCTCGATTTCTCCAAAATCGAGGCTGGAAAACTCGATCTCGAAACGACTGACTTCAAGCTGGACGATGTCCTCGCCTCTGTCACCACGCTCACGGCTCAAAAGGCCCATGAGAAGGGCCTCGAGTATCTGGTTCACGTGGCGCCCGATATCCCCGAGCATCTGCTGGGCGATCCACTCCGTCTCGGCCAGATTCTGACGAACTTTGTCAACAATTCGGTCAAGTTTACTGAGCAAGGTGAAATCGGGCTCAACGTCGAGTTGCTTGAGCGCACCGGAGGAAAGGTGCTGCTCAAGTTCCATGTGCGTGATACCGGGATCGGCATGACGAAGGAGCAGGCAGCCCGGCTGTTCCAGCCATTTACGCAAGCGGACATGTCCACGACACGGAAGCATGGCGGGACGGGGCTTGGATTGACCATCTGCCGACGGCTAGTGGAGCTGATGGGAGGTCGCGTCTGGCTCGAGAGTGAGGCTGGGGTTGGCAGTAGTTTCTTCTTCACCACTTGGCTTGGCCTCGGTTCGGCCATCGGCGCCGACAAAATCGTTTCCAAGGAATTGACACAGCTTCGCGTTCTGATCGTCGATGACAATCCGGCGGCACGTGAAATCCTGCGCGAGTCTTTGTGCAGCTTGTCCGGCAGCGCGGATGCTGTGGCATCGGGTAAGGAAGCCGTTGAGGTAATCCAACAACACGACGCCTGTGAACCGTACGATCTCGTGTTTATGGACTGGCGCATGCCCGGCATGGACGGCTTGCAGGCCAGTCGACATATCAAGACCGATGAGACGTTGAAGCATCCACCGCACATCGTGCTGGTCACCGCATTCGGGCACGAAGAAGCCCGCGAAGCAGCCGAAAAGTTGCAGCTCGATGGTATTCTCGTAAAGCCTGTCACCAGGTCACAGATCGTGGATGCGCTGGTGAACGTTTTTGGAGGAGATGGCGCAGCAGCAACGGTGGTTGAGGATAACGAGCCGGCAGATCAGTTACGCGGCGCCAAAATCCTATTAGCCGAAGACAATACTATCAATCAACAGATCGCTGTCGAACTGCTCGAAGGTGCTGGCGCCGCGGTCAAAATTGCCAATAACGGTTTCGAAGCTGTCGAGATTCTGGCAAGTGGTCCCCAGCCGCCGCTCTTTGACATGGTGTTGATGGACCTCCAGATGCCGGTCATGGACGGCTTCCAGGCGACGGCCAGGCTGCGTTCCGATCGGCGCTTCACCCGATTGCCGATTATTGCGATGACAGCGCATGCGACCATGGAAGAGCGCCAACGATGTCTTGCCGCCGGGATGAACGATCACGTTTCCAAACCGATTGATCCCGCCAACCTGATCGAGACGGCAGGCAGATTCTATAAACCCCTCGCAACGCACCTTGATGCATCCGATGAGTTGAAGGCGATTGATAATCTCCACAAGGTTTCAGACAACGCCGTCCTCACGCACCTGGCCCCCTCTTCCCAGCCTTCCCCTACGCCAACCGTGGAAAAGGCACACGAGCAGGCGGCAGAGGGAGCGCCAAAAGGTTCGTGGGCCGCTCACGCGTCAGAAAAATACAGCGAGCTTCCTCTAATCTCTGGCCTGGACACGAAGGACGGCTTAAGCCGCGTGGCAGGCAACCGCAAGCTTTATATGAAGCTCCTGCGTCAGTTCCTGGTCGAACAAGGCTCAGTTCCCGCTCAAATCGCCACGGCTTTGGAGCGTAATGATACTGCGACAGCAGCACGTTTGGCCCACACCGTCAAGGGTGTGGCAGGCAACCTGGGAGCCCGCGTGGTTCAGTCAAGGGCATCTCAACTCGAAAAGGCCCTCCTAACAGGAATGCCAATGGCTGAACTAACCCCTATTCTGGACGATTTCGGTTCGGCCTTGGAAGATTTTGCCAACCACCTCCACGCCGCATTGCCATCAGACACGTTACGCTCGCCAATCGCCGCCCCCGCGGTGGTGGTGGATCCCGAGCAGGTCAAGCGTGCCGTTCAAGTCATGATGGGGCACTTGAACAACTTTGATCCCGCCGCTCAGGAATTTCTTGAGGCAAACCGCCACACTTTCCGGGCACTGCTGCAAAACGACTCGTATACGCGCTTCGAGCAACTCGTTAATCGCTTCGCTTTCGCTGAAGCCTGTTCGCTGCTTGAGCCAGTTGCCAAAGCGAACTTGTGAGCTGCACGCCAACACGATACTACGGAATCCGCGCCCGGAAGAACAGATGTTGATTTGTTCCCATTGGGATTGAGAGCGGCAAACCGCCCGTGGGCAGCGTGTGGGTTTGCCACAAGAACCAATTGGTCAAATCCAGCGACGATTCGACGACCGCCGTTTCTCCAGGCACGCCCTTGAGCCGCATTTCGAAAAGGCCGTTGGAGGCCGAAAGACAGCAGAACTCCAATCGGTCAACCAGTTTCGCGAGAAAGACGTCCTGATAACCTTGAGCTTGCAGCAGGTTGGTTCCGAATGCGGAGATCCATTGGAACCAGCCGGCCACATAAGGCGTGCCGCCGGAATCAAGCGCCAGTC
>ERZ795054.1712-NODE-1712-length-19812-cov-21.536721_pt1 | contig 19812 bp, 20 predicted proteins | sample MGYA00375138_ERZ795054 | MGnify/ENA primary metagenome ERZ795054 (study PRJEB30183, sample SAMN05720215) | anaerobic digester metagenome | isolation source: active sludge of municipal wastewater-treating anaerobic digesters | place: USA | collected 2014-12-23 ... | reverse complement strand
TGCTGATCGCCGACCGCCACAACCTGACGTTCCAGGGCGTGGACGGGCGGGCCGGAGCAATGCGCGCACGGGGCGACTTCTCGGTCGCGCCCGATGGCGCTCTGCGCGGCTTTATCCGGGTGGACCTGGGCGGGGCGGTCAGCCAGGCCCCGGCGACATTGCGACTCTCCGGCGCCGTGGCCAAGCCGCAGTTCGGTTTCTGAGTCCTTCAGGGGGCGGCGTGTTCCACGTGGAACGCGCCATCTCGGGGGTCGGGCTGTTTCACGTGGAACCCCCGGGAAGACCGGCGCTGACGGGTGGCGGGCTGCGTGGGATACTCGCGCGCCCGCCGTGACTGCGCCCCGAGGCTCCGCCCGCGTCCCCATCATGCTTCACCCCGAGTCATTCGACGTCATCGTGGTCGGTGGCGGCCACGCCGGCACCGAGGCCGCGCTCGCCGCCGCCCGCATGGGTCGGCGCACTCTGCTGTTGACGCACAGCATCGAGACCCTGGGGCAGATGTCCTGCAACCCGTCGATCGGTGGGATCGGCAAGGGCCACCTGGTCAGGGAGCTGGACGCGCTGGCTGGGGCCATGGCCGCTGCGACCGACGAGGCCGGCATCCAGTTCCGCATTCTCAACGGCTCCAAGGGGCCGGCGGTGCGTGCGACCCGCGCGCAGGCGGACCGCGCCCTGTACCGGGCGGCGATCCGCCGTCGCCTGGAGAGCCAGCCCGGCCTCTGGCTGTTCCAACAGGCGGTGGACGACCTGATCATCGAGCGCGACGGCGGCGAGGAGCGCGTCGCGGGGGCAGTCACCCAGTCGGGGATCCGCTTTCGCGGCGACGCCGTGGTGCTGACGGCGGGCACTTTCCTCAACGGACGGGTCCACATCGGCTTGGAAAGTCACTCGGCGGGCCGCGCAGGGGATCCTCCGTCGCTGTCGCTGGCGGCGCGCCTGAGGGAACTTGGCTTGCCGCAGGGCCGGCTCAAGACCGGAACGCCGCCGCGCATCGACGGCCGCACGATCGACTTTTCGCGCTGCGAGGAGCAACCCGGCGACGCCGATCCGGTGCCGGTGTTCTCGTTCCTGGGTACGCCCGACCAGCATCCGAGACAGTTGCCGTGCTGGATCACGCACACCCACCAAGGCACCCACGACCTGATTCGCGCCAACCTCGACCGCTCGCCCATGTACTCGGGCGTGATCGAGGGGGTGGGGCCCCGCTACTGCCCCTCGATCGAGGACAAGGTGCACCGCTTTGCCGACAAGGCGAGCCACCAGGTGTTCCTCGAGCCCGAGGGCCTGACCACGCACGAGTTCTACCCGAACGGCATCTCGACCAGCCTGCCGTTTGACGTGCAGCTCCAGATCGTGCGTTCGCTGCCCGGGCTGGAGCAGGCGCACATCCTGCGGCCCGGCTACGCGATCGAGTACGACTACTTCGATCCGCGCGGGCTCAAGGCCTCGCTCGAGACCCGCGCCATCGGCGGGCTGTTCTTCGCCGGGCAGATCAACGGAACCACGGGCTACGAAGAGGCCGCCGCCCAAGGTCTGCTGGCCGGCATCAACGCCGCCCGGCACACCCAGGGCCGCGAAGCCTGGGTGCCGCGGCGCGACCAGGCCTACCTCGGCGTGCTGGTCGACGACCTCACCACCCGCGGCGTGAGCGAGCCCTACCGGATGTTTACGTCGCGCGCCGAGTACCGCCTGAGCCTGCGCGAGGACAACGCCGACCTGCGCCTGACCGAACTCGGCCGCGAGCTGGGCTGCGTCGACGATAGGCGCTGGGACGCGTACGCGCGCAAGCGTGATGCGGTGGCCAAGGAGCTCGAGCGGCTGCGCACTACCTGGGTCAATCCGCGCTCAGTGGCCCAGGACGGTGCCGTGCACCTGCTGGGTCAGGGGCTGGAGCGCGAGTACCGCCTCGAGGACCTGCTGCGACGGCCCGAAGTGCGCTATGCGGACCTCGTGGCGCTGCGCGCTGCCGACGGTGGTGAACTTGGCGGGCCTGGCGTGGCTGACAAGGCGGTTGCGGAGCAGGTCGAGATCGCGGTGAAGTACGCCGGCTACATCGAGCGCCAGCAGGATGAAATTGCTCGCCACGCCTCGCACGAGACCACCCGGCTGCCACAAGACCTCGACTACGACGCCGTGTCTGGCCTTTCGTTCGAGGTGCGCCAGAAGTTCAAGCAGCACCGGCCCGAGACCGTGGGCCAGGCCTCGCGGATCTCGGGCGTCACGCCGGCGGCCATCTCGCTGCTGCTGGTACATCTCAAGCGGCTGTCCCGGAGCCAGGGCACCGGACGCCGTGCCGCCTGAGGTGGAGGTCCTGCGCGCCGGCGGGCGGGCACTCGGTCTGGAACTGGACGATGCGGTGGTCGACCGACTGCTGCGCTTCGGGGCTTTGCTCACCAAGTGGAACGCCACCCACAACCTGACGGCGATCCGCTCGGCCGACGAGCTGCTCACGCACCACTTGCTGGACAGTCTTTCCTTGGCCGCGCCTCTGGCACGCTGGATGCGCTCAGGCGACGGGCGCGTGCTCGATGTCGGCGCAGGCGGTGGCCTGCCGGGCATCCCGCTGGCCATCCTGCGGCCGGACCTGGCGTTCACTCTGGTCGACGCTGTTCAGAAGAAGGTGGCCTTCCTGCGCCAGGCCCAGCTCGAGATCGGTCTTGCCAACCTGACGCCGGTGCACGGGCGGATCGAGGCCTTGGCTCTGCCACCCTTTCCCGTCGTCACCTCGCGAGCGTTCGCGGCGCTGCCCAAGTTCTGCGAACTCACCCGCCATCTGCTCGCGCCGGGCGGCGTATGGCTGGCAATGAAGGGACTGCGTCCAGACGAGGAGTTGGCGGGCATGCCGACCTGGGCCGAGGTACTGGCGGTCGAGCCCCTGGTCGTGCCGGGACTCGAGGAAACGCGTCACCTGGTGGTGGCGCGGGTCAGGCCCGAGGGCTAGGCGCCCTCAGTGCTCGCCGGCTAGCACTTCCCGCAACTGGTCTGCAGTGGCGAGCAGGTCAGCGGTCTGCGAATCGTCGAACGCGGCGAATATGGCACCGACCTTGTCGGTGATGACGTACATGTCGTCGGTCGTGCGCTCGATCCAGCCGAGCTCGAGCAGCTTGCCGAGCTTGCGTCGCACGGTTTCGCGGGGGATCCCGGTGACCTCGGCAATCGACAGTGCATTGCAGGGGCGCAGCCGCCGGCTGGCATCGAGGTGGCCGGCGCGGGCCTGCTCGGCAAGCCGATGAACCGGTGCGTGCGGGGGAAAGACGCTCTCCACGTTGCGCATCGAAAGCTCACCCAGGACAAGCGCCAAAGTAAGGTCGCCTTCGAACGCCTGATAGATGGAACGCAGGCGAGTAGTCATGAAACGCCCCATCAAAACCGACAAGAGTCGTCGGTTTGCGGCGTACTGGTCAGCACTTACTCCCGGCGGAACCTGCATGGGAGCAGGCAGATCGGTCGGAAATGCAGCGCGGTCGCGAGGGCGACGGCGAATGCGCTGTTGATGGTCCTCCGGCATAGCAGCTGCTCCACTGAAAACACGACCATCCGCGGTCTTCCCGTGACCTTGCGATCTGTCCGGCGCTAGCGCGGTGGGCCGAAGCCAAACTCCAACCCCACAATCTGAGAATGCCCTCTGTCACCGGATTTATCAATAGGTCACGATGTGGGCGCGTGACGCGAATTGCGTCCGCCGGGCGGCGGATCCGCCCTTGACACCGCGCGCTGGAAGAGACTGCGGCGCCCGGGGCACCCCCCGCGGCAGGCCTCCTGGCCTCAGGAGGGGGGGACTGCCGCCGCAAGCAGCGGCTGCAACTCCAACAGCACCGCTCCCAGGGCGCGTCCGTAGCCCTCGACCACTGCCGCTGGCGTCGACTGTGTCAGAGCAACGCTCTGGCGGAAGGTGCGCTCCATCAACGCCGCCTGCGTTGGTCGGCTGGTGTCGCTCAGAGTCGCCTGGATCAACAGCACGGCGGAGGGCGGTCGGCCCGGTCGGAAGTCGCCGTAGAGTTCCAGCACGAACAGATTCAGCACGTAGCGCTGGTTCGCTCCCGAGCCCGGCGCGGCGGTAAAGCGCATCGGTCCGGCGCGGTCGAGCCACTCGGTAGCCTGGGTGCCGATCATGGCTCCCGAGGGAGCCATCAGCCGGTGGTAGAAGTCGCTCGTATAGCGCACCTCGTCCATCCGGTAGACGAGCTGCTCGCCCGCAAAGCTTGGTGCCACCCGCACCGGAGCCACCCGGAGGCTCTCGGTGCGGCGCACCGCGGCCTCCGCAGGCGGCGGCGGCCGCAAGACGTAGTGCTCGACGGGAGGAGCGTCCTGCCGCAGGGAACAGGCGCCCAGTAGAACGGACGCGGCGAGCGCCGGCAGAAGACTAAGGAGGGATCGCATCACTGCTTCTCCTGGCGTGGCAGGGTTACAACCGGCGGCGGATTGCTGAAGAACAGGCCGGCAGGATTCCTGCGCAGGTTGTCAGTGACTGCCCGCAGGTTCAGCGCGCTGGCGTTCAGCTCTTCAATCAAGGCCGAGACCTCGTACTGGTTCGCCCCGACCACCTCGTCGGCGCGCGCCGAGAGCTGCTCCAGGTTGCGCAGCGCCCGGTCGAGTTCGCCGCTTTCCATTGCCTTGCGCAGTCTCGCGCTCGTGGCAGCGAGGTCGCTCACCGCACTGCCGATCTTGGGGTCGGAAAACACGGCATCGAGCTGGCGCGCGGCCGCACCGATCTCGCGCACGGTCTGGTCCATGGGCAGCTTCGCAAGTTGGCTGTCGACCCGAGCCAGCGTGGTGCGCAGTCCGACCACCGCGGCATTGATCGAGGCCACGTCGAATTCGCGCACCCGCCTGTCCGTGCTGTCGGCGAGGGAGGCGATATTGGTGATCAGCGCCTTGATGTCAGCCTCGTCCAGGTTGGCCAGAAAGTTCTGGGCGTTCTGGATGATCTGGTTCGTGGCCGATGGCGCCGAGGGGATGTACGGGTAGTCGGGCGTCCAGCGGAACTCGAAGGGCGCGGCCGCGACCTTGGCCGGGTCCACGAAGTCGAGCGACAGGAACAGGCTGCCGGTGATGCCGGCAAGCTGCGTCTGCGCGCGCAGGCCCTCGCGGATGAACTTGTCCAGATTGTCCTTCGCGGCGTCGAGGTCGGCCCCCACGAGTTCGGCGCGCACCACCACCAGCGCCCCCCGGGCCCCCTCGAGCGTCTCGGTGCCCGGGTACGCGCGGCTCGAGAGCAGGATCTGCGACACGCGCCCGATCGGCACGCCGCGGAACTTCACCGGCGAGCCCACCTCGAGCCCGCTCACCGACTCCGAGAAGTAGGTCTCGACCGTGACCTTCTTCTGGAAGAAGCCCGGACCGGCGAGCACCAGCAGTCCGATGAAGACGAGGACGGCCGCGGCGACCACGAACACGCCCAGCCGGAAGTAGTGCCGCTTCTCGTCCATCGCTCAGGCAGCCTTCGCAGCCGTGTCGGGCTGCGCGTTGAAGAACTGACGCACGCGGGCGTCGGGGGAATGATCGCGCAGTTGCGCGGGCTTGCCATCGGCCACGATGCGCCGGCTCACCGGGTCGAGCATCACCGCGCGGTCGGCGATCCGATAGATGCTGCGCAGCTCGTGAGTCACCACCACGCAGGTCACCCCCATCGAATCGCGCAGCGCGAGGATGGTCTGATCCAGGTTCGCGGCCGTGATCGGATCCAGCCCGGCCGAAGGCTCGTCCAGCAGCAGGATGTCGGCCCCCAGCGCCAGGGCCCGCGCGATGCCGGCTCGCTTTAGCATGCCGCCCGACAACTCGCCGGGCATCAGGCCGGCGGCCTTTGGCATCTCGACCAGGTCGAGCAAGAGGTGCGCGGCCAGGTCGCGGGCCGCCGGCGGCAGATCGGTGAACTCGTCGAGCGGAAAGCGCACGTTGTCGAGCACGCTCATCGAGCCGAACAGCGCGCCGCTTTGATACATGATGCCCAGGCCGCGCTGGATGCTGGCGCGCTCCTCGGCCGTGGCCTTCACGATGCTGCGCCCGCCGATCAGCACATCGCCGGACCGCGGCGGCACCAGGCCGATGAGCACCTTCATCAGCGAGGACTTGCCGCTGCCCGAGCCGCCGAGGATCACGACGATCTCGCCGCGCGCCACGTCGAAGCTCGCGTCCTCGAGCAGCACGCGCGAGCCGTAGCCCATCGAGACGCCGCGCACGCTGATGGCCGGAACAGATGCGTCCATGTTCAGATGTTCAACCGGGAAAGCAACACGGCAAAGGCCCCGTCGAGCGCGACGATCCACACAATGCTGGCCACCACCGCCTTGGTGGTCGATACGCCCACCGCGGCGGCGCCCGCGCCGGTTTCGAGTCCGCGCTCGCAGCCCACCGCGGCTACCACCCCGCCGAACACGGCCGCCTTGACCAGGCCAAGCAGGAAGTCGCCCGAGTCGACCGCCCCCTTCATCTGGTTGTAGAACTGCAGCAGGTTGATGTCGAAGTTGCGCATCACCAGGGCGCCCCCGATCAGCCCCATCAGGTCTGCCAGCACGGCGAGCAGGGGCACCATGAAGACCGAGGCGATCAGGCGGGGCTGCACGAGAAAGTCGATCGGATCCAACCCGAAGGTCGTGATCGCGTTGAGCTCTTCGTTGACCTTCTGGGTCCCGAGTTGCGCGGCGAAGGCAGCGCCCGAGCGGCCCGCGAAGACGATGGCCGTCATCAGCGGCCCCAACTCGCGCAGCGTGGCCACGGCCACGCCGTTGACCACAAAGATGACGGCGCCGAACTGCTGGGCCACCAGCGAGGTCTGGAAGGCGATGATCACCCCCATCAGGAAGCCGATCAGGCAGACGATGGGCACGGCATTCGCGCCGGCCTCGGTGGCTACTTCCAGCACTTCCCGCCAGCGCACCGAGCGCGGGCGCAGCGCGGCACGCCCCAGCGAACGGGTGCAGTGACCAATGAAGACGATGCTGTTGCCCAGCTCGCCCAGCCAGGTGTCCGTGCTGTGCCCCAGACCGGTCAGTCCCCGATATCGCCGAGGCGGCACCGCCGCCTGGAGCAGGCCGGGGTCGAAGCGAGCGAGCAGGGCTTCCAAGGGCGCCGAGAGTCCCTCGAACCGCACCTCGGCGCCGGCGGGGCGCGGGCTGTGGCGCAAGGCGTAGAGCAGGGCGAGGCCGGCCTCGTCCGCGTACTCGAGCCGGGCCGCGTCGACGCGAACCGCGCGATCGGGATGCGCCGCCAGCGTGTCCATGGCCGCGCGCCACGCGCGCCCCGTGGTGTAAGCGGTGAGGCGTCCCTCCAATGCGATGCTGGCGTCCTGCGCGTTCGCCACTGTCTATCCCTCGGGGTGGGCGGCGCTCATTCGATCACGCGCGAGGCCGGGACGCAAAGGTCCGCAGAGGCGAAGCTGGTATGTTCGGGCCATGCCGCTGTTCGGACGCAACAAGGCGCCGCCATGGATCGAGGGGGTGCGCGCGCACCTTGACGCCATGGGCGGCGATCAAGGGGACCCCATCGCGCGCCTTGCGGGGCTGGTGGCGCAGCTGCGCCCGGCGCGGGGGCGCGAGGCCGAACTCGCCCCCGGAGCACTGCATGCCCTGGTCGATGAGCTCGAGTCGCACCCCGAGCGCCGCGGCGCCCTCGCACGCGATCTGAGGCACGTGTTCGCAACGCGCAGCACGGTGGGTTTCTTCACCGACAGCGGGATCCTGCCGGCCACCGGCTTCTTCAGCGAGATGTGGCGCATCCTCGGCAACCGGCTCCTGCCCGAGGTGCCCGACGAGCGTGAACTGCGCGGCTGCCTGCACCGCATCTTCGACCGGCGCGAGGACTGGCGCTGGCTCGCAGAACTGCCCGAGGCGGACGTCGAGCGCCTGTGGCGCGCCCTGCAGTCCGACCCCGCGTTCGCCGAGCCCGATGCTGCGCTCACCGACGAGATGCTGGAGTCCACCCTGGTGCTCGCCTACCGCGTCAGTGGCATGGGCATCGAGACCGAGCTCAAGCGGGTCGGCGCCGAGACCGAATCCGTTGCCCCGAGCTTTCGCGCCGTGGCGCGCGAGGCGCAGCGTTTTGTCGACTCCCAGCGCGCACGGCTGCTCGATCCATCGCTGGCCGCCGAGGACGAGCGCCAGTTGCTGGTGATCATCGACCAGTGCATCGAGGTGCTGGCGCGCGCCAAGCGGGCCGCCAAGCGCCAAGGCACCAGCCTGGCGCTGACCTTCCTGATGAAGCGCTCGCTGCAAAGCCTCCGTCGGCTAGAGGTTCTGGCCCGTACCCTGGGCGCGCGCGTGGGTCTATCCAGCCCGTCCCGGGAGCAGTCCTCTCCCGCCGCGGTGCTCGACGCCGTGCGGGCCGAGGCGCAGCGCAACAGCATGAGCCGCCTGGCCGCCCAGACCATGAACCTGCTCGCGTTGCGCGTCACCGACAACGCGGCGCGCACCGGCGAGCACTACATCACCAGCGGGCCCGACGAGTACCGGGCCATGCTCGGTTCGGCCATGGGCGCGGGCTTGATCATCGCCGCGATGGCCTTGCTCAAGATCTTCACCTCCAAGCTCACGCTGCCGCTGGCGGGCTACGCCATCCTCTACAGCCTGAACTACGGCCTGGGCTTCGTGCTGATCTACATGCTCCACCTGACCATCGCCACCAAGCAGCCGGCGATGACTGCACAGACCATCGCCGGCTACCTGGGCGGAGACGGCCAGGGCATCCGCGGCGAAGCGATCGAGCGCATCGTCGACCTGATCGCGGCGGTATCGCGCTCGCAGATGGCGGCGATCGTCGGCAACGTGATCATTGCCCTGCCCACGGCGATGCTCATCGGGCTGGTGCTGCAGTACTGGAGCGGCCACCCGCCTCTGGCGCCCGAGAAGGGCGCGATCCTGCTGGCCGACCTCAATCCCCTGAGCTGGGCGCCCTGGTATGCCGCCATCGCCGGGGTGTTTCTGTTCCTGTCCGGCCTGATCTCGGGCTACTTCGACAACAAGGCGGCCTACGACCACATCGGCGAGCGCGTCGAGCGCCTGGGCTGGCTGCGCTCCTTGGCCGGACCCGAGCGCGCACGCCGCGTGGGCGCGTACATCCAGGAGCACCTGGGGGGCCTGAGCGGAAACTTCCTCTTCGGCGTCATGCTCGGCACCGCGGGCACGGTGGGCGTGATCCTCGGGCTGCCGATCGACATCCGCCACATCGCCTTCTCCTCGGCCAATCTGGGATACGCCATGGTGGCCTTCGACTTCCACATCGAATGGCACCTGCTTGCGTGGTCGGCGCTGGGGGTGGCGGTGATCGGCTTCGTCAACCTGAGCGTGAGCTTTACGCTGGCGCTATGGATGGCGCTCAAGGCGCGCGCCGTGGTGTTCACGCAGACGCCGCAATTGCTGCGCGCGCTGTGGCGACGGCTGCGCGCCGAGCCGGGGATCTTCTTCCGGCCGCCGCGCGTCCGCACCGAGGATGAGGACGGAGAAGCTTCATGACCCGAAAACGACTTTGCGCCGCTCTGGCCGCCGTCTGCGTGCTCGGCTCGGCTGCTGCCGCCGCGGCCGAGCCCAGCGTGGTGGCCGCCGTGGACCTCGACCGCTACCAGGGCACCTGGCACGAGCTGGCCCGCTTTCCGCACTTCTTCCAGCGCGAGTGCGCCGGCGACGTGACCGCGAACTACGCCGCTGCGCCGGATGGACAGATCGAGGTGCTCAACCGCTGCCGGCGGGCCGACGGCAGCATGATCGAGGCGCGAGGTCGGGCGCGGGTCGTGGACCCCGCCACGCGGGCCAAGCTCGAAGTCAGCTTCCTGCCGGCCTGGCTCGACTGGCTGCCCGTGGGGCGCGGCGACTACTGGATCATCGCGCTCGAACCCGACTACTCCGCCGCGGTGGTGGGCGACCCCACGCGCCAGTACCTGTGGATCCTGGCGCGCACCCCCGAGGTCGACGAGGCGCGCTACGCCGCACTGGTGCGGCGCGCCGCGGAGCAGGGCTATCCGGTGGATCGTCTGCAGCGCAGCCGCCGCTGAGGCTTGCCGCGGCTGCCCGGCGGCCTCTAGCATGACTGTCCGCGTGGGCAAGGAGATGACGATGAGACGAAATCGGGCGTGGCTGTGTGCCCTGCTGCTGGGCGGCTTGGCCGCGCTGGGGGTCGCGCGGGCGGCCGAGACGCCCCCCGCCTCGCCGGCGAAGGCAGAGGTGCGGCGCCTCAACGTCGAGGCCAAGCCGTGGACCGGCGACTTCGACGGCATGCTGGCGCGGCGCACGATCCGCGTGGCCGTGCCCTACAGCCGCACGCTCTACTTCAACGACAAGGGGCGCGAGCGCGGCGTCACCGCCGATCACGTGCGCGACTTCGAGCGCTACCTCAACACCAAGTACGCCAAGCAGCTGGGCAAGCGGCCCCTCACGATCTACATCGTCCCGACCACGCGCGACGAGTTGCTGAGCGACGTGACCGCCGGACTCGCCGACATCGCCGCCGGCAACCTCACGGTCACGCCCGAGCGCGAGAAGATCGTCGACTTCTTCGCCCCGGCGGACCAGAAGCCGGTGAGCGAGGTGGTGGTGACCTCGGCCAAGGCGCCGCCGCTGGCCAGTGCCGATGAGCTGTCGGGCCGCACCGTGCACGTGCGCCAGACCTCCAGCTACTACAGCAGTCTGCTGGCTCTCAACGAGCGGCTCAAGGCTGCGGGGAAGCTGCCGGTGCAGCTCGTCATCGTGCCCGACGCGCTCGAGGACGAGGACATGATGGAGATGGTCAACGCTGGGGTGATCGGCGCGGTCGTGGTCGACGACTGGAAGGCGCGCGCCTGGGCGGCGGTGCTGCCCAATGTGCGGGTGGACGAAACGGCCGTGCTGCGCTCGGGGGGGCGCTTGGGCTGGGCGATGCGCAAAGGCAGCCCCAAGCTGCAGGCGGCGCTCGAGGAGTACTACGAAACGCACGTGAAGAAGAACAACCTGCTGGGGGCGCGGCAGAAGCAGTACGCCGCGCGCATCAAGCAGATGAAGGACCCCACCAAGACCGCCGACTGGCAGCGCTTCGAGCAGACCCTGGAGCTGTTCAAGAAGTACGGCGCGCGTTACGGCTTCGATCCGCTGATGCTCGCGGCGCAGGGCTACCAGGAGTCCACCCTGGATCAGAACGCGAAGAGCCACGTGGGCGCGATCGGCATCATGCAGGTGATGCCGGCCACCGGGGCGGAGCTGGCGGTGGGCGACATCCGCATTGCCGAGGCCAACGTCCATGCCGGCACCAAGTACATGGACAAGCTGATGAGCCAGTACTTCAAGGACGCCAAGTTCAACGACACCAACCGCGCGCTGTTCGCGTTCGCCTCCTACAACGCGGGGCCGGGGCGGATCTCGTCGCTGCGCAAGGAGGCGGCCAAGCGCGGGCTGGACCCGGACAAGTGGTTCAACAACGTGGAACTGGTCACGGCCGAGAAGGTGGGCATCGAGACCACGACCTACGTGCGCAACATCTACAAGTACTACGTCGCCTATTCGCTCACCCTCGAGCTGCAAGAGGCGGCCCGCAAGGCGCGCGCGGGCGTCCCGGGCACGGCGAGCAAGCCCTAGCCGGGGCCGTGCTGCCGGGGGCGTGGGGCGGGGCCACCTATACTGCGCCCCGCGCGGCTCTTGCCGCGCGCCCGGCGTCGACACTCTCCTGAACTCATGGCCCGCATCTTCTGCATCGCCAACCAAAAGGGCGGCGTCGGCAAGACCACCACTGCAGTCAATCTGGCCGCCGGCCTGGCCGCCAACGCGCAGCGGGTGCTGCTGGTGGACCTCGACCCCCAGGGCAACGCGACCATGGGCAGCGGCGTCGACAAGCGCACGCTGGCGCACTCCGTCTACCAGGTGCTGATCGGCACGGCGACCGCGGCCGAGGTGCGTGCCCGCTCGGAGTCCGGTGGCTACGACCTGCTGCCCGCCAACCGCGAGCTGGCCGGGGCCGAGGTCGAGCTCGTGGACCTCGAGGAACGGGAGCATCGCCTCAGAGCGGCGCTGGCCACGGTGCAGGCCGAGTACGACTTCATCCTGATCGACTGCCCGCCCTCGCTGTCCATGCTCACGCTCAACGGCCTGTGCGCGGCCCACGGCGTGGTGATCCCCATGCAGTGCGAGTACTTCGCGCTGGAAGGCCTGTCGGACCTGGTCAACACCATCAAGCGCGTGCACGCCAACCTCAACCGCGACCTGCGGGTCATCGGGCTGCTGCGGGTGATGTTCGACCCGCGCATGACGCTGCAGCAGCAGGTCTCGGATCAGCTCAAGCAGCACTTCGGCGACAAGGTGTTCGACACCATCATCCCGCGCAACGTGCGCCTGGCCGAGGCGCCGAGCTACGGCATGCCGGGCGTGGCCTACGACCGCGGCAGCAAGGGCGCTCAGTCCTACGTGGCCTTCGGGGCCGAGATGGTCCGGCGGGTACAGGACCTGGCGCAAGCCGCAGGAGACAGGCCGTGATCAAGAAGCCGAAGGGACTGGGTCGCGGGCTGGACGCCCTGCTGGGCGGCGAGCCGGCGTCCGCGCCCGGAGGCGGCGTGATGCAGCTGCCGGTGGCGCGCCTGCAGCCCGGCAAGTACCAGCCGCGCACCCGCATGGACCCCGGCGCACTGGCCGAGCTGGCCGATTCGATCCGCGTCCAGGGGCTGATGCAGCCGATCCTGGTGCGTCCGGTCGGCCCCGAGCGCTACGAGATCATCGCCGGCGAGCGCCGCTTCCGCGCCGCGCAGATGGCGGGCCTCGACGAGGTGCCGGTGCTGGTCAAGCCGGTGGCCGACGAGGCCGCGCTGGCCATGGCGCTGATCGAAAACATCCAGCGCGAGGACCTCAACCCGCTGGAGGAAGCGCAAGGCGTGCAGCGCCTGATCCGGGAGTTCGATTTCACGCACGAGCAGGCTGCGACCGCCATCGGGCGCTCGCGCTCGGCCACCTCAAACCTGCTGCGGCTGCTCAACCTGGCTCAGCCGGTGCAGGACATGCTGATGGACGCGCGCCTCGACATGGGCCACGCGCGTGCGCTGCTCGCGGTCGATGCCGCCACCCAGATCCAGCTGGGCCAGCGCATCGTCGCCAAGGGCCTGTCGGTGCGCGAGGCCGAGACCCTCGTGGCGCACGCTGCGCGTGGCGAACCCGAGCGCGGCAAGCGCCGGCCCGCGGCGCGCAGCCGCGACATCGTGCGCCTGGAGGAGGAGCTGGCCGATGCGCTGGGCGCCACGGTCAAGCTCGCCGCCAACGCGCGGGGCCGGGGGCGCCTGGTGATCGAGTTCTCGAGCCTCGACCAGCTCGACGGTCTGGTCGAGCGTCTCAAGGCTTGAAGCGGACTTCGCCCGCCTTCCTGGCGGCGACGATTGCCTGCTGGGCAGCGGCGCTCGGCTTGTGGTGGTCCAGCGGGCGAATCTCGCTGATCCTGTGTCTTGCGCCGCTGGCCTGGTGGGCGGGCAGCCGGCTGGCCGGCGTGCGGCGAGCGCGGCTCGAAGCACTCGTCGAGGCCGCACTGACTGACCTGGTGAGCGAGGACGGCACCGACTTCGATGGAGCGCAGGCGCAGGTGCTCGCCCGCCGGTCCCGCCTGATCGGGCTGCTGCCACCGCGCCTGGTGGAACTGCGCTTGCTGCGCATGCCGACCGGTGCCCATTACGCCGTGCGAGCCGAGACCGCCGGGGGCCCCGTCCGTTGGCGGGTGCAAGGCCTGAGCCCCGAGCAGGCGCAGCAATGGAGCACCCCTGCACCGTGAAGACGCCGATTTCACGGGCCTAAGCGGCATGGCGCGGCGCAACATCAATTTGACGCTCCCGGCGGGCGGCCCGTACAATCTTGCGGCTTTAGCGAATACGGACTCCTGTCCCGCAGGGGGGCGTTCGGAGCTCATGGCCCGGGTCGTCTTCCTCCAGTTTCTCACCGCGTTCGTCGTTGCCGCGCTTGCCTGGCTGGTATCCGGGCCCATGGCGGCGGTCTCCGCGCTGTTGGGAGGCCTGGCCTGCGCGGTGCCTAACGGGCTGTTCGCCCTGCGGCTGGCGCTGGCGGGGCGGCGGGGCGAGGCAAGCCCGGTCGGCTTTCTGCTCGGCGAATTCGTCAAAGTGGTCGTGACGGTGGCGCTGCTGGTGCTCATCGCCAAGACCGTCAAGGATCTGAACTGGCTCGCGCTGATCGTGGCGATCATCGCGGTGCTCAACAGCTACGTACTGGCGCTGACCGTCAAGCACTAAGGACGACCGACCATGGCTTCCAGCCAAGCCCCCACCGCGACCGAGTACATCCAGCACCACCTGACGCACCTGTCGACCGCCAAGCAGAAGTCGATCGTCGACTTCTCGGTGTTCAACATCGACACGATCGTCTTCTCGGTCGCCATGCTGGGCCTGGCGCTGCTCGTGCTGTGGCTGGCTGCCAGCAAGTCCACTGCCGGGGTGCCGGGCAAGTGGCAGTGCTTCGTCGAGATGATCGTCGAGCTGGTCGAGGAGCAGTCCAAGTCCATCGTGCACGGCGACCGGACCTTCATCGCCCCGCTGGCTCTGACCGTCTTCGTCTGGGTCATCTTCATGAACGGCATCGACCTGATCCCGGTCGACTTCTTCCCGTTCATTGCCGGCCTCTTCGGCGTGCACTACCTGCGACCGCTGCCCTCGGCCGACCTCAACGGCACGCTGGGCATCTCGCTGGGCGTGCTGGTGCTGATGATCTACTACGGCATCAAGATCAAGGGCTTCGGCGGCTGGGGCCACGAACTGTTCACCGCGCCCTTCGGGTCCAACCCGGTGCTTTGGCCCTTCAACTTCGCGCTCAACCTGATCGAGTACGCCGCCAAGGCCGTATCGCTGGGCATGCGACTGTTCGGCAACATGTACGCCGGCGAGCTGCTGTTCTTCCTGATCGCCCTGCTGGGCGGCCTGTGGACCGGCTTCAACGCGCTGAGCGTGTTCGGCGTGGTCGGTCACGTGGTGGCCGGCCTCGCGTGGTGGCTGTTCCACATCCTGATCGTGCTGCTCCAGGCCTTCATCATGATGATGCTGACCCTGGTGTACATCGGCCAGGCCCACGAGGGCCACTGAGGCCGACCGATTCCCCGCTTTCACCGCTCCACTTCCTTCATATCCAAGGAGTTCGCAATGACCAACGTCGCTTTCGTTGCCCTGGCCGCCGGCCTGATCATCGGCCTGGGTGCCATCGGTGCCTGTATCGGCATCGGCATCATGGGCAGCAAGTACCTTGAGGCCGCTGCGCGTCAGCCCGAGCTGATGAACACCCTGCAGACCAAGATGTTCCTGCTGGCCGGCCTGATCGACGCCGCGTTCCTGATCGGCGTGGGTATCGCCATGATGTTCGCGTTCGCGAATCCCTTCGTCGGCTGATCGCCGCGCGCAGCACGAAAATCCTTTCGATCGTTGCCGCCGGTCGGGCCGTGTTGCCCGTGCCGGCGTACCGGGGTTCCACATGAACATCAACGCCACCCTGTTCGTACAGATGGCCGTGTTCTTCATCGGTGCTTGGATCACCATGAAGTTCATCTGGCCGCCGCTGATCAAGGCCATCGAGGATCGGCAGAAGAAGATCGCCGACGGCCTCGCGGCTGCCGACCGCGGCGAGCATGCCCTGGTCGACGCCAGGAAGCAGGTCGCATCGATCGAGGCCGACGCGCGCACCCGCGCCCAGGGCATCGTGTCCGAGGGCGAGAAGCGCGGCCAGGTCGTGATCGACGAGGCCAAGGCGCAGGCGCAGGTCGAGGCCAACCGCATCATCGAGGCGGCGCGCGCCGAGGCCGCTCAGGAAATGCAGCGCGCCAAGGAGCAGCTGCGGGACCAGGTCGCCCAGCTGGCCGTGGCCGGCGCGCAGCAGATCCTGGCGCGCGAGGTCAATCCCCAGGTGCACGCCCAGCTGCTCGAGCAGCTGAAGGCGAAGCTCTGATCATGGCCGAGCTCTCGACCATTGCACGGCCCTACGCCGAGGCCCTGTTCCAGGCGGTGCGCGACGGCAAGGCGGGCGCCAGTGCGCAGCAGATGCTGGGGGTGGTCGACGCCATGTCGACCGCCGCCACCCGTCCCGAGATCGCCAGATTGGTGGGCGATCCCAAGCTCGGCGGCGCGCAGCTGTTCGACCTCGTGGCCGGCGTGCTGCCGCAGCCGCTGCCCGAGCCCGCCGCCAACCTGCTGCGCCTCGTGATCGAGAACGACCGCCTCGCTGCGCTGCCCGAGGTGGCGCGCCAGTACCGGCTGCTCAAGAACGAGTCCGAGGGCGTGGCCGACGCACTGATCGAGAGCGCATTCCCCATGAGCGAGGCCGAGGTGGCATCGCTCGTCACGGCCCTCGGCCGCAAGTTTCCGGGCATCCAGCTCAAGCCTCAGGTCCAGGTCGACCCGAGCCTCGTGGGCGGCGTGCGAATCGTCGTAGGCGACCAGGTGCTCGACGGCACCGTCAAGGCCCGCCTCGCGCAGATGCAAGCCGCGCTCACCGCATAAACATCGGAGTTGAACATGCAACTCAATCCCAGCGAAATCAGCGAACTCCTGAAGAAGCGGATCGAAGGCCTCGGCGTCTCCGCAGACCTGCGCACGCAGGGCACCGTCGTGTCGGTGACCGACGGCATCTGCCGCGTCCATGGTCTGTCCGACGTGATGCAAGGCGAGATGCTCGAGTTTCCCGGCAGCACCTTCGGCCTCGCCCTCAACCTCGAGCGCGACTCGGTCGGCGCGGTGGTGCTTGGCGCCTACGAGCACATCTCGGAAGGCGACGTGGTCAAGTCCACGGGCCGCATCCTTGAGGTGCCGGTCGGCCCCGAGCTGATCGGCCGCGTGGTCAACTCGCTCGGCCAGCCGATCGACGGCAAGGGCCCGATCAACGCCAAGATGACCGACGTGATCGAGAAGGTCGCCCCGGGCGTGATCGATCGCCAGTCGGTGTCGCAGCCGGTGCAGACCGGCCTGAAGGCGATCGACGCCATGGTGCCGATCGGGCGCGGCCAGCGCGAGCTGATCATCGGCGACCGCCAGACCGGCAAGACGGCGGTGGCGGTCGACACGATCATCAGCCAGAAGGGCAAGGACCTGATCTGCGTGTACGTGGCGGTCGGCCAGAAGGCCTCGACCATCGCCAACGTGGTGCGCAAGCTCGAAGAGCACGGCGCGATGGCCTACACCATCGTGGTGGCCGCCTCGGCGTCCGAGTCCGCGGCGATGCAGTACATCGCCCCCTACTCGGGCGCGACCATGGGCGAATACTTCCGCGACCGCGGGGAAGATGCCCTGATCGTCTATGACGACCTGACCAAGCAGGCCTGGGCCTACCGCCAGATCTCGCTGCTGCTGCGCCGCCCGCCGGGCCGCGAGGCCTACCCCGGCGACGTGTTCTACCTGCACAGCCGTCTGCTCGAGCGCGCCGCCCGCGTGAACCCGGACTACGTCGAAAAGTTCACCAAGGGCGCCGTCAAGGGCAAGACCGGCTCGCTGACCGCCCTGCCGATCATCGAGACCCAGGCCGGCGACGTGACCGCCTTCGTGCCGACCAACGTCATCTCGATCACCGACGGCCAGATCTTCCTCGAGACCGACCTGTTCAACGCCGGCATCCGTCCCGCCATCAACCCGGGCGTGTCGGTGTCGCGCGTGGGCGGTGCGGCCCAGACCAAGGTGATCAAGAAGCTCGGCGGCGGCGTGCGCCTGGCGCTCGCGCAGTACCGCGAGCTCGCCGCGTTCGCGCAGTTCGCCTCGGATCTCGACGAGGCCACCCGCAAGCAGCTCGACCGCGGTCGCGTGGTCACCGAGCTGATGAAGCAGCCCCAGTACCAGCCGCTGCAGGTCTGGGAAGAGGCCCTGGTGCTGTTTGCGGTGAACGTCGGCGCCTACGACGGGGTCGAGGTGAAGGACGCGCTGCGCATCGAGAAGGGCATGCGCGACTTCATGAAGTCCAAGCACGCCGCCCTGATCGACCGCATCGAGTCGACCAAGGACCTGACCAAGGACGACGAGGCTGCGCTCACGGCGGCCATTGCGGACTTCAAGAAGAACGGCGCGTACTGAGCGGCCCCGCGGCCGCCAGGGGGAGCACATGCCCAGCACCAAGGAAATACGCATCAAGATCAAGAGCGTGCAGAGCACGCGCAAGATCACGAAGGCGATGGAAATGGTCGCCGCCTCGAAGATGCGCAAGGCGCAGGAACGCATGCGCGCCACGCGTCCGTACGGCGACAAGATCCGCAACATCGTGGCGCACCTGGCCACCGCGAATCCCGAGTACCGCCACCCCTTCGTGGTCAAGCACGACGCCACCGGCAAGGTCGGCCTGATCCTGGTCACCACCGACAAGGGCCTGGCCGGCGCGCTCAACACCAACATCCAGCGCATGGCGCTGGCCCGGGTCAAGGAGTGGAACGCCGAGGGCAAGAAGATCGAGTCCACGGCGATCGGCAACAAGGGCTACGGCTTCCTGCAGCGGCTCAACGTGCCGGTGGTCTCGCACGTGGTGCAGCTCGGCGACAAGCCGCACCTCGAGCGCCTGATCGGCGCGATCAAGGTCCAGCTCGACGCCTATGCGGAGGGCAAGATCGACGCGGTCTACCTCGCCTACACGCGGTTCGTGAACGCGATGAAGCAGGAGCCCGTGATCGAGCAGCTGCTGCCCCTGACGGCGGAGCGGCTCGCGCAGAGCGAGGAAGAGAAGCGCGCCTACTCGTGGGACTACATCTACGAGCCTGACGCGCAGCGCGTGATCGACGAGCTCATGACGCGCTACGTCGAGGCGCTGATCTATCAGGCGGTGGCCGAGAACATGGCCTCCGAGCAGAGCGCCCGCATGGTCGCCATGAAGTCGGCGTCCGACAATGCGAAGAAGGTGATCGACGAGCTGCAGCTCGTGATGAACAAGACCCGCCAGGCCGGCATCACCAAAGAGATCTCCGAGATCGTCGGTGGCGCCGCGGCCGTGTCCTAACGAACAAGTTTCGAAAGTCGAGGAAAACCCATGAGTACCGGACAGATCGTTCAGGTCATCGGCGCGGTGGTGGACGTTGAGTTCCCGCGCGAGGCCATGCCCAAGGTCTATGACGCCCTCGTGCTCGAAAAGAGCCCGACCAACACCCTGGCCGAGGCCGGCCTGACCTTCGAGGTGCAGCAGCAGCTCGGCGACGGCGTGGTGCGCACCATCGCGATGGGCTCGTCCGAAGGCCTGCAGCGCGGCATGGCGGTGAAGAACACGGGCGCCGGCATCATGGTGCCCGTGGGTCCCAAGACCCTGGGCCGCATCATGGATGTGCTGGGCCGCCCGATCGACGACGCGGGTCCGATCGGCGAGGAAAAGAGAATGCCGATCCACCGCGAGGCGCCCAAGTTCGACGAGCTCTCGCCCTCGGTCGACCTGCTCGAGACCGGCATCAAGGTGATCGACCTGGTCGCCCCCTTTGCCAAGGGCGGCAAGATCGGCCTGTTCGGCGGCGCCGGCGTGGGCAAGACCGTCAACATGATGGAACTGATCAACAACATCGCCAAGCAGTACGGCGGCTACTCGGTGTTCGCAGGGGTCGGCGAGCGCACTCGTGAAGGCAACGACTTCTATCACGAGATGAAGGACTCGAACGTGCTCGACAAGGTGGCCATGGTGTTCGGCCAGATGAACGAGCCCCCCGGCAACCGCCTGCGCGTGGCGCTGTCGGGCCTGACCATGGCCGAGGCCTTCCGCGACGAGGGCCGCGACATTCTGCTCTTCGTCGACAACATCTATCGCTACACCCTGGCGGGCACCGAGGTGTCGGCCCTGCTCGGCCGCATGCCCTCCGCGGTGGGCTACCAGCCCACCCTGGCCGAGGAGATGGGCCGCCTGCAGGAGCGCATCACCTCGACCAAGGTCGGCTCGATCACCTCGA
>ERZ795054.1710-NODE-1710-length-19817-cov-4.437658_pt1 | contig 19817 bp, 17 predicted proteins | sample MGYA00375138_ERZ795054 | MGnify/ENA primary metagenome ERZ795054 (study PRJEB30183, sample SAMN05720215) | anaerobic digester metagenome | isolation source: active sludge of municipal wastewater-treating anaerobic digesters | place: USA | collected 2014-12-23 ... | reverse complement strand
CCGGTGCCGACCGAGCGCGTGCCGATCCTCGTCGGCGGCCACGGAGCCCCAGCCGTCCTGATCGATGGCGTTCTGCGGCGGCCGACGCCGGTCGAGTGCGAACGCCTTCAGGGGTTCCCTGACGGATACACTAACATCCCGTGGACGAAGGGTAGGACGCCAGACGCCCTGCGCTACAAGGCCTTGGGGAATACGATGGCGGTTCCTGTGATGGCTTGGCTTGGAAAGCGGATACAGGAGATCCAATGAACCGAACTTGCGCTATCTGTGGCTGCCCCATCGATGACTTGCACGCCCACGCCCTGATCTGTGGGAAGCCCCAGTGCGTCCGGGAACGGAACCGCCTGAAGGCCAGGAAGCACGGGGAAGCCCACCTGTGGGGGCGGACCAAGGTCTGCGTGGTCTGCCGCAAGAAGTTCAAGACATCCAGGGAACGCTACACCATTTGTTCGGACGAGTGCAGGCGGAAAAGGCGGTTGGTGCGTCATGAAAATAGTTGACGAAAGATAACGATTTGGTATCATTTCAGATGTCAACAGGTTTTGAACAGCCGGGGACAACTGGGAGGGCCACATGGCTCTGAAGGACAAGTTCGTGGGCGCGCTGGCGTCCAGGACAGGCCTGCCGATGGACAAGGCCAGGCTCGCGCTGGAACAGACGGTCGAGCTGATCAAGACCAAGGTGCCGACCCACGTGGGCAAGGCCTTGGACGACCTGCTGAACTCTGACAACGGCATCGATGCCGCGGTGTTCATCAAGGTCGTGGAACACTTGGTGGTCGAGGCCCCCAAGCCCACGGTCCAGATGGCCCAGCCCGTCTACTCCATGGAAACGCCCACACCGGCCCCGAACTGGGCTGGGGCGTGGTCCAGCGTGAAGAAGGTCTTCTCCAAGCTCGGTGCCCTGTTCAAGAGCACCAAATGACTCCCAGCAGGCGAACGCACGGCCGCCCGGTCGGACAATCGGAAGGCCCTGCGTTTCGCCATCGGGGGATCGGCGGCGGTCTCTGGGCCGTCCTGGTGACCGCCGCCACCATCTTAACCGCAGGCCTGATGGCATCGGTCTGCGACCTGCAAATCTGGATGGTGCAGGTCAAGGTCTTGAAGGTCACCAACGGCGACACCATGGATGTTGATCTGACTCCGTGGCTCGTCAAACCCTACAAGGCCAAGTTCCGTCTGGCAAAGGCGGAATGCCCCAAGGGATCCAGCACCACTGCGAAGGCCAAAGACTTCACCACTACCGCAGTCCAAGGCCAGGTCGTCTGGATGGCTCCCATCTACCAGAACCCCAAAGGCGTCATCTACGGGGATGTCTTCTACGGCAAGGACGCCGTATCCCTGTCGAACACACTGGTCAAAGAAGGGCTGGCTGTTCCTGGGATCCGTGATGGGGGGATGTGAATCGTGGCGGTGCCTATCCAACTCGTGAACCTGATGAAGATGCCGGTGCGTCTACGGTTCAGGGACTTGGATGAGAACGAAGTGGTGGTGCCCCCATCGGGGCAGGAACTCACCATCGTCAAGGACTACAAGACGGTGGGCATGGCGGTCGACGGCAAGGTCGTCATCATGTCCGAGGCTCCAGAAAAGGCTATCGGGATACCCGACAAGGTGGACAAAGGGGTCCGATACATCGTGACCGCCTTCGCCTTCGATGCGATGCCTGACAGGAAAGATTTCGTCACCCCAGCTCGTCCTGTCAAGGACAGCCTGGGGATCGTAAGGGCCTACCTCTGCTTGAGGGGCCATCCCAAGGACGAGGTCTGCCGCTTCTTCAAAGAGGCGGACGCCTCTAGGAGGACGGAACCATGAACCTGCAGGATGTTCTCGCCCGGCTCGTCGGAGCTGCCCGGCAGATCGGCGCCGAGAAGGTGCTGCTGTCCAGGTTCGATGTCGCCAGCACGACCTACATGCGGACCACCGACTGTGATGACGAGTTCATCATCAGGGTGTTCCCATCCCTGCCAGGCGAACCTGACATCGAAGATCCCGTCTTCTACGCTACGGACGCCGTGGCCCCAGGGTGGGCCGTGTTCGTGGCCGGCGGAAGCGTGAACTTCAAGGACATGTCCGACTGGCTCTTGGAAGACGACCGCAACCAGAAGAAGGGGTGACCATGTCCAAGAAGAATCCATACACCGTGCCCGGCAAGAACGGCAGGATCAGCCACAAGCGGTTCCCGAAGAAGGCCACGGCCGGTGACATCAAGGCGGCCAAGGCAGCCGCGGTGAAGGCGCCTGCGAAGGCGTAGGGCTCGGATATCGCTGAAACAGGAAGGGCCACCCCTCGGGGTGGCCCTTCTATTTGTGCCACTTGTCGTTGTGGTTGGCCTGACATCGGTGTTTGTCGCACAGGGGGAATCCGCAGGGACCGCCCATTGGTCCAGGCTCTGTGCAAGCGTGGGTAGCCTGGGACTTGCAGACGGCGCACTCGAGTCCGAGATGCTCGTGGCAGTACTTGTCGCCCATCTGCGGTGAAGCCCCGCAGGGTTCCCCGAAGGCATCGATGTAAGGACACTTTTCCCCGAAGCCCATCACGGCCAATCCAGCTCCTTCAGGTTAGCGTTGGGCGTGTGGAGTCGCTTCCAGATCCGCAGGTACTGGTCCTTCGCTATGCCCATGCTCCAGTTCGTTCTGACCAGGCGCAGGTCTATCTTGAGATCCACAGGCGGAAACAGGTCGTCCATGTCTAGACGCCCCGTGACGAACAAACGGGCCTCGGCCCCGCACGCCGCCTTGTCTGCCTTGGTGACGATCTTGATCTCTTGTCCGACTTGATGCGGGTTTGGTACCCGAAAGGCGTGGAATATCTCGCCTGCCAGCGCAAGCTCCAGATCTTGGTAGTCTGGAAGCATCTGCTTGGCCGGTGTCGGCATGTCTCGAAGGTAGGCTTCAGCGGCATCGTGGAGCATGGCGACTTTCATCACCGTCTGCAGGTCGCCTACGCCGTCCCAGTTGTCCGCCACCGCCTTCGCCACCACTAGGCTGTGCTGGGCCACGCTGTAGTCCCTGAACATCCCGCCGAAGCGGAACTGCCGGGATAGCCCATGGGCGATGTCCTCGATGATGATGTCCTTCCCCCGCGGGTTCTGTAGGTCCAGCAGAAGACCGCTACGAGTCAGGATCTTGGTATTCACACAGTCCTCACAGGCACCCACCAGCCATAGATCTCGAACACCCATCGCATGCCGTCAGGTGCTGGCTGGCGGATATGGACGGCTTGAGCGACTAGGACATGGGTGAATGCCCTAGCGTCCCGCGCCATCATGGCGTTGACCTTCTCGGCGAACAGGAAGGGGTCGCACGACATGGACGTGACATAGACATCCCCGGCCTGGAACCGACTGGGGCGGATGGGCTGCTGTGTGGCATCCAACAGCATGAACCTGAACTTTTCGGTCCTGCTCAGGAGCCATGCCGTTTCACGGGCGATGCGGTTGGCGATCTCGTGATCGATGCCAATAGTCTGAGCTGGCACCGATGGACGGTGCTCGCCGGGGTGGGGTGACACGCTATTCCTCCCAGACGCCGATGGCTTCTTTGACGGGGATGACCATCCGTTCGATGCCTTCGCCCAACGGGATGATGGTGCCAGCGTGGGGTGGGATGACGACAATGTCACCCACGCTGAACCCAGGGTCGAGCGACAGGCTACCGAACTTGATGACCTTGGCCTTGATGCTGGCCGGTAGGCGATCCACCATCTCGATGATGTCTGCTTCCACCGAGATCTGCTTTCCGGGTTTGTAGGGCTCGACCAGCATCATCCCCGGCAGGACACGGAGATTGGCGTCATCCAAGGCCGGATCAGACCTTGACGACATTGATGGCCTGGGGGCCCTTCTGCCCCTGCTCGACATCGAAGGTGACCTGGTCGCCTTCCTCGAGGGTCTTGAAGCCCGATGCCTTGATGCCGGAGTAGTGGACGAACACGTCCTTGGACCCGTCCGAGGGCTCGATGAAGCCGAAGCCCTTCTTCTCGTTGAACCACTTCACCTTTCCTGTCGCCATGGATCTGATCCTTTCTTGAATGTCCGCAGGGGAATCCTGCGGGAACTGGGTCTGTGGAGCTGTCAGCCCAAACGAAGCCGCCAGCGGATTACACCGCTGGTGCCGTGCTGTCCGTGGCGTGCATCGCCATCCAGATATGCGGCTTCAGGTAGGGCAAGGTCAACTCCAGGTCTATCAGGACGCTTATGATAACGGGTTGTTGCCTTTGGGGCAAGGGTAAAATCCACTCGAAAAAGTTGAACGCAAACGGCTTCTCTTTTTAGAATCCTTTCAAGGGACGGCAGGCCGTCCCATAAACACATAGACGGCGCGGGTCCAGCGGATCCGCTTGGAGGCCGAGATGTTGAAGGTCTACGGAAGCATGCGGAAGATCGTCCTTGCCACGGACGAGGAGTCCTTGCGTGGTCTGCGTCTGGCTGCCGAGAAGAGCGGCGCCCAGATCGACTTCGACCTGAAGGGCAACCACCTGTACGGGCGGTCGATCTTCATGGGCTACGACCTGCCCAACGGCAACGGCGATGCCATCCCGTCCTTCTACGCTGGGGACTTCGGCCCGAGCTTCGTGGGCAAGCATCTCGACTACGAGCACAAGGAAGACCCGGACAACATCATCGGCAAGATCATGGCGACCTGGCACGTGGAGCGTGACCTTCAGGCTGGCGAAGGCCCCCGCATCATCGGTCGCAACGCTTTCGGGCGTGACCTGGCAGGCCAGGCCCCCCTCTTCAGGCTGGCAGCGTCCAGCCCCGATGTGAAGGCATCGCTGAAGGAACTTCAGCTCGAGGGCATCTGGCGCATCGACCGTTCGACCCGCATGGGCGACATCGTGGCCCGGCGGCTCCTGTCGAAGGAGATGGACTCGGTCAGCCAGGAGGCTTCGACTGCCTTCTGCCAGTGCGCCGTCTGCGGCCACAAGATCCAGTTCCCGTTCGACCCCATCTGCGACCACCTGATGAACGGAAGCCTGATGGTGCGGTCGTGGAAGGTGGACGGCTACGAGGAGGAGATCCTCGGCTACAAGATCCACCACGAGCCTGTGGGCACTGGCCTGGGCGTGGTGCAGGTGCCTGCCTTCGACAAGGCCAAGGTCGCCGAGCTGTCCGCCGCCTTGAAGTCCGGCCAGATGTCCTACGAGGCCGCCCTTGCCATCGTGCGGGAACACGAACGCATGATGGGCCAGGAAGCCGACCGCAACCTCATCACCGCGGCGGTCAAGGACTTCGAGCTGATCGCCAAGGACGCCGCCAAGGTCAAGCCCGTCATCACGGGCGGTGGGTCCAAGACAGTCATCTACAAGGGCTACACCATCGAGCCTTCAGGGGACAACTTCTACGTGAAGGATCCGAGTGGTCATCGGGCGTTCGGGGAAGTCCCTGCCAGCATCGAGACCGCCAAGAAGTGGATCGACATGGACATCGCCGAAAAGCGCAAGGCCCCAGTCAAGGGCGGCAAGGCCCCACTCAGCCCCGAGAAGCGCAAGGAACTCGAAGATCTGGTGGAAGCGATTGCCCCGAACGTGGCCTTCATCGGGATGTCCGATGAAGAGCTTCAGGCCATCGTGGATACCCAGCGCCACGAAGCCAAGCGCAAGGGCGAGAAGTGGGCGGCTGGCAAGGTGAAGGCTGGCTTCATGGTCGAGGACGATGACCTGTCGGACGACTGGCCGTTCTTCGAGACCAAGCAGGAAGCGGAATCCTGGGTGCGGGAGCGTGCCGCCGAGATGGCGGATGCGAACATGGAGAACGGCGTGGGCATGAAGGGCACCATGTTCGAGGGCATGACCAAGGACCAGATCGTGGACAAGATCTTCAAGGACCACAAGTCCAGCATCCAACCCTACAACCCCAAGAAGGTGAAGGGGTCATCGGAGACCGTGAAGCTGGATGCGTCCGAAGACGGGCAGGTGTCCTGCACCGCCTGTGGCAAGGTCTTCCACACGGGCGATGATGTGGTGGTGGTGAAGGCCCCCGGCACCCCGTCAGGCCAGGTTCCCTACTGCCCGACCTGCGCTACCGCAGATGTGAAGGCTGACAGCCGCCTGAAGGAGAAGGCGGAAGCCTTCGCCACGGACGAGATGGATGTGTCCGCCATCGACCTTGCCTTGGTGCAGGAGACCGCCGACAAGATCCAAGCGGAGGACGCCGACATCCCCAGGGAAGAAGCGGAGGACATGGCGTTCAGGAAGCTGTACGGTGGCAAGGCCAAGAACCCCAAGGTCTACGCCGTCTGGTATGTGCGGGAAACGGACGACAACATCCGCCAGGCCATCGCAGACGGGGAGTTCTACCTGCAGGTCTACGAGACCGAGGAGTCCGACAACTCGGCGACCCTGTTCTCGGGCGAATCCGATGTGACCACCACGACCAAGAAGATGCCGAACGGCCTGACCGAGGTTCGGCTGGAAGGCCTGTCGGAGTACCCCGACCCCGTGCTGTCCCCCGGCAACCCCGAGTGGGACACCTTCCATGCGGACGGGTCGGACGCTGGCGAAGAAGCGGACGACTTCGGCAGGGTCGACCAGGGCGTCATCAAGGGTGGATCCGAAGCGATCGTGCTTCCCAAGAAGCACATCGAGCAGGACCTCAAGGAGTTCGATGAGCTTCAGGACAAGATCGAGGACATGAAGGACGAGGACAAGAAGGCCTTGGAGGAAGCCCAGACCAATGCCACCGCCGCCCTGCTGGCGACCATCAACGCCACCAAGCCTGCGGATGACGACCGCTCCGATGTGCTGGCGTCCAAGGTCCACACCATGGCGGTCATCGAGGCCAGGCTGGCTCGTGAGACCCGGTCGCTGGTGCGCCACGCCGCCATCGCCGCCTACGTTGATGTGCCGGCCGATCGGCTCGAGATGACCGCCAAGCGGATCCGCACGCTGGCTGAACTCCAGTACGCCTTGGATGCCGCCAAGCACGCCATGGCTGCCAAGACCAAGCCGGTGATGCCGCAGGGTGCTGGCGAAGGGTCCGTTCCTGCCTGGTGCATCCTGAACTCGGTCGATGGCCTGAAGGGGGCCAAGTTCGGTTCGGTGCGCTTCGATGCCATGAAGGCTGAGATCGAGCGCGCGGTGCCGTCCATCTTGGGCTTCCACGCCAGGATGACAGCGGCCCTTGCATCGGGCCTGAAGACGGGCTACCAGTTCGGCGAATCCATGGAAGCCCAGGCCCTGCGCGCCGACTTCAGCGACTTCATCCGCAAGGCCGAGTCCGAGCGCCAGAAGCCGGGAGCCTTCGGGGCGTCCGTGGTTGAAGCCGCGGCTTCCCGGTGCGTGGACTCCCTGATCGCCCTGTCCAAGTCCGAGAAGGCCACCCAGTTCAGGCTGATGGCCTTGGCACGCACGGACATGGTGTTCGGCAAGCATGTCCCAGCCTTCGCTGCCCGGCGTCTGCGCCTGCCTGCCGCCATCAAGGCGGATCTGGCGGCGGACGCCAAGACCACCATCAGGGCGTTCGCAGTCGCCACGCTGGACTACTTGAAGAAGGCCGAGAAGGACGCCGTGGTCGCTCTGCAGGCGGACAACGGCGATTCTGCCAAGATCCAAGCCAAGTCCGATGCCATCCGTCTGCTTGCACGGAGCGCCTTCCACTTCAAGGGTTCACTCCGGCCCGAGATGATCGGGATGGTCGCGCAGATGTCCGTGACCGCGGCTTCGATGTTGAAGGCCGAGAAGGCAGACGCTGCCCTGCGGGTGCTGACCGCTGCCTGGGACAAGGCTTTCGACGCGGATCCGTCCCTGTCGGTCTTGGCGCACGCCAAGGGCATCGCCACCGCCACCAAGACACAGACCGCCCAGGCCCTGTTCGTGGGCAAGAAGTTGCAGGCGGCTGGCGGCATGTGGCCTTGGAGCGGGGAACCTGCCAAGAGCTGGCCCCAGTTCATCGAGGAACACACCGATCTCGAGCTGGAAGCCATGGCGAAGGACTGGGAGACCCGTCTCGAGAAGGCGGTGGGCACAGAAGCCAAGATGAACATCGCTTCCAATGTCCGCCGTCTGCGGTCGGTGCTGGACCTCCGCAAGCAGGCCAAGGGATGCACCGCTCGCCTGATCGGCAACCCCCAGCCGCTGAAGGCCTACTGGCTGGTCCGGGCATCGGACGGCACGGTCCTGATGCGGCTTCCGATCGCCAAGGCCATCGGCCGGCGCACGGATGTGATCGCCGTCAAGTGGGCGTCATCGCCCGAGTACGGCAAGAAGCTCGAGTCGTCCGTCCAGACCTTCGGGGCCAAGACCATCGAGGCGTCCCTGACCGCAGCTCCGAAGACGCAGTCGCTGGGTGAACAGGTGGCGGTCTACGAGTCGGCGTGGCCCGAGGACAGCGACATCGATGACAGCATCCAGGCCAACCCGGAGTGGTTCGAGACCGTCAAGCAGTCGGCCGCCAAGCGGCTGATGGACCGCCTGATCCATGAAGAGGGCATCTCGGACTACGACCCAGACAGCGATGAAGAGGTCAAGGAGTTCATCGCCAACAACGAAGAAGCGGTGGTGAAGGAAGCGCGAGATCGCATCGCAGCCCAGATCGCCCAGGACTGGGAAGAGATGGGCTGGGAAGAACTGCTCCAGTCCCTGAAGAACCTGATGGACGAGTTCGGAACCTCCGACTGGCACGCCGAAGGTCGGAACATCGGCTGGCAGAACAGGAGCGGCTACAGGAACTTCAGGGCGTCCGATGCCCGGTCCTTCCTGGAAGCCATCTTGCCACACACCAGCGACTTCAGCGTGCGCCTCTACAAAGGCAACGGGTCCATCAACTTGACGGTCAGCCACCACGATGCGCCTACGGGCGAGACCTACATCGTCACGCCAGCCACCGAGGACCAGATCGAGGCGTCCAAGAAGGTTCGTGCCGATGTGGGCGAAGACGAACAGAACACCTGCGATCGTTGCGGGATGACGGATTCGACTTACGACCTGGTGTGGATCGACAGCGAGGACTTCGAGCCTCGTCCTGGGGAGAAGGTGCCAGCCTGGGCTTACAAGAAGTACTCTGCCCTCTGTGAGGACTGCTACGAAGCGGTCATCAAGAAGGGCGCAAAGCCGACCGACAAGGTCGAGAAGGGTGCGCCTCGGATCAAGATCAGGCACGCATCTCGGCAAGTCAGGGCCAGCGAAGCATCGGACGCCTATGTGGACGACAAGGGCGTGGTCCGCTGGCTGTCCAACGACCGGGTGCCCTTCGATGACATGTTGGACAAGTTCGCCAGCGAAGGCATGAAGTTCGACAAGGCGGCGTCATCCGCAGCCAGGTCCGCCGAGGCAGTCACTTCCATCGAGCAGTACCGCAAGGCCAGGACAGGCAAGCCGATGTCCCAGGAACAGGCGGCCGAGATGGCGTCCGTCTTCGGGGACGATGATGTGATGGATGTGCTGACGGGCGAGACCATCATGCGGAAGGGCAAGCCTGTCCATGGGCTTGAAGCTCGCCGGGGCTACTTCGAAGCGTTCAACGAGGATGTGGAGATCTTGGACGGTCCCAAGCCTGCCAGCGCCTTCAAGGAATCCCACCCCGAGGAGTTCAGGCTCTTCATGGAAGACCCGATGAACTTCAACCACGGGTCTGAAGAGACGGACATGGTCTACCTCGTCAAGCATGACGAAGGCCATCTGTCCCTGATCTCGGATGCGGAGATCGTGGTCGAAGGGTCGCAGAAGGTCGCCGCCAAGGGATCGATCGTCTTCGAGTACTCCGTCCGCCCGAACGCCGACAGCCGTGGTCGCAAGGGGCAGTACGAGCTGTCCTTCTACTCAGAATCCAAGGTGCATGAATCGGTGCTGGCGGATCTGAGGAAGATCGGCGATGCGCTCAAGCTGGAATGGGCGGGAGATGCTACCACCCCTGGGTTCGAGGATTCGGACTGGTTCAACGATGAAGACGATGCCAACGACTGGGCCACGAAGCGGGCCAACGACCTGACAGACGCCCTCAAGGCGCACTTCAGGGCGGCTGAAATCGATGAAGGCTTGGGCGGTGAAGGCACGATCTCGGTGAACATCCCATGAAGGACAGCTTCAACGCCAATGTCCCTGTAGTCCTTGCTGTTCGGGCATCGGCCTGGTCTGATGAAGAGGTCGAGTACTTCTTCGAAGACTTGCTGGCCCTCGGCTACGACCAGAAAGATCTGACCGAGATGTCGCCCGGCAAGTTCAAGATCTGGCCGGTGTCCACACCAGCCGCCGCTCGGTTGGACCGGGAGTTGGCGCACCCTGGCGTGATAGATATCCACATCGAGTCAGACTTCGCTGGGGCTAGGTCTGATGTCGCCGCCGTTTACATCACCTTGGTCGGCTACAAGGGCAAACCTATCTTGGTCAAGGCTGGGGCGGTCAAGCGGATGATCGAAGAGAAGGCCGAACGGGAAGGCAAGACCTTTGAGCATGCCATGGCTGAAGTCATGGCTGGGAAGCCGGTGCCAGCACGGGTCAAGAAGATGCGTGCCCCGCAGGTGGACCAGCAGGACACCAAAGCCAAGAACCCCAACCCAGCCTTGATGACCCAGACGCCGGGCGTGGGCACCGTCACCTTCGACACCAGCATGGGTGAAACGATGGTGGCGGATCTGAAGGGGTCTGACGACATAGACCTTTCCAAGTCCCAGCTCACGCAGAACGCCCGGTCGGTGCAGGTCTACAGGGTCGCCGAGTCCATGCTCGAAGCGGGGGCTGTTCAAGGGCCGGTGCTGGATTACGGGTCTGGCTTGGGCCAGTCCAGCCAGATCTTTAAGGGGCGGGATCTGGCACAGTACGAGCCGAATCCCAAGCCTGGGCTGAAGAAGGCCAACCCGAAGATCTCGGAGCATCCGTCAGGGACGTGGCCCACTGTGGTCAACTCGTTCGTCCTGAATGTGGTGCCGCCAGAGGTCAGGACCGACATCCTTGGCAAGATCGCCGCCTTGGTGGCTCCTGGTGGACACGCTATCATCGGCACCCGCGGCACGGATGTGATGCAAGATGTCCAGCGCATCCTGAACGCACGCAAGAAAGACCCGAACGCCTACCCCGGCGCACGCATCATCGATGCCTCGACCTTGGTGACATCCAAGGGCACCTACCAGCATGGCTTCACGAAGGACGAGCTGGCGCAGGAGTGCGAGGCCAACATGCCGGGCTTCTCAGTCGTGAAGACGACCGGGGGATCTTCCTACCCTATCGTGGTGCTGAAGAAGGGCTAGTCTTCGGTTTCCACGAAGCCGCTGATCAACTGCAGGATGCCCATCGGGCGTGCCCGTTGAAAGTCGGCGGGGGTTATGCGAAGCGTGCGGATGCCAGCCTTGCGAAGCTCGATGTCCCTGGCGGCATCCCTTTCTTTGCTGAACACATGGTCGGGGCCATCGGCTTCGATGCAGGCCATGTGGGCAGGCGAGAAGAAGTCCAAGAAGTAGCCGCCCATGGGGATCTGCCTGAACAAGCCCCACGGGTTGTCTTCCTTCCCGATCAGCTTCCAGATCTTGGTCTCGAAGGACGACATGTTCGCCCGAAGCAAGCGCGAATGGGCCTTGATGTCGGGGGCGATCTCGAGGCCGTCTAGGTAGGCGTCCTCTGCAGGTTGTTCCTTTTCCTTTTTCGGCATGGCCTTATAATACACCCATGACCAACATCGCCGCCACCATCGATCCTTCCCAGCGCAGGTTCCTGAACGAGAGGTTCCGTTCAGTATCCTATGGTGACAAGCGATGGGTGAAGCTCAGGTCTATTCTGCTGGGCATCGGTGGGGAGATGATCGTTCCTGTGCCGGAACCCGATCTCGCTGAGATCATTGCCCGTGGGAAGCATATCAAGGCCCCGGTCAAGATGAAGACGATGCGGCAGAGCGCATGCCACAAGAACGCTGCGAAGCTTTGTCGGATGAACCCCAACTACCGCATCATGACGGGCTGGGCCCTGTCGGACGATGGCTTGTGGCGCCAGCACTCCTGGGTCTTGGACAAGAAGACCAACACCATCATCGAGACCACCGAGCTGCGGGAAGCCTACTTCGGCATTGAGTTGGAAGGACAGGCGGCTAGGGACTTCATCGAGAACAACCCAGAAGACCTGTCAGCGTCCATGAAGGCAGGGGCCGCAGGTGCCGCCTACACCTTGACCACCAAGGCCATCGATCGTTTCGGTCTGACATCAGACCCCAAGGAAGCGGGCTACATCCTGATCGACGGCAGGATGCTGGACTTCAGCGGCAAGAAGGACGGCGGTGAATCTGGTCGCCGGGCCATGGACCACAGGGAGGTCGTTGACCTGTTCGAAGGGCCATCCGATGCCATGGACGAGTTCATGCGGGTCACGGGTGCGATCAGGTTCAGCATCGTGGACAGGGGCATGTTCCTGGACTTCCGTAGCCGACCCACCCCCGCACAGATCTCGGTGATCCGCAGGGCGTTCAAGGACTCCAATATCGACTTTGTGGAGATCGACTCCCTGAGTGGGCATGATGAAGTCGCCCCTGCTACATGGCCCCTGGTCATGAACAAGTTCAGGCAGCTGGGGCTGTCGGCGTCCGGCATCCGCGCCACCGGCCGCAAGTCCATCGTCTTCGACTTCGATGGCACCATCGCCGAAGAAGTCGAGTTCCCCGAGATCGGCGAACCCCGCCCAGGCATCATCGACCTGATGCGGAAGGCCAAGGACGCTGGCATCGAAGTCGTCATCCAGTCCTGCCGCTGGTCGGTCCATGACCTGAGTACCCCGGAAGAAGCGGCCATCCACAGGGCGGACGCTGAAGTGTGGCTGGCGGAACACGATGTCCCCTACGACCGTCTGGTGGACGGCAAGCCGTTGGGCGAAGCCTATGTGGACGACAAGGCCATCGGGGCGAACGACCTGCAGGCCTTGGACGCCCTGATCGGGGACATCGCATCCCAGCATCCTGTGGACGGGTCGCTGAAGGCGGCTGAAAAGGGAGACATCATCGAGATCCCGCTGTCCAAGGTGCTGACCAGCATGCGGTCCTACGAAGCCGCCTGGTATGACAACGAGATGGGGCGTGGGTCCAAGTCGAAGGGTCCGCTGTCGGTGTGGGTCTTGGAAGATGGACGATTCCTGCTGACGGACGGCCAACACAGGTTCGCCAAGGCCGTTAAGCGTGGTGACAAGACCATCAAGGCCGAGATCATCGGCGAAGGCTACAGCGACTACTGGGCTACCCCCGAGCCGGGGACTGAGTTCGTGCTGGGTCGTCCGATGGACGGGTCGTTGAAAGCATCCAAGAAACTTTACAAGTTGCAACCGATTACTCCCGAAGATCCGTATGACTTCGGTGGCGTACTTCCGATGTGTCCGTTCTGCAAGATGCCGCCAGCCGCCTTCACATCTCGGAATAAGAAGGGCCATGTGGTCTACACGATCCGTTGCCCCAAGTGTCGGCGTGAAGAGTCGGTGGTGGGTGAACCAAATAAGGCCAAGTTGGCATGGACGGAGTTCGCCACAGGAACAGCCAAGAAGGGGCGGCACATCGACACCTTCGCACACATGAATCTGAAGGCAAACATCGACCGGGCATTTTTCATCAGTCCCGATGGGAAGTTCACCACCTTCCCTGCAGGATCTACCCACGCAAAGCATGTGGAACGCATCACCGGCCATCCGTCTGTGTATGCGGCAGAACAGGCTGGATGGGCCGATGGTCGGTTCGACCAGATTCAGCTCATCATAGCCGCCAAGGACGAAGCTGGGATCGAACGGGCGTTGAATGCCCTTCCGCAGGAGTACCTGTTCGCCAGCGTGTTGACCTGGGAGTTCCCGCCAGGCGTTGGGGATTCGGTGGACATCGACCCTGAAGAAGATGCGCTGGATGCGTGGAAGCATCGTCACGGTGTTCGGAAGCGGGTGTTGGCAAACTCGGACTTCAACCAGCGTCTTCGCTATGCCAAGAAAGCCATCTATCAGGACTTCTTGGACACACTCGGCTACGGGCCGCTGGATGGCGGCTGTGTGGTGTTCGCCCAAGCGGTCCAGCAGGTCTTTGGTGGCGAGATCGTGTCGTTGCTCCGCACAGATACTTGGGAAGCCGACCACGCCGCAGTGCGTCTGAATGGAGAACTTCTGGATGCGGACGGATCGCTTCCTGAAGCCAAGGCCATTGAACGCTTCGCCAAGGCGGAAGGCGTGTCCATCTCGGGGGTGCGTCCTTTCAAGGATTCAGATCTTCCTGAAGCTGGACGGGATGCTGATCTTGTGAAGCGGACAGCTTCAAGGCTGACATCGAAGGTGAAAGCATCCATGCGCCGGATCACCGCCACAGGATCGGCCCACTCTTGGGGCTGCCTGATGATGGACTTCCCTGACGACATCGCCAAGGACGCCATCGCCTGGGCCAAGGCCAACATCCCCGACGAAGTCATCTACGACACCAACGACCACGAGTACGGGCGCGAGACGAACATCCACACCACCGTGGCCTACGGCATCGACCCGAAGACAGACTTGGACGACCTTGCCGCCAACCTGTGGTACTGGGAACAGCCCGTCAAGGTGAAGCTCGGCAAGGTGTCGAAGTTCGAGCAGGACGGCTACGATGTCATCAAGGTCGATGTGGATTCCCACGACCTGCATGATCTGAACCGCCAGATCGAGATGAACCTTGGCCTGCCGGGAAACACCTTCCCCGACTACAAGCCGCACCTGACGCTGGCCTATGTGAAGCCGGGGTCGTGCGACCACCTGATGGGCGAAACGCCCTTCGCCGGCCGTGAGTTCGAGCTGACCAGGTTCGACTACTCCTACCCGCCCGAAGAAGGGGCCAAGGACACCCACAAGAAGTATGATCTCGCAAACCTTCGGGTTGCCGCAGCGAAGGAATCTCCGTTCACATCTCTGCAAAAAGCCGCCCTGCGGCTGGTCGAGGATGATCCCGCATGGAAGTCCATGATCGGCGATCCCGCCAGTGCCCAGGCCCTGGGCGAGCTACAGCGGGCGTTGCGGGATGCCCGTTCCGAAGAAGAACTTCAGACTGCCTGGGAAGCCCACATGGACCTTCCGTGGACGGCGGTCGAGAACGAAGTAAAAACTTGAGTCCTTCCCGAAAAAGTTGAAAATGGGCAACAACCCGTTATCCTTTAGACTATGAGCAGGCCCATGAAGCGGAAACCATCTCGGACCAAGGTGAAGGCGGACGCCTACGAGCAGCCGTACTTCAGCCAGAACGCACCGATGGAGGTCATGGACTCGGGCTACCGGCCCGATCCCCAGGTCCACTCCACGGACAGCGATCCTGAGGGGAAGCTCCCGAAGCCCCCTGCGCCCGATGCCGCTTCAGCACCTGCACCCGAGAAGAAGCCCGAGGATCGCAACGCTGTTCTGACATCCCCGCTGCCCCTTGTGGTGTCAGCGCCGGAAGCCATCGAGAAGATGGAGGCGTTGAACGATCTCATCAAGGAAGGGCGTCCTGATCTGGCACAGGCGGCTGAAGCCGTTGACCAGGCCCTGCAGGGACTCGAGCAGAAGGCGCTCGGCGATGCCTTCGTCCAGCATGAAGTCGCTGAAGGCGAAGTCCCCGCCGCACCCGCCCAGAACTTCGTGGTTGGCGACCGAGTGGTCATCGCCCTTGAAGACGGGGAATACCAAGGCGAGATCCAGGTGGTCAACGGGGACGGCACCTACGATGTCAAGACGGACAACATGGCGACTTTCCGGCGCGTGCCGGGGCAGTCCATCGCCAAGCCTGAGATGCTCCAGCCCATCGCTCCGAAGGCATCCAAGATGAAGGCGAATGTCCGCAAGGGTGACAAGAAGTTCGACTTCCGCATCAACCCCGTCAGCGACACGGAGTACGAGTTGATCTCCAACGCTGACGACAGCCTGGTCGGCACCTACGGATCCTACAAGGAAGCCGAGGGCGCCGCAGAAGGCACGGTGGAACCCATGCCCAAGGCCCGCATCGAACGCATCAAGCCCAAGGCCTCCAAGAAGGTCAAGGCGGACATGATGGAGAAGTTCGTCTATGGGCCCATGGACGGCGCCGAGGTCGAACAGGCCAATGGCGAGTCCTTCACGCTTCCCTGGTTCCCCGAGGATCAGAAGAAGTTCGGCGACATCTCGGTCGAAGCCATCGCTTCCATGACGGGCGAAGACCCGTCCGACCTGGTGAAGGTCACCAAGGTCAACGGCTTCTTCGGACGCTACAGCGCCCCCGGCTACATGGACGCCACCGACTGGGTCTTCGGCAAGACCCAGGAAGAGTGCGAAGCCGAGCTGGAAGCGAACTACGGCCTGGACGATGACACGGTCGAAGGGTCGCAGAAGATCAGGGCCCTGAAAGAGGGCTACAAGCTGATCGAAGGCGTTCATGTGGTCGAAGAGGGGGGCAAGCCCCGCGCCTTCACCCAGGAAGACAACACCGTTCCTGCCGAACTCTACGTGAACCCCGAGGGCAAGTTGGCCCTGGTCGGGCCCGATGGCGAAGTGAACTACGAGGAATCCGCCAACGATGACGTGGAGTTCGACTACTGGAAGCAGGTCCATGCGCTGGTCCCCCAGCAGGCGGCTGCCAAGCCCGAAGCCAAGCCTGCCGCGGCTGAACCCGCCAAGGAACCAGTCGCCGCCAAGAAGAGGACCAAGGCTTCCAAGAAGCCTGAGCCCACACCGGCCGAGAAGCTCCTGACCAAGCACAAGGTCACAGCCGCCGAGTTCTGGGTGGTCGAGAAGGCCCAGGGTGTCCAGATGTCGGACGCTGGGCGTCTGAACCAGGCCTTGGTCGCCGGGCTGAAGCCCGAAGCCGTGCTGGGCATCTTCGCCGACAAGGGTGCTGCCGAGCGGTTCGCCAAGATCGTGCTGGGTGGCAAGGAAGGGGCCCTGAACGAGATCAACGAGGCAGACCTGCGGTTGATGGACGCCGAGACCGCCGCCACCGATGCCAAGAACGCCGTCAAGAAGAACAAGTTCAAGAAGGCCGAAGGCGATGCGTCATCCGCACAGGATCTGGCGGACGGGGCCAGCGAAGACCTCGGGCGCGCCCTGAACGAGATCCGTGACGCCGTGGAAGGGTCCAAGGTCATCGCCCGTGGCAAGGCCAGCGACCTGATGAAGGACGACACCTACGCCGCCGTCATCGATGCCGCCAAGGTCAAGGCTGACCAGATGGTCGTGGTCCTGGCGTCCAAGGACGGCGTCCTGTCCGTCAAGGCGGACATGAAGGAAGAAGTGGGCCAGGAACTCCGTGAGCTGGCGAAGACCGGCCATCGCGGTGCCGAAGCCGCCCTGCTGATGCTGGCGGACGGGCAGTTCGACCAGGAGATCGCCGACAACGACAACATGGGCGTTTCCGAGCTGGTGGACCTGCTGGTGGACCTGTCCATGGTGGCGTCCAAGAAGCCCGATGCGCCGGCCGCATCGACCAGCCCTGCCGTGGAGGCTTCGGCCTTCGACCAGATCCCCGAGTTGGAGATCGGCGGCGGCTACAAGGCCCGGCGCAAGAAGGACGGCAAGGCCAAGGAAGGCGAAGAGCCTGTGGAGGAGATCGAGGTTCTCGACAAGGACGGCAAGGTGGTCGAGACCTACCCCGATGCCTTCGGCGATGACACGGTGATGATCATCAAGTTCCTCCGCAAGGTCATGGACATCACCGAGACCGATGACAAGAAGGCGGGCAAGGCGGAAGCCAAGGAAGCCAAGGAAGAGAAGGTCGACAAGGCCGAGGACAAGCCCAAGGCCCTTCCTGACGCTGAGCCCAAGAAGGACAAGGATTCGGAGTCCAAGAAGGACACCGAGAAGGACAAGGATTCGGAAGAGCTGAAGGCCCGTGCCGCCTGGATGGAACGGCGGGTGGAGGATTGCCGGGAAGTCGTGACGGCGATGCTCCGCAAGGGCCATGTGGTGGCGTCCCAGGACGACATCGACTCCGAACTCCTGAAGGGCAACACGCTGCGGCAGGCCCAGGAGGTCGCCGCACGGAAGGCTGTGGACAGGGAGGTCATGCGCCTCCTTGCCAAACCCGAAGCTGAACTGCAGATCATCAAGGCGTCTCTGCCCCACCTGGCGGTGCGGCAGATGAAGGTTCAGGCATCGGTGGGCGGGCTCGAACTCACGCACCTGTCGGCGTCAGGTCTCATCCACGATGAGGCGACTGGCAGGGGCAGCAATCTCGGGTTGGCCGTCTCGGTGTTGGGTCGGCGCTGATCACGCCACCTGCACGACTGAGGCCAGCGTCCCTGACAGGGGGCTGGTGCCTTCGACAAGACCTCAAGCATCGAAAGGAAACATCATGATCCGCATCTCGAGCGTCATCCAGAACGGCGGCCGCGACGACGACCGCCTCTCGGGCTTCAGCAAGGACACGGCGGTGGCGCTGTTCATCGGCGGCATGGTCGTGACCCAGAAGGCCGACCCCACCGGGGCTGGCAAGGTCATCACCGTGTTCGACAGCTCCATCGCCCTGGACGCCACGCACCTGCGGCCGCTGGGCCTCGTGATCGAGCCGACCACCGGCTACCCGAACATCGCCGCCAACGGCGACACGGGCGCTGGCGTGGGCTTCGACACGCAGGACTACGCCAAGGGCAACATCTACAGCGTCTTCCACCGCCCGGGCAACCTCGTGGACGTGTACGACGACCTGCGCGACCGCACCCAGGTGACCGTGAACGCAGCGCTCCAGAACAAGAGCTGCCCGTTCGTGGCGAACCGCACCTGGGCCGTGGGCGATGCCGTCTACGGCTCCAGCCTGGCTGGCGTGGGCGTGGCAGGCCTGCTCGACAACACGGGCGGCGTGGCCGGATCCTGCCGGATCGGCACCGTGCGCTCCGTGACCGATGCCGGACTCGGCAGCCCGGTCCTCACCATCGAACTCGACATCGAGACGCTCTGATCCTGAAGGGCCCCCTAGGCTGGTAAGCGTCTAGGGGGCCCGGACGACAGAAGCCACCCTCGAAAGTCGACCAAAGAAAGGAAACCACGACCATGTCGCTGATCGCTTCGCAGCCGCTCCAGCTGCCCAACCGGTGGATCCCGCGGGAGTTCATCACCCGCGAGTACGAGACCCACCTGAAGGCCAGCCAGGAGCTGAAGGCCAGCCTGAACCACGACGCCGTGAACGCCGAGATCGCCGAGCTGAGCAACAGCCCCGGCGGCCTCCAGTTCATGGCGAAGGAGATCCGCAACCCCCTGCTCCGTGAGAGCCTCTACGAGTCCGTCACGGGCAACCTGCTCCAGAACTACAAGCTCAGCCAGGGCGAGACCGCCGAGTTCTGGGCGGACATCGACGTGGCCGCCGCCGCCATCGGCGTCGGGGGCCTGCCGGGCCAGGTGGAGATCAAGAGCGACTACACCCGCGTGGACACGCGGATGTTCGCCGCGGCTCCCTACGTCCGCTGGAACGTGAGCAACCTCACCAAGTTCGACATCCTGGGCGCCACCCAGCAGCGTCTGAAGGCCAGCCTCATGCTCCAGGAAGCTGCCGCCTTCTTCCGCATGCTGGTGTACGCCTCGGGCCTGCGGTCGCAGCAGGGCACCACGTTCGGGCTGGCCGGCACCTCGGCTGCCTCGAACAACGCCCCGGCTTCGATCCCGACCAGCACGGCCGGTCGCCTCTCCGTGGACCAGCTCGCCATCGGCACCGCCAACTTCGGCGCTCGCCTGATCAAGGGCCCCAAGAAGCTCCTGATCAACCCGAGCCGCCAGGCTGACCTGGTGCTCTTCAACTACGGCGGGCCGGGCACGGGCGGCAACGGCTTCTTCGCGCCCAACGTGCAGGAGATGCTCCTGAACAAGGGCAACACGGGCAGCTTCCTGGGCAACGACGTCTACGAGGACGTGGTGGTGCCCTTCGAGCAGACCGTGGCGATCGACAGCCTGGCCGGCGGCGCCACCGAGAAGGTGATC
>ERZ795054.1701-NODE-1701-length-19900-cov-7.107685_pt1 | contig 19900 bp, 14 predicted proteins | sample MGYA00375138_ERZ795054 | MGnify/ENA primary metagenome ERZ795054 (study PRJEB30183, sample SAMN05720215) | anaerobic digester metagenome | isolation source: active sludge of municipal wastewater-treating anaerobic digesters | place: USA | collected 2014-12-23 ... | reverse complement strand
ATATGAGATTCTTTGGAGATGATTGAGAAAATAAAACTTCTTTAGAAGAAATAGGCAGAGCGATATATGGTGATGTAAAAAAAGATAAATTGTTGCCATATTTGCAACAATATATTAAAACTAATTTTTCTTTCTTGTTTTCTTATGATGAAGCTAAAAAGATTTACGAAGCTTTGTTAAACCTAGATTCAGAAGAAGAAATTATGAAAATATGGTTAAGCATGCCAGATAGTAATCCTTATAAAGAAATAATTGAAGAAAAATTGAAAGAAATATTGACATCTCAACAAGGAAATGAAGCCAACAAAATTATTACTTTTGAAGACAAGATTTCTAGAAATAGTATTTTTGCTAATATGCTTGAAGAAATTATATTATCTTGATATAAATTGATGAGGGGGAGTAATAAAGATAGTAAGTAGTAATAAAAAGAGTAAAGAGTAAAGAGTAAAAATAAAAAAGTAAATATAAAAAATAAATACGAATATAATATAAAAGAAAAACTCGTCACATCAATCTTTGATTGATGTGGTGGGTAACAGAAATCTAAAAAAATAAAAGTAAATATCTATATGGATATAAAAATAAAAGATACAAATGAACTATCCAAAAGTAAAATTTAAAATAAATAAAGAATTAGATAAAAAAACGGCCTGGCAGTTTTTAAATGTTAAAGAAGCAGGGATTGATTTTGGAAAATCAATTTTGGCGGTGCATCCAGAATTATCAAAAATAAATACACTAAAAAACAAAAAAGAAAAAATAAAATATATAAATAAATATTTTGATGGATATTATAAAAAATATGGTAAGATGTTGGCTAATGATTTGATAATTGTTGAGAAAGAATGATGCTTAATCAAAAATGAATTTTTTGAAGTAGTTGATCAAATTTTTTATGATTATCCATGGCCAAAAGGTAGATACATTGGTTATATGTCGACGTTAAATTGTAACGTAGTGTTTTGGAAAAATAAAGAATGACAAGTATTTGCATGATTACCGGATAAATATAGAGAAATAATTGTGCACGAAATGTTACATTTTATATTTGTTGATTATTTTTTCAAAAAAATTAAGAATAAGAAATTAAGAGAGCAATGATGAACGATTGCAGAAGTTTTTAATACGGTTATAATTAATACACCAGCGTTTAAAAAATTAATTAAACCTGGTAAAGAATTGGGCTATCCTGAGCATAGAATACTAGCAGCAAAAATGAAAAAAGAGTGGAAGAAGACAAAAAATATTGATCAATGGATTAAGAAGTTTTCAATAGTTGTTAAAGAATAAATTAAAATTTATATTTTTTGGTTTGCTGAATATTGGTAAACATTGCTTAGTATATTGGTATTGCATAAAAATTAAAATCTTGTTACATTTTGATAGTTTAATAAATTTTTAAAATAGCCAAAATGATTTTATGCGATAAGGATATAAAAAAAGCCATTAAAGATGGCGATTTAATTTTTAGAGAAAAATTAAATTCTGAGCAAATAGAGGCGGCATCAATTGATTTAAAATTGGGACCAATCTTTAAAACTTTTAAGCATACGAGCGAATCAGTGCTAGATTTAAAAAAAGGAGTTGATTTTTCTAAAATTATGGATACAGAAATTGTTGATAAGAAAAAAGGATTTATTTTACATCCAAATCGTTTTGGTTAGTTCCAAAGAATTTATGAAATTATCTAATCGCATAGCAATAAGAGCTGAAGGTAAAAGTAGTTTAGCTAGAATGGGACTACTAGTGCATACGGCTGGATTTGTTGACCCAGGTTTTGAAGGGACTTTGACATTAGAAATTAGTAACCAAGCCGAAATTCCGATAATGCTTTATCCGGATATGTATATTTGCCAAATTGCGGTGGAATGGCTTTCAAGTCCATGTGAATTATCATATAGTCAGAGAAGAAAATCACTTTATCATAAATCGGAAGGGCCAAAAGTGGCTAGTGCTCAGAATTTGTTTAAAAAGAAGGGGGAGTAATTGGTAAATAGTAATATAAAGAGCAATTGGTAAATGGTAAGTAGTAATTAGGAAATAATACAATGCAAAATAATCAAAAGAGTAAAGAGAAAAGAGTAATAACAATTACAAAAACTAATAAAAAATTAAAAATAAATACGAATACAATATAAAAGAAAAACCCACCACATCAATCTTCAATTGATGTGGTGGGTGGCCTCGCTTTGCCTGCCGGTAGGCAGGGGTTAGCAAAAATAAAAGAGGGGTAGACAATACTTGCGTTTTATTTTTTTATTTGTTAAAATATATTCATGTTAAAATCTAAAAAATTTTTATGGCTTTAGTTTCTTATCAAAATGTGACAAAAATTTATGACAATAATTGTTTGGTATTAGATAATGTTTCATTTGATGTGGCTGAAGATGAGTTTGTATCAATTGTAGGTAAGTCGGGAGTTGGAAAAACTACTTTATTAAAATTATTATTTGCTGAAGAAAAACCTTCAAAAGGGGCAGTGTTTTTTAATGGCCAAAATATAGCTGAGATGAGATCAAATGAAATTGCAATTTTACGTCGACAAGTGGGCGTGGTGTTTCAAGATTTTAAATTGTTACCAAAATTAACAGCTTATGAGAATGTCGCGTTTTCACTGGAAGTGGCTGGCTATAGTGATGAAAAGATAAAAGAAGAAGTTCCGGAAGTATTAAAGCTAGTTGGATTGCAAGATAGAGCCAATAACTTTCCCCATCAAATGTCAATTGGCGAAAAACAAAGAATTGCTATTGCTAGAGCTATTATTCAAAAGCCCGATGTTTTAATTGCCGATGAACCAACTGGCAATTTGGATCCGATTAATACTTGAGAAATTATTCGGCTATTGTTAAAAATTAATGAATTGGGTACAGCTGTGATTTTATCAACTCATGATAAAGAAATTATTAATACTTTAGGAAGAAGGGTAATTACATTGGAAAATGGGATTGTAACTAGAGATGAAGAAAAGGGAAAATATATACTATAAAATCTCAAATCTCCCACCACGACCAACCGAAGGTTGGTGTGGGGGCTAGCAAATGTCAAAAAGTAAAGAGTAAAAAGTAATTAGTAAATAGTAATTGGAAAAACAATAGCAAACCCCGCCACAACCAACTGGTAAAAAATCAAAGATCAAAGATAAAAGATAAAAAATCAAAAAGTAAAGAGTAAGTAGAAATTAGTAATTGGTAATGAAAAGAGTAAAGAAAAAACAATAGTAATAAATTAATATTCTAATACTCTAATAACCCTGCCTACCGGCAGGCAGGCTAATATTCTAAACAAATACAAAAGAAAGTCAAAAGCATGCCCCCACACTAACCTTTGGTTAGTTGTGGAGCGAAGCGGGGTCAAAAGTTAAAAGTCAAATCTGAAAATAAAAAGTTAAAAATAACAATACTTACCATAATTAATTTAACATTTGTCATTTCGTATTAATTTTTAATTTTTGATTTAAATTTTTGAGATTTAAGATTTGAGTTTTAAGTTTTTATCAGTCTATTTAACAAAAATTCTCTCAATATAAAAGTTGTACCCTTAACAGCTTTTAAAAGAGGGGGTAAAAATTAATATTTATGAGCACACCAATTAGTACAAATCTAAAAAGAATTTTTCAAAAAGGAAAATCAATATTTAAACGTAATGGTTGGTTAACAATCGCAACGATTGTAACTATGTTTTTAAGTATTTTAGTTTTTACCGGAGTTTTGATTATGAATTATGCATCCAATAGATTTATTAGTAGTTTAAAAGATAAAATTGATATTAGTATTTATTTTAAACCATCAATTGAAGAAAGCGAAATTTTATTGGTGCAAGAACAATTAGGAAAAGTATCAGGGGTAGTAAAAACTGAATATGTATCACGAGATAAAGCATTAGAATTTTTTAAAGAAAGATATGGTCATAATGATACTGTCATTAAAGCGCTAGAAGAAATTGGAGAAAATCCATTATCGGCTTCAGTAAATATTAAAATTAAAGATGCCAAAGATTATGAGAGCGTTTTAGCTTATATCGAAACGGCCGTTTTTAAAGATAAATTAGTAAATATTAATTTTACTGAAAATAGAGATTTGTTGAATAAAACTACTAGTTTGATAAATAGTTTGAGAATTGGTTCAATGGTGATTACTATTGTTTTAACAGCTGTCGCTGTAATTGTGGCTTTTAATACCATTAGAATTGCAATTTATTCAATGAGAGAAGAAGTAAATATTATGAAATTGGTCGGAGCTACCAATTGATTTGTTCGTGGTCCGTTTGTTTTAGCCGGTTGTTTTTATGGTATTATTGCGGCATTATTGTCGGCAATTTGTTATGTGCCATTAATTTTAACTATTGGCCGAAAATTTGATGCTTTTCTTGGTAATATTAGCATTACCGGCTACTTTTTCTCAAATATTTTCATATTGATATTGGCTCAAGTTGGATTTGGCATGGTGATTGGTATTGTGGCTTCAACTTTTGCAGTTTCAAAATATTTGGATGGAAAAGTGAATGAATAATCCCCTCTTTTAAAATCGCCCACCACACCAACCGAAGGTTGGTGTGGGGACTAGCAATATTTTTGTAAAACAAAAATATTAATAAAAAGCGATTTCTAAAAAAGGGGATAAAAATATAAAAAAATAATATAATTTTTTATGGAAGAAGAAACCATTGCAAAGAAAAAGATATCTTTTAAACATATGATAAAGATATCTTTCTTTGCATTTAAAATGTATATTAAACCAGATAAAGTTTCTGGTATTTTCTTATTTATTTTTCAAATACTTTTGCGATTAACAGCAATGGTAGATTTTTTGATTATTGCTAAAATTATTAATGTGGTGGTAGAAATTTTGCAGAAGCAAGGTAAAATTTCTGAAGTTGTGCCTTATGTATTAATTTTAGTTGGTTTTTCTTTTGTATCTTCAACTATATCGCTGGTAAGATGATATTTGCAAATTAAAATGAGTCAACTTTTTTATTACAAATCCGAAGTGTTTTTATACGAACATTATAAAAATCTAGGGGTGCCAGTGATGGAAGATCCAGATAAAAATAATTTGATTAATCGAGGTATGAGTGAAATTCATCAAATTCCAGCGTTGTTTTTTAACTTTGTAGCAACAATCGCTGATTTTATTAACATCATCATAACGGGTTTAGCTATTTTCTATTTTATGCCGCAAATGCTGTTAGTAATGACGATTTGAGTTATTTTGAGAAATATTCCATCGTTTTATATAACTAAAGAAGCGTATAAATATGAATTTAAAACCACTGAAAGTCGAAGATTACACAGAGAAATATTAAATTATATTTTGGATAAGATCAAATTAATTGAATTGACAATTCATAATGCTACGAATTATATAAAAGAAAAATATAATAATTTTATCGATGTATATTATAAGGGTTGAATAAATATTCGAAAAAAGTCGTTTTTTTGGACATGGAGTTTAGATTTTCTAAATGTGTTTATTTATTTTTGAGTAGTTATAAATATTATTAATAGAATTATTATAAAAAAATTGTCTGTTGGTCAATTATATTTTTATATTAGTATGGTGGAAAGATTTGAAAGACATGTAAATAATATGTTTAGTAGTATTACGAATTTATATGAAATGGCTTTAAGAATTGATGATACTTACCAATTTTTTAATTTGAAACCAAGTTTTTCAGATGGTAAAATTAAATTGAAAGGATTTAAAAAACCACCAAAAATAATTTGTGATAATGTAAGTTTTAAATATCCAAATACTAATAAATTGATTCTAAAAAATTTGAATCTTGAAATTAAACCGGGCGAAAAAATAGCTATTGTTGGTCATAATGGCGCCGGCAAAACAACGCTTATAAAATTATTGATGAGATTTTACCAGGTTAACAATGGTAATATTTTAATCAATAACGATAATATTGATGATTTAAAAATTGATACCTATTATCGAAATGTTGGTATGTTATCTCAAGATTTTGGCTCATATAGTGAGCTAACAGCCGAAGATAATATTATATTGGGCGATCCCACAAAAGTAGTTTGTAAAACGGATATTACTAGTGCAGCTAAAAAAGCGGACGCCCATAAGTTTATTAGTGATTATCCGAAAAAATATGATCAATTATTAAGCGAAAGTTTTAATGGCGGAATTAGGCCCAGCACGGGTCAATGACAAAAAATTGCGATTTCAAGGTTGTTTTATAGAAATCCATGGCTGGTGATATTTGATGAACCAACGGCTTCAATTGATGCTGAAGCTGAATATAAAATTTTTAATAACATTTATAAGTTTTTCAAAAATAAAACGGTTATTATTATTTCACATCGTTTTTCAACCGTCAGAAATGCGGATAGAATTATTGTGATTGATAAAGGCAATATTGCTGAACAAGGAACTCATGAAGAATTATTAAAATTGAATGGCAAATATGCAAAGGCATTTAAATTGCAAGCAGAAGGATATGAGATCAAATAATAATATATTTATTATGTTAAGTAAAAATCAAATAAAATATAAAGAGGTGCTAGAGTTGAGAAAAAAGGGTTTTTCATATAGTGAGATTATGAAAGAAGTTGATGTACCTAAGTCAACAATATGTGACTGAGTAAATAAACGAGAATTGACGATAAGGCAAAAAGATAGATTAGAACGTAAAAGGATTGAAGCAAGATTAAAGGGAGCAAAAGCTCAAAAAGATCGAAGAATAAATAAAGAAAATCAAATAGAAATATTCGCGAAAAATAATATAGAAGCATTAATACAAGATCCATTATGGTTAATGGGGATTATATTATATTGAGGAGAAGGAAACAAATCAAAACCCTGAAGGGTTGGCGAAAGAGTTATTTTTACTAATATGGATTTTGAGATGGTAGTGGTATTTAAAAAATGACTTATCAAAAAATTTGGAATTGATGAGAACGATATTAATTATAATTTATATATTCACGATAGTTATAAAAAAATCGATAAAATTAAAGAGTTTTGGAGTGATAAATTAAGCATTAAAAAAGATAAAATCATTATATATTATAAAAGATCGAAAGGAGATACTTTGAGAAAAAATATTGATTTAACTTATCATGGAGTTATGAGATTAAAGGTAGCTAGAAGTACTGATTTAAATCGTAAAATAATGGCATATATTAAATTATTAATTAAAATGTGAGATTAATAAAAAAGACCGAATATTCGGTCTTTTTTAATTGCTGCGGGGCCAGGACTCGAACCTGGAAATCTCTTGGTTCAAAGCCAAGCGTCCTACCATTAGACGACCCCGCAATGAATTCTTTATATCTTACTATATTTTTGATTAAAAATCAAGGTTTTGATTTTGCAATAATTTAATGAATTTGTTAGATTCTATATATAATAATTAATAAATTACAAATCATGGAAAACGAAAATGAGGTTCAAAATGTAAAAGTGATCAGAGAAAATTGTTGTCAAAATCATTATAAAACCAATTGACAACAACAAATTCAGGTATCAAATACTTTATATGGCATGGGATTTTTAGGGGCATTGATTTATTTTGTAGTAAATAGTCGTGGTTTGGTTTCGATTTTAATAGGGATATTTAAATCCATTTTTTGGCCAGCTTTAGTGGTGTTTAATTTGCTGAAATTTTTTAAATTATAATTAATGAAATGATTGTTTTTTTATTTTATTTTATGCTATATTATATATAATAACATATAGGTTGGTTGCAAATTATATTATTTAAACTCTAACGAGATGGATCCCGTTAGAGGTTAAATAATAGATTTTAATTATTAAAAAATGTGATATACTTATGTAATATGAAGTTTGCGAACTAATCTTTTTTATATTGGATTCACTGCTGATTTGAAGAAAAGAATTTTTCAACATCAACATAATCAGAGTGAGCATACAAAAAATAGAGGCCCATGAAAGTTGATATATTATGAGGCTGGGTTGTCTAAGGAAGATGCTATTGCTTGTGAAAAATATTTAAAATCTGGTATGGGGCATCGTTATATCAAAAACAGGTTGAAAAATTTTATATTATTTAAACTCTAACGAGATGGATCCCGTTAGAGGTTAAATAATAGATTTTAATTATTAAAAAATGTGATATACTTATGTAATATGAAGTTTGCGAACTAATCTTTTTTATATTGGATTCACTGCTGATTTGAAGAAAAGAATTTTTCAACATCAACATAATCAGAGTGAGCATACAAAAAATAGAGGCCCATGAAAGTTGATATATTATGAGGCTGGGTTGTCTAAGGAAGATGCTATTGCTTGTGAAAAATATTTAAAATCTGGTATGGGGCATCGTTATATCAAAAACAGGTTGAAAAATTTTATATTGTTTAAACTCTAACAGGATGAATGAAAATAAGAAAACCCTAATGGTTGTTGATAGTAATGCATTGATTCATCGAGCGTATCATGCGTTGCCGGGTTTAGTTGACCCAAAAGGAGTTTTGGTGAATGCCGTATATGGGTTTTGTTTAATATTTTTAAAAGCTATCGAAGATATAAAGCCAGATTATATTGTGGCTACTTTTGATGTTAAAGGAAAAACGTTTAGACATGAAGAATTTGAAGAATATAAAGCTCAACGTAAGAAAAATCCTGATAACTTTTATGATCAAATTCCAATGGTAAAAGATTTTTTAAAAAGTTTTGGAGTAATGGTTTTAGAGAAAGAAGGATTTGAAGCTGATGACTTGATAGGGACTGTATGCGAAAAATTTAAAGATGAAGATATTAATATTTTGGTAGTGACTGGGGATTTGGATACTTTACAATTACTAAACGATCAAGTAAATGTTTGAACCCTTAAAAAAGGAATTAGTAATAGTGTGGTTTACGATGTAAAAGCTTTTGAAGAAAGATATGATTTACGAGTTGATCAATTCGTTGATTTTAAAGCTTTAAAAGGTGATCCATCGGATAATATTCCAGGAGTGAAAGGAGTAGGAGAAAAAACCGCCATGGAACTTTTGAAAAAATATCAAAGCTTAGATAATTTATATCAAAATATTGATAATTATTTAGCCGATAAAAACCTTAATAGCAAAGAAAAAAAGTGATTAATGGTTTTAAAAGAAAACGAAGATGAAGCTATGTTTAGCCGTCATTTATCAATGATAAAAAAGGATGTGGATGTTGCAATTAAAATTGACGATGCTAAATTTGATTTTAATAATCGCGATAAGGTTTTACAGTTTTTTAAAGATAAAGGCTTTAGCTCGTTAGTGGCGAAATTAAATGTTTATAATAAAGAATCTTATCAAAAACAAAAGAGCAACACTAAAGAAAATATTGCTATAAAAGAAATTGATAATTGAAGTGAATTTATAAAAGATTTTGATAAAGAAAAAAACCGATTATTTATTTTTGATAATCAACATTTAAATTTAGCTGGTGAGGGGTTCACAGCATTTTATAAGCAAAATGAAAAATGACTATTGTATAAAACTAATGAACAATTAACGTACATTGCTTTAAATGAAATTGTGCCTTTTACATACGATAGTAAAGCTTTGTATTATAAATATTTTGAAAGTTTTAAAGAAACGTTATTTTATGATTTGAAAATTGCTTTTTGATTATTAGATCCTGATAGAAAAGATTATTCAGTAGAAGCGTTGGTTAAAAAATTTAATATTAAAAGTGAAAAATCAATTAGTTTTATTCAAAATTATGAAATGGAGGATTGAATAAATTTATTTGATAAGATTGCAGGCGTTGTTTACAGTCGAATTATTAATCTCAAGATAGATCGAGTGATGGATGAAATTGAAAAACCGTTAACGCCGATTTTAGTTGATATGGAAAAACGTGGTATTAAACTTAATACCAAAGCTTTAAAAAAGATAAAGGATAAAATCCACTTGGAAATATTGAGCTTAGAAGAAGAAATTTATGATTTAACCAAAGAGAAATTTAATATTAATTCGCCCAAACAATTATCCGATGTATTGTTTAACAAATTAAAATTGCCCACCAAGGGTTTAGCTAAAACTACAACTAAAAATATTTCGACTAATAGTGATGAATTAGAAAAAATTATTGATAGTCACGTAGTAATTAGTAAAATTTTAAGATTTAAAGAACTGAAAAAATTAGAAAACTCATTTTTAGATACACTGCCAACTTTTATAGATAAGGATAATAAAATTCACACAACTTTTGTGCAAACGGGTACAGCTACAGGTAGATTGTCATCCGATACACCCAATTTGCAAAATATCCCAACCAAAGGTGATTATGGAAAATTAGTGAGGCAAGCTTTCGAAGCGAGCGATGGTTATGATTTGATTTCATTTGATTATTCGCAAATGGAACTTAGAATTGCAGCTAAACTGGCCAATGATAAAGTTATGCTTAAGGCTTTTGAAACCGGTAAAGATTTTCATCGCTATACGGCTAGTTTGGTTAATCATGTGGATTATGATCAAGTTACTAGTAGTCAGAGAAACAAAGCTAAGGCTTTAAATTTTGGTATTATTTATGGCATGGGCATTAGGGCTTTTTCACAATCAGCGGGCATTACTAAGGAAGAAGCCAGAATTTTTGCTGAAGAATATTTTGAAATTTATTCAGAATTAAGAAAATTTATTGATGGTTTAAAAATAAAAGCCCGGGAAAAAAGTTATTGCGAAACATTGTATGGACGTAAAAGATTTTTATCTTTTATTGGCGGTTTTGGCTATCAAGCGGCCTTTGAAGAAAGAATTGCTATCAATATGCCAATTCAAGGTTTGGCAGCCGATATTATTAAAAAAGCCATGATCAGAATCAATAAATATTTAAAAGATAATAATTTAGAAGACGATATTCGATTGATTTTGCAAATTCATGATGAACTTATTTTTGAAGTAAAAGAGGACATTCAAAACAAAGAAATATTTAACCAGATTGATAAAATGATGGAAGAAAATGATTTTGATATTTTGTTAAGAGTTGATAAAAACCGAGCCAACAATTGGGGTGATTTAAAAACTTAAAAAATAAACAACTTTGGAGATTAACATTATTTAGTTTTTATGCTATACTTTAAATATGAATGTTGAATAAACGATTATTAAATGGTAAAAAGATTTTTAGAAAAAATAAAATTAGCTACTAAATTTTGATCATTTTGGGCGTTGTTGATGTTACAAATGATTTTACTAGTTAATGTATTATTTAGAGCTATAAAAGGTGGTATTCAAATTATTGATTACATTTGGATTTTACTAATAATTATAATTAGTTTTGTGGAATTGTTTTTAATCGATGCAATTTTTAGAGTATCAAAAATTGAATTAGAAAAGAGTCAAGTTAACGGCATGATGGCTTCAATGAATGATGCGGTGGTATCGTATGATGAACAATTCAAGATCACTTTAGTGAATGATGCGTTTGAAAAATTATGTGGTTTGAAAGAAAATGAATTGCTAGACAAAAAAATTGTGCCGGAAATGAATAGTGATCCAAAATATATGATTTTAACCAAAATTATGTTTCCATCCCTGGCTCCAGAAATGAGTCGTTTGTCAGCCGAAACGAATCCATCAAAAATTCAAATTAAAATTTTTAAACCTAGAGAATTTATTTTGGAATTGATTACCACTCGGGTTGAAAATCAATATGATCATACTTTTGGTTTTGTTAAAATTATTAAAGATAGAACTCGTGAAAATCAATTAATGAAAAGCAAGTCAGATTTTATTACAATTGTAGCTCATCAATTGCGAACACCATTGACCGGAGCAACTTGAGGGGCAGAAGTTTTATATAAAAAAGAGCTTGGCGACATTAATCCGAATCAAGAAAAAATTTTGAAACAAACATTGGACACTTTAGGGGACATGTCGAAAACTATTAATGATTTGTTAAAAGCCGCTAGTATTGAAGATGGTAAATTTGGTTATAATTTTGCGATAGGCGATATTATGGAAATTATTAACGAAGTGTTGACTTCGCTTGTAATTCGGGCTAAAGAAAAAAATATAAAATTTGTTGTTTACCCACCAAATTTTGCTGTACCTAAATTTGTGATGGATAAGGAAAAAATTGCTATGGCTATTAGTAACATTGTTGAAAATGCAATTAAATATAATGTTGTAAATGGCGAAGTAGGGATTAAGATTGAACAAATTAAAGATAAACCGTTTATTAAAATTTCGATATCCGATACGGGCGTTGGTATTAATGAAAAAGAATTTGAAAATATTTTTGAAAAATTTTATCGTTCATCGTCTATCATGAAAACCCATACTGCGGGTATTGGTTTGGGTCTTTATATTGTAAAAAATATTATTAAAAATCATGGCGGAGAAATTTGGGTAGAATCTATTGAACAACGAGGCACAACTTTTCATTTTGTATTGCCAACCGATCAGAATTATATACCTCCACAAGTTAGAACAAATTAAATATAATAAATTTGAGGTCGACTTAATTAATTTAAATAATTATTTAGTTATGGAAAAAGAAATTGGCAAAATAACTCATATGTTTGAAAAAATTGATGTGGCTATTTTAGAACTCCAGGATATTTTAAAAGTAGGGGATACAATTCATATTTTAGGTCCAAGTACTGATTTTGAGCAAGCAGTTGATTCTATGCAAGTTGAGCATAAAAATATTGATGTGGCTAAAAAAGGCGATATTGTTGGCGTTAAATTGACTAATAAAGCCAAAGTCGGTGATAAAATTTTTTTAAAATAGAGTTATAAGCGTTTAAAATGAGTAAAAAAATAAATTGGCCATTAATGCTTGAAGCGATGGCTGTGTTAGTTGGTACCATAATTGGTGGCGGGGTTTTTGTTTTGCCATATGTAAATATTAAATCGGGTATATTGATAACCAATATTTGGTTGGTTTTGCTATGTTTAATAGTATGTTTACTTCATTTAATATTTGGCGAAATAATTTTAAAAACCAATAAAGAAATGAAATTACCTGGTTATGCCGGGCACTATTTGGGTAAGCCGGTAAAAAAATTCTTAAATTTTGTTAGTATTTTTTCAAATGCTTTTTCGTTGTTAATTTATATTATTTTAGCTAATAAATTTTTGCATATTTTAATGGGGGATAATTTAAATTATTTAAAGCCTTATACTTTTGTTTTGGTGTGACTGGTTTTAAATATTTTTTTATTTTTAAAAATTTATTTGGCTAGCAAATTGAATTTTTCTTTAACGGTATTACTGGTGGGGTTGATGATATTATTATCGGGTTTGTGTTTTAACCAAATTAACTGAAGCGGTATTCACCATGATATTCAAACGGCAACAAATTTTTGGTATATATCGTATGGTGTGATATTTTTTGCTATTGATGGTTTAGTAGCCATGCCAATGATGTTTATGTTTTTGAAAAATAATAAAGTCAGCAAGCGAACTTATAAACTTTCTGTGATTTTAAGCTATATTTGTGTGTTTATAATATTTTTCATGTTTATGAATACGGTTAGCTTAGTTTCTGGGTTTGGAACATCAATTGATACATTTACTGGTTTAATGCCATTTTTAGGTAGAAACGTGCTAATACTGGGATCGATTATCGGATTACTAGCGGTGATTACGTCCTATATTGTTTTTGTTCATTATTATAAAGACATGCTAATTTGTGATGTGAATTGTAATAAATGATTGGGCTATATTGTTAGTATCTTTTTACCATTGTTGTTTTTATTAACCAATGTCAATAAAGTTGATAATTTAATGTCGTTAGTTGGCGGGGTAATTGGTGGTGTGATTGCGGTTATAGTTTTATTGATGTATGTTAAAGTTCGAGATAAAAAACAAACAGTTTCGCCTTATAATTTAAATTTGCCTAATTGACTATTAATAACCGTTGGAACCATTTGCTTTTTAGGGGCGACACTACAGATTATTTTAAGAATTTTTAATTTGGAATAGGCAAATTTTTATTGACAAAAATTTAATAATTTTATATAATATAACTAAGTATAATTAATTATTAACAAAGTTTTATGAAAAAAATATTATTATTTTTAATATTAATATTATTAATTTGTTCAGGTAACTTAGCTTTAGCTTTAAATAAAAAGCCTGGAGATTTGATTTCAACAAATCAAACTTGGAAGGGAAGAATTAAGAGTTTAAGTGCCAATGACAATTGGCTAGCTTTTAGTGGTAATACAACTTGGTCAACGTTTCGCAATAGTATTTTAAATTTATTGAAAATTCAGAATTATAAAAAAACTACCACTTATAGAGTAAATGTTTTGGACACAACTAAACTTGAAACTAACGATGGCAAAACTATATTGCTAGAAGAATTACAGATTGATGATTATGTGGCTGTAACGGGAACATTAATTAATCAGGCCACTAATAAAATTGATGATTGAAATACGGAAACGGTTTATTTAATTGAAGCTAACTATATTAAGGTTAATAATCGTCGTGGCTTGATTGAAGCCTTTGTTAAATCGGTTTCAAATTATTTTCAAAAAGATGGATTGACTTCGCTAATCAACAAATCAAGCATTGTTACCAATACAGATGGATCGATTACTTTAAAACCTTATGATAATACGGCTGAAAGACAAGGAAAATGTGTTGGTTATGGTAAACCAATTGTGGAAAATAGAGAGGGAGCTCCAACTCAACCTCAAGTATGTTGTGAGGGTTTTAAAGCCTATGAAGCTTTGTCGGTAAAATTTGAAGAAAAGCCAACCGTTAATATTCAAGGTTATGTTTATACTGTTAAAGCTTATTGTTATGGATTAGATGGAATTTCAAGTGATATAGTTGGTAAAGTTTTTGAAAAAGACGATTGTATATCCGAAGGAGAACCATTGTTGATTGGTGGAATACTAGCACCAGAAGTTATGCAAAATTGTTGTAAAGGTTTAATAGAGTGTATATCTAGTGATTATAAAGCTTTACCTCAACCAACGGGGACAGAAGTAATCAGTTTAAATGGCTTTAGCTATATTGTGAAAGGCTATTGCCGAAAAGAATGCCCAAAAAGTTCATCCAAATGATCTTTGTTACCATTTTTGCCTTCGCTACCATCAATTGAAGAATGTCAAAATGATTGAGATTGTTGTACGGCCAAAAATACTTTATGTAATAAAGATTGTATAAATAATAAATGTGTAGATAGAAGTATTGGTGATGTTGGCTTTTTAGAAGGTTGTAATGTGGATGGTGATTGTTTTTATGATGGCGAAAAATGTTTATTAATGGCTGATGGTTATCGCTCGCTTAATGCGGCTTGAGATTGATTTTTGAGAAACGATCCAAAGGGTTGTGTTTGTAATAAAAATACTCATAAATGTGTTTTAGTAGAAGACAAAAATACACCAACGACCGATGGTTGTAACCAAAACATCACTTGTGATGAAGAAACAGTTTTTGTGTGTGGAAAAGATGGTAAAACTTATAATAATCCTTGCGAAGCGATTCGTTGCAATACCGTGGTTGATTGTTCGGGCAAATGCCCATGTAGTACAACACCAAGTGTGCCAAGCAAACCTATTATACCATCTCCCAATCCAGGCAAGTGTAATGTTGAAGATGATTGTGAGTTGTGCGAAGCTGAATGTTTTGAAAAAACAATGCTTGATCAATTAAAGTCAACTGGCAAAACTTGTGGTCCAGCCAAAGCTGAGCTTAAATGTGTTTGTGAAAATAATTTGTGTTTAGCTATGCCCGATATTTCTAATCCAGATCAACCTTGTGACGATATACTTGAACTAGTTTGTGGAGCTGATGGGAAAACTTATCAAAATAAATGCGAAGCGTTAAAAGCTGACACGAGCGTTAAATGCAGTGGAGCTTGTCCATGTGATACTCAAACTCCAGTTGCACCTTGTCCGGCAATTTATCAACCAGTTTGTGGTACTAATAATAAAACTTATTCTAATTCTTGTTCAGCTTTACAAGCAAAAGTGGATGTAAAGTGTGATCAAGCTTGCCCATGTTCGTCAACTCCAGTTGTACCACCAGCTAATGGTTCAGGTTCTGGATCAACCCCAGTGTTACCAGCTCAATTAAAGCAAATTAATGTTCATGGTTTTTGTGGATTTCAAACCGAAACGATTTGTAGCGTTGATAGCGATTGTGAGGTAGCTGGTTGTTCAGGAGAAATTTGCAAAGCTAAAACCGATGGGAAATTAAGTAGTATTTGTAATTATATAGATTGTTACACAAAACCATCAAATGTTTATTGTGGTTGTGATGCGGGTAAATGCAAATGATATGGAACATTGCAGACTCAATCGTCTAACCCGGTTTATAGTCCAGTGATCGATGCTCCCAGCACAATTACAATTGATCCAAGCGGTGGGATTGTGGCACCATCAATTGTTTACTAATATATTTTAAAAATCAATAAAAATCCGTGGTATTTTCGCGGATTTTTATTGATTTTGACTTGCTTTTATGATAAAATGGCTCTAATAGTAAAAGAAAACAAATGGAAGTTAATTTATTTGATTATATATTGCCAGAAAAATTGATAAGCCAGAAATTAATTTTGCCTAGAGATAAGTGCAAATTTTTGGTTTATGATCGAGAAACTAAAAAAATTAAGCATAATATTTTTAATGAAGTTGTTGATTATTTAGATAAAAATGATGTTTTAGTATTAAACAATACTAAAGTTTTTCCAGCGAGATTAATGGGCGAAAAAGAAACAGGTGGAAAGGTAGAAATATTTTTGCTAACACCTAGCGATAATAATTTTTCAAATAATATAAATTCAAAATGGAATATATTAGTTAATAAAAAATTAGCCAATAAAAGTAAAATAATTTTTAGAAAAAATAAAAAAATAATTTTAACGGGCACAATTTTAAACGATGTTGATAAAATTCAAATTAAGTTCGATAAAAAAGGTAAAAGTCTATGAAAACAAATTTATTTACTTGGTGATATGCCTATTCCGCCCTATATTAAAAGTAAAAAAGATCAAAAACATTATCAAACGGTTTATGCTAAAAATTTGGGTTCATGCGCAGCGCCAACAGCTGGATTTCATTTTACTGAAAACCTGTTAAAAAAAATTATTAAAAAAGGAGTCAAAGTTGAATATGTTACATTAACAGTTGGACTGGGAACTTTTAAACCAATAAAAACTGACAAAGTAGAAGATCATAAAATGGATACAGAATATTTAAATATTGATAATAAAGTGGCTAAACGATTGGGTCAATATAAAAAACAAGGAAAAAAGATTGTCGCGGTGGGCACAACAGTAGTAAGGACACTGGAATCAATTTATGATGGTAAAAAATTTAAAAGTAATATTAAAAAAACTAATATTTTTATTTATCCTGGATATAAATTTAGAGCTATTGATAAGTTTATAACTAATTTTCATTTTCCTAGATCAACACCACTTATGATGGTATCGGCCTTTATTATGGATAAACAAAAAGATTTTGAAAGTTCACGATCGGAATTACTTAAAATATATAGCACAGCGATTAATAAAAAATATAAGTTTTATAGTTTTGGTGAAAGCATGATGATAGTGTAAAGAAAGTTCCAAATTCCAATGTTCAATGTCCAAGAATACAAACAAAAAAAAGTTCCAAATTCCCCGTCACAATCAACCAAAGGTTGGTGTGAGCCTGCCTGCCGGTAGGCAGGGGCATGCAATGTTCAAACAGAAAGAGTAATTGGTAAATGGTAATTAGTAATTGCTTTTTACACTTTACTATTTACTCCTTACTCTTTACTATTGCTAGTCCCCACACCCAGTAAAGGTTATGAGCGGTTAACATTATTTTATTAGTTTAACGTTCAAATTGAAAGCATAATTATAAATTGGATTTATTCATTTCCCGATTAAAAATTTTATTTTTAATCTTAACCTTTCTGGGTGTGGGGGTTTTACTACTGTTTTACTACCGTCTTACTATTGCTTTACAATGCTTTACTATGTTTTACTACGCTTTACTATGATGTTATAATATTAACCATAAAACAATTTAAATGAAGACATTTAAGGTTATAAAAAAATCAAAAAGGACTCAAGCTAGAATTGGTCGTTTGCAAACTGAGCATGGTTTAGTTGAAACGCCATTTTTTATGTCGCCAGCCACTAAAGGTTATTTAAAAAGTTTAGATAGTTTAGACATGAAAACAATTGGTACAAAAGTGGCTTTAGTAAATACGTATCATTTGTTTTTAAATCCAGGCGATAAATTTATTAAAAAGTTTGGTGGTATTCATAAATTTATGAATTGATCGGGTCCAATTTTAAGTGATTCGGGTGGATTTCAAGTTTGGAGTTTAAACGAGAGACAAGGGCAATTAACTAAAATAAAAAATGATGGAGTAGAATTCAAATCACCTTATGATGGTTCAAAATGTTTTATTGACGCCAAAAAATCAATTGAAATTCAACATAACTTAGGCGTTGATATTGTTATGGCTTTTGATGAATGTTCAAAAGATAATGGTGAAAAGATGGATATTATTAAATCTATGGATTTGACTCACAAGTGATTGGTAAAATCGTTAGAATATCATAAAAAATTAAATAAGGGCAAAAAATTATTTTTTGGTATTGTTCAAGGTGGCAGTTTTATTGATTTAAGACAAGAATCTTTGAAATTTGTGATTGATCAAAATCCCGATGGTATTGCTTTTGGCGGCGAGACCATTGGTTATAATATGAAAGAAAGCAATAGATTGTTAGATAAATTAATACCCAATTGTCCAGAAAATAAACCAAGATATACTATGGGTTTGGGCGCTAAGCCACAAGACATTGTGGAAGCCATGATACACGGAGTTGATATGTTTGATTGTGTTTCTCCGGCCAGAGTAGCTAGACATGGTGAATTGTTTGTGGGGAATTTAAATTTCACTAATTTTAAAATTAAATCCAATGAAAAAAATAATATTATTAGAATTGCTAATAGTAAATACAAAAATGACAAAAAGCCAATTGATAAAAATTGTCAATGCCCGGTTTGCCAGCAATATTCACGAGCTTATTTAAGATATCTATTTTTACAAAAAGAACCTTTGTTTATGAGATTGGCTAGTTTGCATAATATTTATTTTATGAATGATATTATTAACCAAATGAAAAAATATATCAAATATGAGTAAAAAAACCTTCTTATTACAAACTTGTTGTGCGCCTTGTGCTTTACCAATTCTTGAATATTTAAAAGATAAAGATTTTTATATTACCTTATATTATTTTAATCCAAATATTTATGATGAAAAAGAATTTTGGAAAAGGTTTTATGAAGTTTGTACAATTGCTGATATATATCATTGCAGTACTATTTTGCATGATTATAATCATAAAGAATGGCTAGATTTTTTAAAGAAAAATTTAAATTCCGATTTGGAAAAATATGTTGAAAATGGTGAGAGATGTAAGGGGTGTCTTTATATGCGATTAAAATATTCATTTGTCTATGCAAAAGATAATGATTTTGATATGTTTTCATCGACGTTTTTGACTAATTTATATAAAGATACTGACTTTGTAAGAAAAACTATTGTTAATTTGACTAAAAATAGTAATGTTAAGTTTTTAGATTTAGATATTGATAAAAAGGAATTTTATAAAAAGGGAATTGAACTATGTAAAAAACATAATATTTATAGACAGAAGTTTTGTGGTTGTGAATTTTCAATTAACCAAAATGAAAAATAGGTAAAATAGCATTGATTTTTGGTAAATTTTTTGCTATAATAGTTTATTGTAAATAGCGAACCCCGTTAGAAATTATTAGATAATTCTTTAATAAAGTAAAGAATGAGTTGTATTAATTTTCTAGAGTTATTTATTAGCGAATTAAAATTTAATATCTAACAATTTCTAACGGGGCGAACTCCCATTAGAAATTATTAGATAATTCTTTAATAAATTCAAGAATGAGTTGTATTAATTTTCTAGAGTTATTTATTAGCGAATTAAAATTTAAT
>ERZ795054.1698-NODE-1698-length-19927-cov-4.729871_pt1 | contig 19927 bp, 16 predicted proteins | sample MGYA00375138_ERZ795054 | MGnify/ENA primary metagenome ERZ795054 (study PRJEB30183, sample SAMN05720215) | anaerobic digester metagenome | isolation source: active sludge of municipal wastewater-treating anaerobic digesters | place: USA | collected 2014-12-23 ... | reverse complement strand
GGATCGACGGCCTCAACGAGTCGGCCTGGAACGGTATGTTCGAGAACTTCGACGCCGCCCTGGTCCAGGCCCGGGAGGCCCTCGGGGAGTCGGATAAGATCGGCTACCCGGAGGGCATGGCCTACGCCCAGCTGAACATCGGATGGTGCCACTCCTACCTGGGCGGCAACGAGGAAGCCCGGGCCGCCTTCGAGCGCGCCCTGGAGCTGTACCGCAGCCTCGACGACCCCGCGGGCCGCTCAAAGGCCTTGAACGGCTTGGGTGTGCTGTACCACAACATGTCCCGGTACGAGCGCGCCTTGGACTACTACACCCAGAGCCTGGACGAGGCCCGTCGGCACGGGTTCCGCGACCGAGAGGCCACGACCCTGAACAACATCGGGGAGGTCTGCGCCGACCTGGGCAACTACAAGGAAGCCCTGGACTACTTCCTGAAGGCCTACGACATCGTGCCCGAGGAGAAGGGCTCCGAGCTCAAGGCCGGCATCCTGCTCAACATCGGGAAGTCCTTCACCCGGTTGGAGAATTACGACCTGGCGGAGGAGTTCGTCCGCAAGGCCCTGGCCCTGGCGGAACCCGAGAGCGAACGGGTGATCATCGCCTCCGCCTGGGACGTGCTGGGTAGGATCTCCCGGGGCCTGGGCAATCCCTCGGCGGCGGAGGAGCGGTTCCGCAAGGCCATCGCCCTGGCGGAGGGGTCCAAAAGCCGGAGGGAGATCATCGAGGCCCTCCTGGATCTCGGCTCCCTCCTCGTCGACCGGGGAAGCCTCGAGGAGGCCCAGGAGGTCCTGGAGCGGGCGGCCCGGACCAGCGAGGAGATCCACGCCAAGGCCCTGTACTACGCCGCCTACGAGCGTCTCGCGGAAACCCACGAGCGGAAGGGAGACCACCGGACCGCTCTGGACTACTTCCGCCGGTTCGTCCGGTACGAACGGGAAATCCTGAACGAGGACACAACCCGGAAGATCAAGGACGTCCAGATCCAGTACGAGGTGGAACGGACCCAGCGGGAGGCCGAGATCTATCGGCTCCGCAACATAGAGCTGAAGGAGAAGACGGAAAGCCTGGAGGAGATGAACCGGCAGATCCTGACGATCTCCGAGATCGGCCAGCGGATCACCTCCAGTCTGGACATGGAAACCGTGGTATCCACCCTCTACGAAAGCCTCCGCGCGCTCCTGGTGACGGACCTCTTCGGCATCGCCCTGTACGACAAGCCTTCGGAGTGCCTCCGCTACGTGGCCTACATCCAGGACGGCCGGCGGATTCCACGGGACCCCGTCCCCCTGGATCCCAAGCGGAGCTTCGCGGCCTGGTGCATCCGGCACGACCAGCCCGTCTTCATCCGGGACCTGAACGCGGAATACCGGAAGTATCTGCAGGGGGAGCCGATGTTCTTCCTGGGCAAGCCGGGACTTTCCTTCCTCTACCTCCCCCTTTCGATCGAAAAGAAGGTCATCGGGGTGCTGACGGTCCAGAGCTATTCCAAGGAATCCTACACGGACCAGCATCTGCGGTTCCTGACGGCCTTGGCGCCCTTCGCCGCCATCGCGGTGGAGAACGCCCTCATCCATGTCCGGGTGGAGGAACTGAACCGTGAACTCCAGGGGGAAAAGGAGCAGCTGGAACGGGCCACCCACCAAATCAGCTACCTGGCCAACCACGACAGCCTCACGGGGCTGCCGAACCGCCGGCTCCTCTTCGAACTGCTGCGGAAGAGCTTTGACCTGGCCCGGCGGTCAGGCTCCAAGGTGGGGATCATCTACGTGGACCTGGACGACTTCAAGCCCATCAACGACAAGTTCGGACACTTGGCGGGCGACCGGGCCCTGGTGGAGATTTCCGAGCGCCTGCAGTCCGTGCTGCGGGCCTCGGACACCGTGGCCCGGGTGGGCGGGGACGAGTTCGTGGCTGTCCTGAACCATGTCCGCGGCAAGGGGGACGTGGAGTCCGCCGCCCGGAAGGTCCTGGAGGTCTGCGACGCGCCCCTGGAATTCCTGGGGGAATCCTGCAGGATCGGGGCGTCCATGGGCATCGCCATGTTCCCGGACGACGGGGACTCCCTGGAGGCCCTGGTCCACTGCGCGGACTCCGCCATGTACACGATAAAGCACTCTTCCAAAAAGGGTTACGCGTTCTATTCGCGGTAGGGACGGAGCCCCGGATCGCCGCGTATTGACGAGGCCCGGGGGACGTGGTATTTTGCTTCGGCCCCGCTGCGGCCTCCATCTCCGGGATGGATCTCCCATACCCTTCCTCCGTTTCAAGGCGCCGCGGGAAACGATCCACGATCACATCTAGGGAAGGAAGCCATGTCGTCTCCCAAGCAGAAAGAACCGACCGCCGCGGAAGGCCGCAAACCGGCCAAGGAAAAACCCGCCTCGAACCGCAACACCTTCGTCTACATCGGAACCATCGTCATCCTGGTGATCGTGGTGGTCGCCTTCGTGTTCGTGCCGTCCTTCGGCGGCCCCTCCGCGGACGGCAGGCTGCCGGATTTCGGCAGTTACGCGGGCACCCCCATCCGGTACGAACAGGGCGGGTACATGGCCGGCCGGGTCCAAGCCATCAACGACCAGCTCAAGTCCTACGGCTACGACCAGGCGGGCAACCAGTTCTTCGCCTTCCAGGTCTGGAAGGGAGCGTTCGACCAGACCGTGATCCATACGGCCCTCCTGCATGAAGCCCGGAAGGCGGGGATCACCGTCTCCGAGGACCGCCTGAACGAAGCCGTCCTGGAAGCCCCCGAGTTCCTGGATAACGGCAAGTTCTCCCTGGAACGGTATCGCGAGGCCTCGGAATCCAGGAAGCTGGCCATCCGCACCTCCCTGCAGGAGTCCCTGCTCAAGAACCATGTCCTGGAGGACGCCCTGTCCCTGCGGCCCAGTTCCCGGGAGATCGACTTCATCCAGGCCATGGCCCGGGAGGAACGGGTCGTCGAGTACGTGCTCCTGCCCTTCTCCGACTTCCCGGATGAGCGGAAGGCCGCCTTCGGTCGGGAGAATCCCTCCAAGTTCCGCAAGATCAATCTCTCCCGGATCACCCTGAACGACGAGAAGACGGCCGGCTCCGTCCTGGCCAAGGTCAAGGCGGGGACCCAGACCTTCGAGGAGGCCGCCAAGGCCGATTCCAAGGACGCGTGGGCCGAGCAGGGCGGGGCTTCGGGCCCGCGTTGGGGGTATGAGCTGGAATCCGAGTTGGCCGCGGCCCAGGACGCCCAGACCCTCCTTTCCTTGAAAGCCGGGGAGATCTCCCCGGCGATCAAGACCGCCTCGGGATCCTGGGCCTTCTTCCGGGCCGAAAGCCCGGCCTCGGAACCCGACTTCGACTCCCCGGATACCTTGAAGGCCGTTTGGGACTACATGAACAAGTGGGAACGCGGCCGGATCGAGGACGCGGCGGTCCTGCGGGGCAAAGACCTCGCCGTGGACGCCGCGGCCCGGGGCTTCGTCTCCGCCGCCGGTTCGTACGGCCTGACCGTCCGGGAATCGACGCCCTTCCCCCTCGCGTACGGGGACGCCTTCTCCAGCGGCTCCACGAGCCTGTTCCGGAAGATCGCCGGCGAGGGGCTGGAGGGAGCCTCGACCAACGAGAAGTTCCTGACCGCGGCCTTCTCCCTGCCCGCCGGGGCCGTGTCGGAGCCCCTTCTCTTGCAGAACGCCGCCGTGGTGCTCCGGGTCAAGGAGATCCGGCCGGCGGAGGACACGGGAGTACAGCTGATCGAGTTCTACTACCCCTACCTCTTCGCCCAGGCCCGGGAGATGGAGCTCTACGACAGGTTCCTGGCCAGTCCGGAACTGAAGGACAACTTCTCGACCGCCTTCTTCCAGATCTTCCGGACGGAGTGATGCCCGAGGAATCGCCTCCCCGCGTCGCGGAAGCGGCCCGGGGAGGCTTTTCCGTGGAATACCGGGGGCGCTGCCTGTATTCCCGCGTGGCGCCCCGGGAAGGCCCCGAACGGATCGTCCGGGACCTGGAACCTCTCCCCGAAACCCTCTACGTCGTCCCCTCCCCCCTTCTCGGCTACGGCCTTCCCTCCCTGCTGGACAAGATACCCGAGTCGAGCGCAGTCCTGGCCTTGGAGGCGGATCCGGTCCTGGCAGCCTTCTCCCGTTCGAGACTTCCCCCCGAGGTGACGGGGCACCCGAGATTCCGGTTCCTCGCCTGCCCGTTCCCGGCCGACGGATCCCTCGGTTTCCCGGGCGGTTTCCGGAGGGCTTCGGAGGTCCGGTTGTCTGCGGGCCGGGCCCTGCATCCGGAGGCGTATGACGCAGCGCTCCGGACGGTGGACGCGGAACTGAACCGATACTGGCGGAACCGGATGACCCTGGTGCGGATGGGACGACTCTGGATCCGGAACATCTTTCGCAACCTGGCCCGCCTTCCGGCCGCCGGGCTGCGGGAACCCGCCGACTGGACGGGTCCCGTGGCGGTCTGCGGCGCGGGGCCGAGCCTGGACGGGGCCTGCGACTGGCTGCGGTCCGAGAGGGGTCGGCTCCGTATCTTGGCCTGCGACACCGCCCTGGGACCCCTGGTACTGAGGGGGATCCGGCCCGACGCGGTCGTCTGCCTGGAGGGCCAGATCCACAACCTGAAGGACTTTCTCCCCGCCGGAAAGATGGAGATCCCGGTGTTCGTGGATCTTTCCTCCCATCCCTCCGTCTTCCACGCGGTCCCGGGCCCCAAGATCCTGACCCTTACCCGGTTCGAGGACCTGGGACTTCTCGACCGCTTGGAACGCCTTCCCCTCCCCGCACTCCCGGTTCCGCCCCTGGGGTCCGTGGGTGTGCTGGCCGTACACCTGGCCCGGCGTCTGACGGACGGCCCCGTCTTCCTGACCGGCCTGGATTTTTCCTTTCCCGCGGGGACCACCCACGCCAAGGGGGCCCCAGCCCCCCGGGCCGACCTCCTCCGGGAAGACCGGTTCCACAAGGCCCGGGGCCAATGGAGCGCCTCCTGGCCGACGGGGGGATCCCGCGCCGCCGGGGGAGCCGGAATTATCATGGAAACCTACGCGGCGCTCCTGGCCGAGGAAGTCCGGGGGGATTCGAGAGTCTTCGACATCCGGGACTCCGGCCTGCCCCTCGGCCTGGATCGGATACCCTTGAAGGAAGCTTCCGCCCTCCTGGACGACCCTCGGATCGGCGCGGCGGCTTCCGGTCCGCTCCCCCTGGGCCGATCCGTTCCCCGGGAGGATCTGCGGTCCGCCGCGGAATCCTTCCTGGAAGTAGAGGCGGACAGGCTGGAAGGTCTGCTGTCCGCCCTGGGCGGTCGCGGTGACCTCGCGGCCCGGGTATCGGAATTCGACTGGATCCATTCCTGGTTTCCCGACGGGGAACGAGTACGAGAGCTGGGCCCGGACGTCCGCAACCGCCTGCTGGCGGAAGCTTTGGATTGGAAACGCAGGATCCGGGAAGCCCGGACCGGACTGGAGGGATCATGAGCCGCAAGGCGGGTATAGTCGGCTACGGACTTTCCGGAAGGACCTTCCATCTGCCCCTGATCCGGTCCCTGCCGGAGGACTTCGAGGTATCCGCCGTGGCCGCGGGGAGACGGTTCGAGGAGGCCGCACGCGAGCTTCCGGAAGCCAGGATCGTCCGGACCGCGGAGGAACTCTTCCGACTCCCCGGCCTGGACCTCGCCGTGATCGCGTCCCCGAGCGGTCTCCACGCGGCCCATGCCCGGGCGGCCCTGGAGGCCGGCCTGGCGGTGGTCCTGGAAAAGCCCTTCGCCTCGACCGTCCGGGAGGCGGAGACCCTGATCCGGGCATCCGAAGCCGCCGGACTGCCCCTGGCGGTCTTCCACAACCGCCGCTGGGACGCGGATTTTCGGAGCCTGAGCGGGCTCCTGGACCGGGACGTCCTGGGGGAGGTCTCCGAGGCCGAGTTCCGCTGGGAGCGGTTCCGCCCGTCCGTCCAGGACCGCTGGAAGGAACGACCCGGACCGGGCTCCGGTCTCCTGTGGGACCTGGGTCCCCACCTCTTCGACCAGGCGTGCCGGCTCTTCGGGCCCTTCGACTGGGTGATGGCGGACGTGGCGGCCCAGAGACCCGGTACCCGGGTGGACGACTGGTTCCACGCAGTGCTCGGCTCGGGGAAGCGCAGGATCATCCTGCACGCGGGTTGCCTGGCCCCGGATACGGGGTTCCACTATCGGGTCCACGGGGCGAAGGCGACCTTCCGGACCTTCGGGGAGGACGGTCAGGAGGCCGTGCTTCGGGCGGGAGACCTGCCCGGCTCTCCCGGTTGGGGCACGATGCCCGGGGCGGGCCTGCTCTCCCGCCCGGACGGTTCCGAGGAGAGGATGGACCTCGCCGGCGGGGACTGGCGGGAGTTCTACCGGGGCCTGGCCGCCGCCCTGGCCGGCCGGGGGCCCCTTCCGGTCGAGACCGCCGGAGCCCTGGAAACCCTCCGCCTGATGGAGGCCGCTAAGGTCTCCTCAGCGACCGGGCGCAGGGTCACCCTGGGATGATCAGTCCTCGTCCTCGTTCGTCCGGAGCACGGCCAGGAAGGCCTCCTGGGGCAGGTCCACGTCCCCCACGGACTTCATCCGCTTCTTGCCTTCCTTCTGCTTCTCCAGGAGCTTGCGCTTCCGGGTGATGTCGCCGCCGTAGCACTTGGCCAGGACGTCCTTGCGCACAGGGTTCACGGTCTCCCGGGCGATGATGGTCCCCCCGATGGCCCCCTGGATGGCGATCTTGAACTGCTGGCGGGAGATGGCCCCCTGGAGGCGCTCACAGACCTTCCGGGCCCGCTCGTAGGCGCCGGGCTTGAAGACCAGCTGGGACAGGGCGTCCACGGGCTTGCCGTTGATCAGGATGTCCAGCTTGACGAGTTCCGAGGGATGGTAGCCGATCACGTCGTAGTCGAAGGAGGCGTAGCCCCGACTGGTGCTCTTGAGCTTGTCGTAGAAGTCGAAGAGGACCTCCGCCAGGGGCATCTCGAAGATCATCTCCACCCGCTTCTCGTCCAGGTGGGTGAAGGAGGTCTGGACCCCCCGCTTCTGGACACACAGGGAGATGAGGTTGCCCACGTAGGCCACGGGGGTGATGATCTGGGCCTTGATGAAGGGCTCCTCGGCGGTCTCGATGCGGCCGGGATCCGGGTACTCCGAGGGGTTGTCCACGAAGAGCTCCTGGCCGTTCTTGAGGAGTATCTTGTACCGAACGCTGGGGGCGGTCATGATTATGGATTGGTCGAACTCGCGCTCCAGCCGTTCCTGGACCACCTCCAGGTGCAGGAGCCCCAGGAAGCCGCAGCGGAACCCGAAGCCAAGGGCCACGGAGTTGTCCTTGTCGTAGACCAGGGAGGCGTCGTTCAGCTTGAGCTTCTCCATGGCGATCTTGAGCTCGTCGTAGTCGTTCGTGTCCATGGGGTAGATGGAGGAAAAGACCACGGGCTTCACCTCCCGGAAACCCGGCAGGGGTTCCGAGGCCGGGACGTCGGCGTTCGTGATCGTGTCCCCCACCCGGACGTCCGAAACCGTCTTGATCCCCGCCACCACGTAGCCCACGTCCCCGGCTGACAGTTCCTCGGTCTTGGAAAGCTCGATCCGGAAGAACCCGACTTCCTCCACCTCATGGACCGCCCCGGTGTTCATGAGGAGGATCCGGTCCCCGGGCTGGATCCGGCCGTCCACCACGCGGATATGCACCAGGACCCCCCGGAAGGGATCGTACCGGGAGTCGAAGATCAGGGCCCGGGCGGGCTTGTCCGCGGATCCCCGGGGGGGCGGGAATCGCCGGACGATGGCTTCGAAGAGGTCGGGCAGGCCGGTGCCCAGCTTGGCGGACACGGGAAGGGCCTCGTCCCCGTCCAGCCCGAGGTCGTGGGAGATCTGGTCCCGGACCCCCGGCACGTCCGCGGCGGGCATGTCGATCTTGTTGATCACCGGCAGGATCTCCAGGTCGTGCTCCAGGGCCATGTACATGTTGGACAGGGTCTGGGCCTCCACCCCCTGGGAGGCGTCGATGAGGAGGATGGCCCCCTCGCAGGAGGAGATGGCCCGGCTGACCTCGTAGGAGAAGTCCACGTGGCCGGGGGTGTCCACCAGGTTCAGGGTGTAGGTGATCCCGTCCGAGGCGGTGTACGGGATGGAGACCGCCTGGCTCTTGATGGTGATGCCGCGTTCCCGTTCGATATCCATGTTGTCCAGCATCTGGTTCTGGAACTTCCGGTCGTCCACGATGTGGGCCATCTGGATGAAGCGGTCCGCCAGGGTGGATTTCCCGTGGTCGATGTGGGCGATGATGCAGAAATTCCGGATATGGTTCGGGTCTCGCATGGGCGCACTCTATAGGAAACCGGCGATTCCTTCAAGCTCATGTCGCCCGCCGGGTACCGCGCCCCCGCTCCGGGGGACCGCTCCGGTTGGCGGCGCCGGGGTCCGCCCGGGACCGGCGGCCCTATGCCGCGGCCCCGCCCCGCAGGTATACTGGCCCTATGATCGTGGAACCCGAGCGCCTGTCGGTGCTCAAGCCCGGACCGCCCGGGCGGGGGGACTTCGTCCTCTACTGGATGCAGCACGCCCAGCGGGCCCGGGAAAATCCCGCCCTGGAGTACGCCGCCTCCGAGGCGGCGCGGCTCCGTCTGCCCTTGGCGGTGCTCTTCGTCCTGGCCCCCTATCCCTCCGCCACGGCCGTACACTACCGGTTCCTCCTCGGGGGCTTGGCCGAAACCGCCCGGGCCCTGGAGGCCCGGGGGGCCCGCTTCATCCTGCGCCGGGGGGAATCCCCGAAGGTAGCCGCCGAGCTCTCCCGGCGGGCGGCCCTGGCGGTCTGCGACGCGGGTTGGACCCGGCCGGAGCTGGCCTGGAGGCGGGAGTTCGCGGAACGGTCCGCCTGCCCGGTGATCCGGGTGGACGGGGATGCCGTGGTTCCCGTGGAAGCCGCCAGCGACAAGCTGGAATGGTCCGCCTTTACCCTTCGCCGGAAGATCGAGGGCGCGGTTCCCGCCTACGCGGCCCGGATCCCGCCCGTCGTGGAGCTTCGGCGGGACGCCCGGGGCCTGGACCTGGACGGCGGCGCCGAGCTCCTTAGGACCGAGGGCGGCCCGCTTCGGCCCGAATATCCCGGGGATCGAGTCCCGGAGCAGACGGCCCTGCCCCCACCGGGAGAGGAGGCCGCCCGGACACGGTTCGACACCTTCCTGAATACGGGGCTGGACCGGTACGACGCGGACCGGAACGACCCGACCCTGGACGGTACCAGCGGGATGAGCCCCTACCTGCACTTCGGGCAGGTCTCCCCGGTGCTCCTGGCCCGAAAGGTCCTGGAGCGCGGCGGGGCCGGAGCCGCGTCCTTCATCGAACAGCTCACGGTCCGGCGGGAGCTCTCCCTGAACCTGGTCCGCTTTCTTCCCGACGCCTACGACCGCTGGGAGGGCCTGCCCGACTGGGCCCGCCGCACCCTCCGGGACGCCGCGGGGGACAAGCGGGACTATCTCTATTCCCGGTCGGATTTCGAGGCGGCCCGTACCCACGACCCCTACTGGAACGCCGCCCAGAATCAGCTGGTCCGCTCGGGCTCGATCCACAACTACATGCGCATGTACTGGGGAAAGAAAATACTGGAGTGGTCCGCGGATCCCCGGGAGGCCTACGGGACCGCCCTGTACCTGAACGACCGCTACGCCCTGGACGGCCGGGACCCCAACGGGTACGCCGGCGTGGCCTGGTGCTTCGGCCGCCACGACCGGCCCTGGGCCGGACGCGCCGTATTCGGCACCGTGCGGTACATGAACGCCGCGGGCCTCCGGCGGAAGTTCGACGCCGACGTCTATGCGAAGGCCTGGGCCTGAGCGGAACTGGGACGGGCCGACGGTTCCGGGGGGCTTTTCGCCTTCACAAGCGGGCTTCGGAACGCTATAGTAGGCCGATGGAGGAATCTATGCTCGATACCCTGGAGTATACGAAGGTCGAGGGGGAGAACAAGCAGCACAGGGTGACCGTGTACGCCCTTTCCACCTGCGGCTTCTGCAAGCGGGCCATGGCCTTCCTGGATACCCACAAGTTCGAATACTCCTACATCTATATGGACAAGGTCCCCCTGGAGACGAAGACCGAGGCCAAGAAGATCCTGAAGGACCGGTACAAGCAGGACGTGGCCTTCCCCTTCGCGGTCGTGGACGACCGGGAGTCCCTGGTCGGCTTCATCGAGGCGGACTGGAAGCGGACCCTGGAGGTCTAGATGCCCGCTCCTAAGACCCTGGAGGATACGCGACGCTTCGCGGACATGGTGGCCGCAAAGCAGGGCTGGACGGTGAACCCGGACGCGGAATTCACGGGCACCCTGGTGGAAGGTCTCACCACGAACTGGAACCGCTACGGCTACTATCTGTGCCCCTGCCGGGATACCGAGGGGAGCCGGGAGGCGGACGCCTCGGTCCTCTGTCCCTGCCGCTACGCCCGGGCGGACGTGGCGGAGCACGGCCACTGCTTCTGCGCCCTGTTCCTCAGGCCGGACTTCGCCGCGGCGGGCCGGGAGGTCCAGGGCATTCCCGACCGCCGGAGTTCCGGCTAGGGCCGGACCCAGTATCCGGAACCCGATGTCCCGCACCTATCTGGATTGGGCCGCCACGGCCCCCCCGTCCCCGGAAGCCCTGGAGGAATACCTCCGGGCCGCCCGGGAGTACCCCGGAAATCCGTCCAGCCTGCACGCGGAGGGTTCGGCCGCCCGTACGGCCTTGGAGGACGCCCGGGCGCGCCTGGCCGGACTCCTGGGATGCCGTCCCGGGCGGGTCGTCTTCACCTCCGGAGGCACCGAGGCGGACGGCCTGCCCCTGCTCGCCCTGCTCCGCCGGCCGTCTCCCGGATCCGTGGTGATCTCCTCCATCGAGCATCCCGCGGTGTTCGAGCAGGCCGCGGTTTTAGAACGCCTGGGATGGAAGGTCCGCCGGGTGGATCCCGGACCCGACGGGAGGGTCGCTCCCGGCGCGGTGGTGGACGCCTGCGGGCCCGACACGGTCCTGGCGGCGGTCATGGCTGTGAACAACGAGACCGGGGCCGTCCAACCCCTGTCCGAAATCCGGTTGGCCCTGGACGAGGCCTCCCGCGGAGGGCGTCGGATCCGGTTCCATACGGACGCCGTCCAGGCCTTCGGGAAGGTCCCTTTCGAACCCGAGTCCCTCGGCGCGGACTCCGCGGCCCTGAGCGCCCACAAGATTCGCGGGCCCCGCGGCGTGGGGGCCCTCTACCTGCGGACGCCGATCGAGCCCCTGGCCGCGGGGGGCGGCCAGGAAGGCGGCATCCGCTCGGGCACGGAGAACCTGGCGGGCATCCTGGCCTTCGAGCGGGCTGCCGCCGCCGCGATCCGGGACCTGGGGGAAAACCGCCGTCGGGCCCGGGTGCTCTCGGACCGGCTACTGGATCACATCCGGGCCATCCCGGACGTCCGGCCCGTGCCCGAATGCAGGAAAGCGGGGGACGAACGGTACTCCCCCTGGATCCTGGGCCTTTCCCTGCCCGGCCTGGCCGGGGAGACCGCCGTGCGGATCCTTTCGGACGCGGGATACGACGTATCCACCGGCAGCGCCTGCTCCTCCTCCCGCCGGAAGCGCAGGGTGCTGGAGGCCATGGGAGTCCCGGAAGCCCTGGCGTTCTGCGCCATCCGGGTTTCCCTGGGCCCGACTACCACGGAATCCGAGATCGACGGCTTCGCCGAAGCCCTCCGGGACGCGTACCTGCGGTACCGGACCTAAGGAACAACATGGATACCTTGTACCTGATCAAGCCCGGGGAGCTGGAGCTCAAGACGGGCAACCTCCGGGAATTCGAGTCCCGTCTCCGCAAGGACATCGAGCGGAGGCTGGAGGGCCGGGCCCGAGTGGACATCCGGCCGGGTCGGTTCTTCCTGCGCGTGCCCGAGGGGCTCGAGGAGCGAGCGGAACGCGTGCTTTCCCGGGTGCCCGGGATCGTGGGGTACGCCCGGGCCCTGACCTGCGGCAAGACCATGCCGGAGATCGGGGAGCTGGCCCTCCGGGTAGCCCGGGAAGGCCGGGAGGCCGGTCACTCCACCTTCAAGGTCGAAGCCCGCAGGGCGGACAAGGGCTTCCCCCTGGATTCCTACGGCCTGGCCCGGGAACTGGGAGGGCTCATCCTGGAGAACGTACCCGGGCTTTCGGTGGATGTGAAGAAACCGGAGTTCACGGTTTTCGTGGAGGTCCGGGAGCGGGCCTACGTGCACGGCGCCATCCGGAAGGGCCAGAAGGGGCTTCCCTCGGGCTCCGCGGGGAAGGGACTGCTTCTGTTATCGGGGGGCATCGACTCCCCCGTGGCGGGCTATCTCATGGCCAAGCGGGGACTTTCCCTGGAGGCGGTCTATTTCAACGCCTATCCCTACACATCCCGGGAAGCCTGGGAGAAGGTCCGAGACCTGGCCGGCATCGTGGCCAGGTACGCGGGCAACCTGGTCCTGCACACCCTCTCGTTCACGGATATCCAGATGGAGATCAAGCGAGGGGCTCCCGTGGAGTGCTCCACCCTCTTCCTCCGGGCGGCCATGGTCAGGGCCGCCCACCTGCTGGCCGCGGAGATCGGAGCCAACTCCCTGGTGACCGGGGAGAGCCTAGGACAGGTGGCCAGCCAGACCGCGGAGAACATCCGATTCTCCCAGGCCCGGACGGACCTTCCGATCTTCCGGCCCCTCATCGGGGTGGACAAGGAGGATACCATGCGGATGGCCCGGGAGATCGGAAGCTACGAGATCTCGATCCTGCCCTACGAGGATTGCTGTGTGCTCTTCTCCCCGGAACACCCCATCCTGAGGTCCCGGCCGGACCGGGAAGGGCCGATCTACGAGTCCCTGGGTTTGGACCGCCTGATCGAAGAGGCCGTCCGGACCCGGGAAACCCTGCCCGTCCCGTTTTCCGTCTAGAAGCCTGTCGGCCTGAGGATCAGGCCTCCACCTTGAGGACCTCGGAGACGGCGCGCTCGATCTGCCCCTGGGGCAGTGCTCCCATGGCGTAGCTGGGATTCCCCTCCTTGGGGACGAAGTAGAGGGTGGGGATGCTCTGGATCCCGAAGACTCCGGCCAGCTCCTGCTCCGCCTCGGTGTCCACCTTGTAGACGTGGATCTTGCCCTCGTACTTCTTGGCGACCTTTTCCAGTACCGGGGCGATCATCTTGCAGGGCCCGCACCAATCCGCGTAGAAGTCGATGATCGCGGGGAGGTCCCCGGCGTATTCCCATTCTTTCTTGGACTCGTAATCGAATACCTTCTTTTTGAAGTCTTCCGTAGTCAGTTTTTCGGGCATCCGTGTCTCCTTGCGCCTTCGTTTGAACTTGTGGACATACTTAATATAGTGTTTTTCATATGTTTCGACAAGGGCCGCCCGAAAAAAAGGGACCGCCGAGGCGGTCCCTTCGATGAACGAACGGGATCTAGAAGCGAATCCGGGCGCCGAACTCCGCGCCGATACCCACGGACGGTGCGGGAATGAGGGGGATCGAAAGCACCGGGGAAAGATAGAGCTCGAACTTCTTGACCGGCCAGAACTGGAGACCGAAGGGAATGCGGAGGCCGAAATCAAATTCCCCTCCCGCGATGCCCGCGTAGAGGCCCGCGCCGAGGAAGTAGCTCAGGCCGGAGCCCAGACCCTCCGCGTCGATCACGTAGTAATCCACGGAGGCCCCGAAACGCTCCCCGGTGAAGTCGTACTTGAGCCCCACAACCGGGAAACTGGCCCACTTGAAGGAGAGGCCCACGCCGCCGCTCAGGGAACCGCTGGCGCTTCCCACGCTTCCGTACACTCCGAATCCCGTCAGTCCCGCGGGACCCGCGGCGAAGGCGGGAATTCCCGCCAGCAGGACCAGGGCGGCTGCGATACCAAGAACCTTTTTCATCACGACCTCCGTTAGGGTGCTTTCGAGACAATATACCGCGAATCCGGATGGATGCAAAGAAGCGGAAAACAAAACCGGCCTTTCGGCCGGCTTATCTCTCCATCCCCTAGGGGAGTCGAGTTCCGGGGCCGCGACATCGTGTCGCGGCCCCGGAACCCGCCTCCGCGCCTGTCGCCGCACGCGTCGCTCCGCTCCGCTTGCCGAGCGGAAACGATTGTCGTGTGCGCTATCGCGCACGACGGCATCCTTGCGGCTCCTCCGGCATCGCGCTCAAAGGATCGCGCGATTCCGGAACGGCGCGTCGGGTTCGACTCCCCTAAGTCGCACGCATGAAAAAACCGGCCTTTCGGCCGGCTTATCTCTCCATCCCCTAGGGGAGTCGAACCCCTGTTGGCGGGATGAAAACCCGCTGTCCTAACCACTAGACGAAGGGGACAAACGCTCTCCGGCGCTGCGCGCCGGAGCCACACCTTACAGAAAAACGGCCTTCCCTGTCAAGGGAAGGGAGGATCCCGAAGGATCACATCCGGAGGCGGTCCAGGATCAGGGCCTTCATCTTGGCGGCCTGCTCGTTCTCCGGATCCAGACGCAGGGCGGCCTCGCAGTCCGACAGGGCTTTCGGGTAGTCCCCGAGATGGAAGTAGGCCTGGCTCCTCCGGTACAGGGAGTAGAAATGGAAGGGGTGGATCTCCAGGGCCAGCTCGAAATCCCGGACCGCGGCGGAATAGTCGGCCAGGACCGAATGGACGACTCCCCGGTAGTAGACCGCCTTGTAGCAGCGGGGATCCAGGTCCAGGGTCCGGGAAAAGTCAGCGATCGCCTCCTCGTACCTCGACTCGGCGAAGTACGCCATCCCCCGGTGCTTGTGGATGAGGGCGGCGATCTCGTCCTTCGGTTCCCGCGACAGTATGCAGGAATACGTCTCGATCGCCGCGGCGTAATCGTCCCGGTTGTGGGCGTTAAGCGCGAAGACCAGCATCTCGTCGATGCTGGATTCGCAGCCCGAGTATTCCGCCGCGGTGGGGGCCTGGGCGCCCAGGGTAAGGTCGTCCGCACGCTCGGGGAAGAAGGGCTCGTCGATGGACTTTTCGATCTTGCGGAAAAAGTTGGTACGCCGCCGGTCCAGCTCGTTCACCAGGCGGTGCTGGTAGTCCCTTAGTTCCTGGAAGATGATGTCCGAGAGGGAGAGGTTGGCGTTCAGGGCGGCGAGCTTCCGCTTCATGGGCTCGTCGAAGGGGTTGAACTCCGATTTGTAGACCAGTTCGTGCTCCACCTCGGCCCAGGCGTCCTGCAGGATGGTGCGCACCTGGATCTCGCAGACACCGAGGTCCAGGCCCTTGGACGCCCTCCGGAGGTCCACGGGGATCTCCACCAGGATATGGGTGGACTCGTAGCCGAATTCCCGGAAGGACCGGTCCGCCCCCTTCCGTTCCACCTCCACTACCCGGAAGCAGCGCCCGATCTCGGCCTCGACCTTCTGGAGGTCCCCCATGAAGGGACAGATGACCCGGAGCGCCAGGACGTCGGCTATGGGCTTGACGGATTTCCGTCCGGCGGCCCGCGCCTCCTGGATAAGCAGGATCCGCTTGCGGAACCAGCTGGGGAAGGACTTCACCCGGGACTTCAGGGTGGGGTGGATGCCCGCTTCCTGGAGACACTTGGATACCCGGACGGACATATCGGCCAACACGGCCTGGTAAACGGGGAGGAGCCGCTCGTATCGTTCCTCCAGCTCCGCGCGGTTCAGGGTTTCGAACTCGTTCATCGAAGCTATGATACCCGGAGCGGCCCGAAAAGGCAAAAGAAAAGGGCCGCCCGAGGGCGGCCCCTTCCGATTCCGGCACTCCTTACTTGGAGGGAGTGAACTCGGACTTCTGCTCCTGCTTGAGGCTCTCGATGTAGCGCAGGACCTGGGAGTTCCCGAAGCGCTGGCTCTCGATCCTCTTGCGCTCGGCTTCCTTCACGCCCACGATGCCCCACACGGCCTCGTCGTCGATGTCCGTGACGGGGTCCAGGATGGCCTTGTCGTAGAGGATCTTCACGTCCTTGATGTAGGCCACGAAATCCCCGCCCTCATGGGCCGCGTCGCGGGAGAACAGGATCCCCCCGAGCTTCACGAAGGGGCTGGTCTTCGGGTAGAGCGGGTAGATCCGGAGTTCCCGGTTGCGGACGTCCCGGATGTACTGGGGATTGTCCCAGCGCAGCTCCCGCCAGCCGTCGAAGTTGAGGTACCCCATGAAGATGACCTTCTCGTTGGCGTCCTGGTCCTTGAGGATCAGGGACAGGCCGTGCGGGAAGTTGAGGCCCTTGACCATGACGGCCACGGACTTGATGACCCCCACGTTCTTGACGACGCCCAGGGCGGTCTGGACCTTGGTGTCCGCGTTGTAGGTGCCCTCGAAGCGGGTCAGCCGGTTGTTGACCGGATCACCGCCGGAGCCCGCGGCCTTCGGGGTGATGGTCCCGTCGTCCGCGACGTCCGCCTTCGGCTCGAAGGAGGGGATCTCGAAGGGCGGGGTGACCCGGGCCCAGGAGTTGAAGGGCTCCAGGGGGAAGCTCACCCGGACGCCCATGACGGTCTGGCCGGCGAACTGCTTGGCTTCCTGGTTGACCGGGGCTTCCCGGGCATAGGAATTGGGAACCGTCACGGCGGAGCGGGAGGAGGATGCCAGCACCACGGACCAATTGGGGATGGCCAGGGAGGTGCGCATCATCTTCTTCTGATCCTCAGTGTAACTCGCCCCCGCGGTGGAAGAGAAATCTATCATCGTAGCGCGGTTCTGGGTCAGCTTACCCTGCTGCACCGGATCCTCGATGATATCGGCCTTCAGGAGGGAGAAATCGATGAGGACAGCTTCGTCCGCGAAGACGCCGACGGCACCAACCAAGAGAAGAGCCGCGGCCACGATGAGGAACTGCCTTCTCATTAACGTGCTCCTTTCATAAAGCATGCTCAGAATCAAGGAATTACCTGGAATTATAGTCGCCGCAAGTGCTTTGTCAATTATTTTTACTTTTTTTTAGGCTCCCGGTCCGCGCCGAGGTACTGGACTCCCGGCTCGCGGCCCCCCACGGTGACGATTACGGTCCCCAGGGTCGGGAAGTTGTACCTCAAGGTCTTGCGGATCGCCCGGAGCCCCAGGTCCAGGGACGGTTCAAGGCCGAAGATCGCGTCCTCGGAAAGGTCCACGTAGAGCCTGCCTCGCCTGTACAGGACCTCCCGGAGGCGGGTACCCCGGGGAAGGGCCGCGATCATCCGGGAATCCCCGGGGCCCAGCAGGAACTCCTCCACGACTTCCCGGGCCCCTTCCTCCAGACCCGGCCCTCCGGGCAGGATCTGCCGAGTCTCTGCCGAGAGCCGGAGATCCTCGGCCCGGGGGAAAAAAAGGACCGCGGACCGGGTGGGCAGGGGACGCAGGAACCAGCCGGCGACCGAGAGCAGAAGCGAGAGGAAAAGCAGCCCGGGCCACAGGATCCGGGGAGCGAGGAGGCGTTCCAGGATGGCCGTAAGCCTGTTCCGGAGGTCTGGAATCATGGGGAAGCGGGTCCTTTGCGTCGTTCGAAGTAGTCGACGAAGTCGACGATCCCAGTATATATGCCGTCCCCGAGGGAGCGCAAGTAAGCGGCGTCCGCCAGGAGGGCGGCGTCCTGGGGATTCGTCAGGAACCCCACCTCCACCAGGACGCTGGGCATCTTGGCGTTCCGGACCACGAACCACTCCTCCGCCCGGAGGCCCCGGTTGGGGGACGCGTCCCGGATGACCGTACCCATCCCGTCCAGGATGCGCTTGGCCAGAAGGACGCTCTCGGTGGTGAACTCCTCCTCCAGCATGGCGTTCAGGATGGGGGCTATGTCCTTGTCCGTGGCCGGGAGGGTGGATCCGTCCACGAGTTTCCGACGGTAATCCGGGTTCAGGTACCAGACTTCGAAGCCCCGGGCGTTCTTGTTGAACGAGGCGTTGGCGTGGATCGACACGTAGATGATCGCGTCGTTCCGTCCGAGCTCCAGGGAATTAGCGATCTCGACCCGTTCTTCCAAGGTCGGAAAGACGTCGGAATCCCGGGTCATGAGGATGGTCCGGGCGGGCCAGCGTTCCTTGAGGCGGTCCCGGACCCGAAGGGCTACGGTCAGGGCGATGTCCTTTTCCACGATCCGCTTCTTGACCCCTCCCAGGGTATGGTCGGCCAGGGCACCGGGGTCCTTGCCCCCGTGGCCCGGATCGATCAGGATCGCGGCCACATGGAATTGGGAGGCCCTCTCCTCCTCCTTCCGGGTGAACCAGGTTCCAAGCGCCGCGGCCGCCGCGCCCGAAAGCACGGGAACCCCGTCCCGTAGCGTCACGGGATCGATCCGGGCCAGCTCCGTTCCGTCCAGGACCCACTGGGGCGCCCCGAGCTTGAAGGCGGCCCGGTGCCCTGCCCTCTCCAGGTACCCCGTTGCCGTGAGAGGGTCCCAGGTGAGCCGGGCGCCCAGGTCCGCGGCCGCGGAGGCCAGGGGCCGCGGCGAGGCGGACGGCGACGGAGCGGCGGGCGCGGCCGGGGCGGTAGGCCCCGGGGCGGGAGGGGCTCCCGTCCCGGCCGTGCCCTGACCCGCAACGCGCGCCGTCGCCAGCAGGGTCAGCAGGACCGCGGCCGCCAGACTCCTCACCCCGCCTCCCTCAGTCCTTCCGGAACAGGGAATCGATCACGTAGGCGGCTCCCTGGGCTCCACCCCGGAACAGGGCCTTCCAGAACGAGGCGCCCAGCACGAGCTCCGCCCGGCCGTCGTCTAGGGCGGCGCCGGTCCAATCTTGAACGACCTTCAGGGACTCGGCGATGGAGCGGCCCTGCCAGTCCCGGGCCGTATCCGCCTCCGCGCCGGGCAGGGCCGCGTAGGCGACCCGGGGCCGGGGGGAGGGCGCCGACCCGGACCGGGGAGGGATTCCCCGGTCCGGGAGAAAGGCCGCGGCCGCCGCCAGGGCAGGCGATACCCGGAACGCCGAGGCCGGCCAGGTTGTGCCGTCGGGATTGGGGATGCCCCCGCCCGAGAGGAAGGCGTCGGTGTCCGGGTTCCGGGGAGCCAGGCGGATCCGTACCGCCCGGGCGGCCCCTTCCGCCGCGGCGACCGCGGACTCCCGGTCCGGGGCCTGGGAGATCACGTTGCCGCACTTCTCCACGTTGTTGGCCGGGAAGACTACCCGGTCCCCGGCGGCCACCCGGAAGAAGACCTCCTTGACGTAGGGTTCGGCCCGGGCGGCCCGTTCCCCGGAGACCGAGGCGACGATCCCCGGGATGCTGATGAAGGCGCGTTCCGCGGAGACCCAGTTCCGCTTCGGCTCCGTGTCCCGGGGTTCCCGGCCCACGGCGATGTCCAGGGCCCCTGCCGCGGGATCCACCCCGGAGGCGTAGGGATAGGTCCAGCCGGACATGTAGCCCCCCGAAAGCCGGGCCGCGATCTCGCCCACATAGGCCCCCCGGGCGGTCAGCTTGATGTCCCCCTTGGCCGCCCCGTTCCGGATTCCCAGGGCCCGGATCCCCGCCTCGAAGACCCGGACCACCTCGGCCACGTCCCGCTCCGGGAAGGCCGTGGGCATGGTATGCCCCATCTCCACGAAGTAGGGGGCGAAGGTGATGTGCCGGTCCGCGATCCCGCAGAGGCGGACCCTTCCCTCGTGGACCAGGGCGTCCAGGCTGAACTCCGGCCCCTCAAGGTATTCCTCCACGATGGCCCTTCCCGACCGGGAATGCCCGTGGGCGTCCGCCAGGGCCTCGGCCAGCTCGGTCCCGTCCCGGACCAGCCGGCAGCCCCGGGCGCCCATGTTGTCCACGGGCTTGACCACCAGGGGGAAGGCCAGGAAATCCGGCAGGGCGGCGGGGGAATCCGAGCGCGAGAGGACGGAAAAGCGGGGACTGGGCACCCCCGCGGCGGAGAAGACCGCGCGCATCCGGGACTTGTCGCTGGCGTTCAGGGCGGTCTCGAAGGGAATCCCGGGCAGACCCAGCTTTTCCGCCACCCAGGCCACGGAGGCGGAAAAGTCCGTGCCCGCGGTCATCACCCCGTCCAGGCCAAGATCGGAAGAGCGTCGTGTAGGGAAAGAGTGTTCATCACC
>ERZ795054.1693-NODE-1693-length-19980-cov-4.845119_pt1 | contig 19980 bp, 20 predicted proteins | sample MGYA00375138_ERZ795054 | MGnify/ENA primary metagenome ERZ795054 (study PRJEB30183, sample SAMN05720215) | anaerobic digester metagenome | isolation source: active sludge of municipal wastewater-treating anaerobic digesters | place: USA | collected 2014-12-23 ... | reverse complement strand
GCTCCTCGCCGATTTTCGCGATGTGCGGCAGAACGTCGAACAGGTTCGGGTTGGTCTGGAAGAAATAGCTGTATTTACCGGCGGCCGCCGAAAGCGTGGTGCCGGTGGGGAACTCGTAGCTCAGCATGCCGCGCGGGTCCCGGGTGAGCTCCTTCGAGCGGTCCAGGTACTCGGAGCGGAACCCGGGGACGAAGGTGAGTCCTCCCACGGTGAGTTTCGCCTCGATATATCCGCCGACGGTCTGATTGGTGGTGTCTTCGTCCAGAACTATGGGGGTGAACTGGTCGGGATCGGCCGGGTCACATCCGTCGTTCAGCGCGTTGTTCTGCAGGGTTTTTCCGCGCGCGACAAAATGGTACACCGTGTATTCGGGACCGCCGCGGAATTCCAGTATCTTCTCCACGACCTGGACTTTCATGCGATCTTTGAGGCCGAACACGTACGGAAGCGAGGTGATGTTGATGTCTTTCCACACCGCCGCGGCCTCGGTCGATGGAAGGTTAAGGTACGTATACGACCTGGTAAGCGAAGCGTAGGCGACAAGGCGGTTCGATATCCGTTCGTTGGGCTGCCAGGTGTAATAGAGGCCCTGGCCGTGCGCCATTTTGTCGGTCTTGAACTGGAATCCTTTTAACAGCGGATCATCGCTCGGTTCCAGTTCCCCTTCCTCGGTGAACACGAAGTAGTCCTTGCTGCCCATGAAGAGTACCGTGATGGAGTTGCGGCTGTTCAGGTAGTATTTCCCCTTCACCTGGTAGTCCCAGTAGTCCGGCACGCTTTCCAGTTTGTCCCCGGTTATGAGATAATACATGGTGGGAACCAGGAGCGAAAGGTAGCCGTAGCGGCCGGAGACGATGAGGTAGCCGGCGTTTTCGGCCTCCTCCTTCTCGATATATCCCGTCGGCGAGGGGAAATAGGGTTTTCCGTCCTTCGTCTTCAGTATGGGCGTCTGCACCAGGCCCGATGCCGAGATGAGGCCGATATCCGCGTATCCACCGAACTCTTTTACGCTGTCGACCGTGTTGATGCTGATCACCGCGGCGTTCGCCGAGCCGTACTGCGCCGGGAAGGCCGACGAAAAGAGGTCGATCTCGCTCATCAGATTGTTGTTGATGACCGAGTGGAGCCCTCCGAAGTGCAGCGGCGAGTAAATGGGGATGTCGTCGATGAAGTAGTTGTTGTTGCGGTCCAGTCCGCCCCGTATGACCAGCGGCCCGAAAAAGCCGTCAGTGCGGATGACGCCCGGTAGTGATGTGAGCGCGCTTATGGAGTCGCCGAAGGAGGCCGGGACCTCCTTGAGTTCTTTTACCGTCATGGTATAGCGCGAGACCTTCTGGATGTCGCGCTCGCCCGTGATGGTGAGTGCGGCGCCCCGTATGCTGATGGCTCCCAGGCGAAAGTCGCGCACCATGTCGCGGTCGATCCGTATCTTCGTTTTTACCTGCCGCAGTCCCTCGGACTGGACGATGACCGTGTATTCGCCCGGTTCGGGAATCTGCACCGCATAGCTTCCGTTCTCGGCGGTACGCGCCTTTACCTGCGCCTCGAGCACGATGACGGTGCCGAAGTCCACCGGCTGGCGCTTGGTGTCGTCGTAAACCGTGCCGCGAAGCGTGAGTGCCTGCACCGCGGCCGGGGCCAGCATGAAAAGCGCTGCCGCGATACAGCACGCGCGCGCGGGGATTGAACGTCCGATTGTTCTGAGCATGTCCCTTTACCCTATACTTCCAGTCTGAATTTGAGCGGCATCTCCATCTTGATGGGGACCCGCTTCCCGTTGACCACAGGCGGGCTGAACTGCGCGCTCATCAGGATTATCTTCGCGTCGCGCGCGAACTCCTTGGCGACCTTCGCGTGTATCTCCGGAGGAAGGGCCTTGGAGAGCCGTATGCCCAGCACGCTCACGTTGCGCACCTTGCCCGTTGATGAGATGAGTATCTCGACGTTGATGACGGCCTCGACGTTCAGCTCGCTCGCTATTTTCGGATAGCGTTTTTCGAGCCTTCCGATGGGGCGCGGAGGCGCTATGTTCGGAAAGAACGCGAGGTCAACGGCGTTGGCGTCATCGTTTACGCCCATGGCCCGCTCCACGTCAGCGCTCTGATCGGCGCTGTCGGTTTTGTCCAGGGAGACATCTTTTTTAACTATCCTGCGTGGAGACTGAACCGTTTCCATGTCGATGAACTGAATATTCTCCATGGATGAAAGGTCTTCCCTGTTGATGTCCAGCGATTCGCTGGAAAACAGGAGATAGGCCATGAACAGCGCCGAAAGCAGAAAGGAGAATTCGTACGGGTGGCGCCCCTGCCAGATTTCGAACGAGCGCCATGCCCTGACTATGGTTTCCCTCATTTTGATAGTCGCTTCCATGCTCTCACCTCACCTCGGCGGCGCGCCGGATTCCCTCGGCTCGGACATGAAAACCACGTTCAGGAAGTCCTGTTCCTGTAATATGCCGAGCACCTGGGAGATATAGGCGTAGTCGAGGTCCTTGTCGGCCGTGATGGCCACGGGCCTGTCCTTCTCGCCCTGCCTCATGGCGAGATTGTCGTGAAGGCTCTCGATTTCCACGAGGTTGCCGTCGAAATAGATTCCGCCGTTACGCGATATTGTCAGATACAGGCTGTCCTGCTCCGCGCCCTGCGTGGTGCCCTTCGGAATTACCACTTCGACTCCCTTGGGGGGTTCGGTGGTGGTCGAGGCCATGAAGAACACCAGGAGGAGCAGCGCGAGGTCGGCCATTGCCGAGCCGATGGTAAGCGGCCTGAGCTTGCTTAAAAAGGATCCCTTTCTCATGTCCTGCCCCCCCTGTCGGCGTTTTTCAGCGAAACGCGGTTCATCCCGCTTTCCCTCGCGACGCTCAGGGTGTCGACCAGCCGCTCGTAGCGGACGCTCTTTCCCATGTAAATGACCAGCACGCTGTCCCTTACGGTCCGGTTTTGTGTAACGAGCAGTTCCTTGAACTTTTCCCGATCCAGTACGGTACCCTCATGACGGAACCCCTCGTTAAGTGGATACACCTCGACGATCTGACGATCGAACAGCTGGACCGAGCCCGCCGTTTTTGACGGCAGGGAGAAGAATATGCCCTGCCGCAGCATGAACGACCCGGTGACGATGAAGAAAATCAGGAGGAGGAAGGCCATGTCGGCCATCGAGGCGGACTCAAACGACGGTCCCTGATCCTCCTTCCGTCGCCGTTCTCTGCGATGCAGTATTTTAACCAGAAGGTTCCTGTTGTTCATGACGCGTGGTTTCCGTTTGTAAGTTTATCGGAAAGCCGTGGCATGCCGTCGGTGATGGCGGCGATAATCTCTTCCGACCTGGTGTACAGGTTCTGGATGGCGTTAGTGAACACATAGTAAAAGAAAAGCGTGGGCGCGGCGACGATCAGGCCGCCGGCGGTGGTTACGAGCGCAACCTGGATGCCGACAGCGACTACCTTGGCGTTGACCGTGGTGGCCGCGGCGATCGCGGCGAAGGCGCTGATCATTCCGATAACGGTGCCCAGAAATCCGACGATGGGGGCCAGGTTGCCGATACCCGAGAGGAGCGCAAGCCCGCGCTCGAGTCCGTTCGCGAACACCTGGAAGCGGTTGCGGAGGTCGTCCTCCATGTCCTCGCGGAACTTCGCCGGGGAGCCGTCCTTCGCGGCCCTGAGGATTTCGTCGAGGCTTTCCTTCTTCCATACGTTGTTGCGGGTAAAGAATATGACCCGCTCGATTATGATCGTCATCGATATCAGGCCGAGCAGAAGAATGAAGATCATCAGCGGCCCGCCCTGTCGGACCGTGGAAAAGAGGGTGGTGCTCTCCGCCTCCTCGGTCGGATCTCCGGGAACGATACCATTGGCCTGCCCGTCGCCCGCGGCCGGATTGTCGGTCGGCGACGCGTTCTCGCCGGTCTTGAGGGCCTCCTGGGTCTGGTTTCCCTGGTCCTGGGCTTTCGCTGGCGAGAGCAGGGAGGGTGATGCCCCGAACAGAGCGAGGGCGACGATTATTGCGATACCCGTGCGGAATGTGCGACTCATTGTTTGTTCCTCCAGTGTTGTGAATAATCGGGGGCCGCTTATTGTACAAGCGGCCCCCGATTCGGTGTGCTCCGTGTTCGGTACTGTAACACCGGCGGATTGCCGGTGTGTTACCGGGACAGCAAAAAAATACCGGGAATTGTCTGCGTAATTGCCGCGGAGTTCTGACGGACATCTGGCTCCGGGAGTCCGCGTCAACACCTGTAAAGAAGCATGGCTTGATTAAATGACGATTAAATAAGGATTAAAATTCATTAATTGTTGTGAGTTTCGGGTAAATAGACGAAAAAAACGGTTCCCCGTCCAGGAACGCTCTCCACGCGCACGGTGCCTCGGTGGAGATCGAGGATTTTTTTTACGATGGCAAGCCCGAGTCCGACTCCGCCCGTCGCATGACTGCGTGAGGAGTCGACGCGATAGAAGCGGTCGAAAATGCGGGGAAGCGACTCCTCCGGTATTCCCGGGCCGCTGTCCGCGATCGCGACAAGCGCCGTTCCCGGTGTTTCGGGGGCCTCGGCGCAGGATATGGTCACCTCGCTTCCCGGAGCCGTGTACTGCACGGCGTTCGCCAGTACATTGACGAAGAGCCGTTTCAGCAATCCCGCGTCGCCGTCCACCGTTACGGGGATGAAGGCCCCGAATTCCAGCGATACCGATCTTTCGCGGGTAAGGGGGCGCACGTCCTCGCAGCTGTCAAGCAGTACGCCGCCCAGGTCAATGCGTGTGAAGCGGGGCGTCAGCCTTCCCGCGTCCATGCGCGAGAGAAAGAGAAGGTCGGAGACGATCCTCTCGAGCTTGCCGACCTCCTCGAGCACGCTTTCAAGCGTACGGCGGTATTCCTCTCCGCCGCGGTCGTGCCTGAGGGCGACTTCGATCTCCCCCTTAATGACGGTGAGAGGGGTACGCAGCTCGTGCGATACGTCGTCGGAAAACTGCTTCGCCTGCGAGAAGGAGCGTTCGAGGCGGGCGATCATGTCGTTCAGGGTGTCGGTGAGCTCCGCGACGGCGTCGCCCGCCCCGGCGGGCCCCAGGCGGAGTGAAAGGTCCTCGGCCGTTATGCGCCTGGCGAGCCTCACGATCTCCCGTACCGGGTGGAGCGAACGCCTGACGAACAGGTATCCGGCGAGGGAGATGACCACGAGCAGGAGCGGTCCGACGAGCAGGGAGCGCGCCAGCACCGTATTGAAGGTGGTCTGTATCTCCCTCATCGTCATCCCGATCTGGAGCAGGTAGGGCTGTCCGTCGACGTCCCGGAAGCGTATGGAGGCCACGCGGACGGGAAAATCGAATATTCCGTGCACCGTCTCCAGGACGTATTCCTCCCGTGCGAGTCTGTCGATGGTTTCGCGGCCGACGGGGACGAAGCGCTTGCCGAGCGAACGGTTTCGTATGAGGAGGATGGGGCTGTCGGACGGTGAGGTCGGAAAATCGCGCACCTGGCCGTATGACGGCCTGAGAAAAAAGTCGTAATTGACGAGGCGGTCGAATTCCGCGCGGTAGGACTCGATGTCGGTATAAAAAGGCCCGTGCCCGCGCGAAAGCTCGGCGGCGACCCCCCGGGCGTACTGGACGAGCTTTTCGTCGAAGCGGTCGTGGATGTCGCTTGAGAACACGGCGTGCGAAAAGTTCAGGTAGACGAAAACGAAGAAGGCGATTACGAGCACGGCCATCGTGGCCGTGTGGAGCGCCACCAGCCTGGTCTGGAGAGACAGCCTCATCGCGCGCCTCCCCTGGGGCGGGTCATGCCGGGTCCGTCTCCCGCTCCGAGAGCATGAAACCCGCTCCGCGGATCGTATGTATGAGCCGTCTGCTCCTCCCCCGGTCGATCTTGGTGCGGAGATGGTGTATGTACACGTTCACCGTGTTGGTCATGGAGTCGTGGTTCATGTCCCAGACGTGTTCGATGATCCGCGCCTCGGAAAGCACCACGCCCTGGTTCCTCATTAGGTATTCGAGCAGGGCGTATTCCTTTCCCGTAAGCTGGATCTCGGCGCCGTCCCGTGTGACGCGCCGCCTGGCCGGGTCCATCTCGAGGTCGGCCACCTTCAGTATCGCCGTTTTGTAGCTCTGGACGCGCCTGAGCAGTGCGCGGACGCGCGCCAGAAGGACGTCGAACGAAAACGGCTTGGTGAGGTAGTCGTCGGCTCCCGAGTCGAGGCCGCTGACGATGTCCTCCGAGGAGTCGCGCGCGGTGAGCATCAGCACCGGAGTGGCGAGCTGTTTCGCCCGTATGTGACGGCATATGTCCAGGCCGCTCATGCCGGGCAGCATTACGTCCAGGATGACCAGGTCGTATTCGTTCTCCACGGCCCAGTGCGCCCCGCCGGCACCGTCGGCGCAGACGTCGATCGCGTAGCCCTCTTCCCTGAGGCCCTTTTCAATAAAGGAGGCGACCTTCGGGTCGTCTTCTACGAGGAGGATTCTCATGGCGCGCACCGGTTCCCTTCGCTTTCTATCACTGCGCTCACCTTGAGGCGGGCTTGTCAAAACCATTTTGCGTTTCATGACAGGTTTTAAAGGGTGTGAAGTGCGTTTCCGCATGGCTGAGGCGGGCCGCGGGTTCAGTGTGCGCCGGTCCTTTCCCGGTCCATCCGTTTCTCCCTTGGCATGGAAAGGTGCAGGCGCAGCACGCTTTCGGGCTTCCAGATGGCGCGGATCACGCCTCCGTGCTGCATGACGATGCGCTGCGCGAGCGCGAGGTCGAAGCTGAGCTCGCGGTTGCTGGTGGAATAGAACGGGTTGAAGAGGAAGGGGGTCTCCTCCTTCTGCATGTCGGTGTGGATGTCGAGCATGAAGTCCACCTCGAAGGGCGTGAAGTTGAGGCGTGTCTTCAGGCGGCTCTCCCTGCGCGAGAGCAGTATCGAGTGGCGCACAAGGTTGTAGAGGCCGAGTTTGAGGCGCGGCCGGTCGATATAGATCAGGTATTCTTCCGGGCGTATGGGCGGCGCCTCGAAGGCGACGCGGTGCTCCTGGGAGAGCTTTTTGCCATAGTCGACCATCTGCCTGAAGAGGCTTACGATGTTCTCCTTCCTCAGGGTGATCTCGGACGAGTCCGAATATTTTTCCACCTGGTCCACGATCCGGTGCAGGCGCTCGGTGTCCGCGCGGATGATGTTGAGAAAATTGGCGAAATCCGTTCCGCTCATTTCGCCTTCGTCGAGCTTCCTCAGCATGAGATTGGCGTAGCCGCCGATGGAGGCGATGGGATTGCGCACCTCGTGCGCGACGCTCTGGGCGATCTGGCGGAGGTTCTCCATCTGGTCCATGTAGCTCTTGCGGAGCTGGACCAGAAGGTGCTTCTCGCGCTGGACGAGCCGCCAGACCTCGGTGATGTCGCGCAGGATGATGAAAAAAAAGTATTCCCGGGGCGAGTTGCCTTCCCAGTGGGCGTACGTCGAGGCGAGAAGGCGAACGGCGCGGCTCTTTTTGTGATAGACGATCTCGTAGTCCTGGTGGTTGTCGCACGACTGGAAGGCCTGAAACAGGAAGCGGTACATCTCGGGGTTGCGGGAGCGGAACAGGTTCTCGATGTTGATGCGGTCGCGCGGTTTTATCCTGAGCCCGAGTATGCTTTCGGCCGCGCTGTTGCGGACGATCACGTTCTTCTGCTCGTCCAGCACAAGCACCCCCTCGCGGAGCCTGTTGATGAGCTCGATCGTGTGTCTGTCGAATTTCATGTCCGCCCCGGCGGGCCGCGGCGGGCCATCACATCACGAACGTCCGCCTCCGCCCGACGGGTATGATAGGGGTTAGGAGCGTGAAATGCAAAAGGATTTTTTAAAACGAGCTCCGGCAATTAATTATTGACGCGGACGGGCCCGGCGGTATGGGTAGGGGGTCGCGTTATCAGCACGGTTTTCGGGAGTGAACAATGGCGAGAATTCTGTCGGGCATCCAGCCCTCGGGCACCCTTCACCTGGGCAATTATTTCGCTATGATGAAGCGCATGATCGAGTTCCAGAACGACAACGAGCTGTTCTGCTTCATCGTGAACTACCACGCCATGACGACCGTGCAGGACGGAGACACGCTGCGTAAAAACACGCTCGAAGCGGCGATGGATTTTCTCGCGCTCGGGCTCGACCCGCAGCGGTGCTTTTTCTGGGTGCAGTCGGACGTGCCCGAGGTGATGGAGCTCACCTGGATACTCGGTTGCCATACCTCCATGGGGCTCCTCGAACGCAGCCATTCGTACAAGGACAAGATCGCGCGGGGCATCACCCCCGTCTGGGCCCTTTTCAGTTATCCGGTGCTCATGGCGGCGGACATTTTACTGTACCAGGCGAACCTGGTCCCCGTGGGAAAAGACCAGAAACAGCACGTGGAAATAACGCGCGACATCGCGGTGCGATTCAACGGAACCTTCGGGGAGACCTTCGTACTCCCGGAGCCGCTCATAGCGGACGAGATCGCGCTCATCCCCGGCGTGGACGGCCAGAAGATGTCTAAAAGCTACGGAAACGCCATTTACATATTCGAGACCGAAAAGGAACTGAAGAAAAAGGTGATGCGCATCGTGACCGATTCCACGCCGGTCGAGGCGCCGAAGAACCCCGACACCTGCAACCTGTTCGCGCTGTACCGGCTCTTCGCCCCGGCGGAGAAACTGGAGGACCTGCGCGGGCGCTATCTGAAGGGCGGCACCGGTTATGGCGACGTCAAGAAGGAGCTTTTCGGCCTTATCTGGGAATACTTCGCTCCCTTCAGGGAAAAGCGCGAACGCCTTGCGGGCGATCCGGCGGCGGTCGCGGAGATCCTCGCCAGGGGCGCCGAGAAAACGCGGGCGGTCGCGGCGGTCACCCTGGACGCCGTCAAAGAGAAGGTGGGGCTGCGGTACCGCTGAGATGACGCTCCCCGCGTCGTTCATTCTGCTCCAGTTCATGATCGTCGTTCCCTTCGCCGCGGGATGGGCCCTTCGCCGCCGCTTTGAGCGCCCCGAGGACTTCACCCGAACGCTTATCCTGGCCAACCTGATGACCGTCGAGCCCGCACTGGTGCTCTGGAGCACATGGGGCCTTTCGCTCGACGCGGACCTGGCGGTCCTTCCGCTCGCCGGGCTCCTGCTCGCCGCGGCCGGCTGGCTTTTGGGCGTGCCCGTCGCGGCGGCGCTGGGCCTGGATGGCAGACGGCGGACCGTGTTCCATATCACCTCGTCCCTCGCCAATCACGGCTTCACCATGGGGGGATTCGTGTGCTTCATGCTCCTCGGAGAGAGGGGGCTGGCGCTCGCTTTCATCTTCACCGCCTACTTCATGCCCTTCATCTTTCTGGTGGTGTTTCCCTACGCAGACGCCTCGCGCCGCGGAAGGCCCGCCCTCGCGCGAATGGCGCTCGACTTCGTCCGCAATCCGAGGAATATGCCGTTATACGCCATTCTGGCTTCGGTCGCGCTGCACGCCGCCGGCGTGAGGCGCCCGAATGTTCCCTTCCCGCTGGGCCCGCTCATCGCCGTATCCATGGGGGTCTATTACTTTACGCTGGGCATGACGTTCCGTCCCGGCGAGGTCCGGGGAGCCCTGCGCGAGAACGCGTGCGTGGCGCTCCTGAAGTTCATCGTACTGCCCGCGCTCGCGGCGCTCGTGCTCCAGGCTCTTCCGCTCAACCCGGAGGTCCGCGCGGTCATCCAGGTGCAGGCCTTCATGCCGGCCGCGGTGTATTCGGTGATCACCGCCGTGCTGCACGACCTCGACGCCCCTTTCGCCTCCGGTGTTTTCGTGGTGAACACCGTGGCGTTTCTGACCGTGGTGCTTCCGGCCATCTTCCTCTTTCGCGGCCTGATTCTGCCTCTATAATTTCGGCCGCCCATATTTGCCTTGACGCCGTCTCCCGGCGTTGAATCATTGTATCCCTTGTTCGTCCCGTGAATCGCTACAGGCGGAGGATGCACGGCCATGACCGATATCGATGAGGCGTATCTCCGACCGACCGAAATACTCGACAGCGACCATCCCCGGGTGCGCGCGTTCGCCGCGGCGGCCGTAAACGGTTTCTCAAGCCCGGTCGAGAAGGCGGTCCGGCTGTACTACTCAGTGCGCGACGGCATCCGTTACGATCCATACGTGCCCTTCCATAGGCCGGAGCATTACCGCGCGAGCGGGGTGCTGGCCCGGGGTCGCGGCTACTGCGTCTCGAAGGCGGCGCTGTTGTGCGCCCTCGCCCGTTCGGTCGGCATACCGTCCAGGATCGGCTTTGCCGACGTCCGCAACCACATCGCCACGCGCGAGCTTATAGAGACCCTGGGCTCAAACCTTTTCGTGTACCACGGCTTTACGGAGTTTCTTCTGGAAGGTAAATGGGTGCGCGCCACCCCGGCCTTCAATCGCGAGCTCTGCGAGCGTCACGCCATCGCCCCGCTCGAGTTCAACGGGCGCGACGACTCCATTTTCTCCGAGTTCAACCGCGAGAACAGGCGCTTCATGGAGTATGTCGCCTACCACGAACCGTCCGCCGACATACCGCTTGACCGCATCATCGCGGCCTGGGAGAGGGAGTACGGCGCGGAGAGGGTGCGCGGGTGGATCGAGCTGCACGAGGCCGCCGGTGGCGGCCCCGCGCGCGATTTTGCCTCGGAAGAGGTCGTGAAGTCCTAGGGCTGTTCGGTCCCGTCGCGACTGTCGAGGTCGAGCACCACGAACCTGTGCGTTCCGGCGCGGTTGATGAGGACGAGCACCCTGGTCTTTCCCTTGAGCGAGGCCACGGCCCTGTTGTAGGTGTTGACGCTGTCGATCACCCCGCGCTCGATCTCGCGGATCACGTCGCCGGGGGCGATGCCCGCGCGCATGGCGGGCGAGCCCTGCTTGACCTGAGTGACGATGACCCCGGACTTCTCGGGAGACCGGTATTTATAGGCGAGATCCTCGTCGATGTCCCTGACCGCCATGCCGAGCATGTCCTCGCGGTCGCGCACGTCGCGGTCGGCGACCGGCGGCGCGACGGGCATGGTTCCGATGGTCATTTCGATTTTTTCGGCCCTTCCGTCGCGGTACACGTCGATCTTCACCTTCGTTCCGGGTTTCTTTACCGCCACCACGCGGCGAAGATGATTGACGTCGCCGATCGGCGCGCCGTCGACCGCGGTTATGATGTCGCCCTTGCGAAGCCCCGAGCCCTCGGCCGGCGATTCCTTCAGGATGTCCGCGACGAGCGCGCCTCCCGTGCCCGTGTACCGGAACGCGCCCGCGATGTCCTTCGTGACGTCCTGAATGTAAACGCCCAGCCAGCCGCGCGTGACCTTGCCGCCCGAGATGAGCTCGCCGGCGACCTCCTTCACCATATTGGCCGGGATGGCGAATCCGATTCCCATATACCCGCCGCTCTTCGAGAAGATCGCGGTGTTGATGCCGACAAGCTTTCCGTCGATATTGATGAGCGCGCCTCCCGAGTTCCCCGGATTGATCGCCGCGTCGGTCTGTATGAAATTTTCGTAATCGGCAAGGCCGACGCTCTGGCGCCCGGTGGCGCTCACGATTCCGGTGGTCACCGTGTGCGAGAAGCCGAAGGGATTTCCGATGGCGATGACGAGCTCGCCGACCTCCAGTCTGTCGGAGTCGGCCATCTGGATTACCGGCAGGTCGGCGGGTACCGCGCCGTCGATTTTTATGACGGCGATGTCGGTGGCGGGGTCCGCGCCCAGCACGGAGCAGCCGAACTCCCTGCGATCGGAAAGGGTTATCTTGATCGAGCGCGTGTCCTTTATGACATGATGGTTGGTCACGATATAGCCGCGTTTGTCGATGATGACGCCCGAGCCCAGCGCCTTGGGTTCGATCCTGTTCTGGAATGGAAATTTATTGAGCGGGTTGCCGAACATGTCGTATTCGTGCGCCTGGTTTTTCGGCGGTTCCTTGATGGCGGATATGTTCACCACCATGGGCATGCTGCGCTTAATGACCGGGATGACGCTCTCGTTATAGCGCTTCAGAAAACTCTCTTTTGTTTCGACCTGTTTCTTCGCCGGGGGCGGGGTCTTTTTACCGGCGGTCTGCCCGGAGGCCGGTGCGGCCAGCAGGCAGGCCGCGGCGGCGGCGGCGATATATGATCGTAGACGATTCATTGCTTCTGCTCCTCTGCGGCGTGTGCTTTCGATAAGGCGGTGCGCACCTTGCCGGAATGATGGCCGTGTAAGGACGATTTGTAAAGATATTTTTATGCGCGCCGAAACGCGTCCCGCGAAATATGGGAAGCCGTCAAAGGGAAGAGTCGCATGCGCCCTCTCATTTCGGGGGCGACGCGATATTTTTATTGCGCAGGGCTTTATTATGGCGGATACTGGGGTCGCGACGAGTAACATTTCAAGCGGAGGAGTGTCATGAAACACGGGGCGCGGAATACGGTCAACGCGAGGGTGACATCGATAAAGAAGGGCGACATCATGTCGCTGGTTAAATTCGAAATCAGCGCGCCTGCCGAAATGTCGTCGGTTCTGACGACGGAGTCGCTCGAGGAACTCGGTGTTAAAGTCGGGGACGAGTTGAAACTCGCCATCAAAGCCGTGCACGTGCTGCCGTACAAAGAGTAGCGGGACTACGGGCCGGGCGCACGGTCAGAGTGCCCTGTGGCTATTTATAGAGGCTGGTGCGATTCATGAGAACGGACACGCGAAGGTCGACGGGCCGCATTCTGGTTTTGCTTGCTATCGCCTTCCCTTTCGCGCGGGCGGGTTCCGCTTCTCCGTCGGTTTCGCATGATGAAATACTCGCCGCCATACGGGATAACGCGTCCAGGGTGTATTCTTCATACGAAGGTGTCGAGGCCCGTCGTAACGCCGTGTCGCGTGTCTACGATTCCCGCACCGGCGCGCTCATCGATTCCACGGAAGTCCTGCTGATACGAAAGGAGTATTTTCGCCGAAAGCCGGAGTACACGGCGCTCCGTTATGTTAAAAATGGAGAGGAACTCCCTCCGGATAAGTACGGTTATCGCACGCGCGAACCGATTCATCTGCCGTTCGACGTCGACAATGACGTCAACTACAGCGAACGCATTTCCGGGACGGCCGTCGTGGAGGGGGTGCGCTGCTGGATGGTGGAGATCGTTCCGAAAAAAAAGACCGCGCGCCACATCAGCGCCCGGGCGTATTTCGCGGTCGACGGTCTCGCGCTTCGTTACCTGGAGGGGACGCTGGCGGACAATCCCTTCGGCGTGAAGAGCCTTACGATGCGGCTCTATTTCCGCAGTCTGAACGGCGCGGCGGTCGTCCAGCGCGGCGAATATGAAATCGACGTGCATGTGCCGATCGTCTATCCGCACCGGCGGATCGTGCACCGCTTCACCTCGAGCGGCGACCGGCTCATTCCAAAAAATTCGGATTGATTAAACGGTCAATTCAATCGAACGTGCACCGTGCTGGCATGCCGTACGGGTCAGGGGCGTTAAGAACCCGATGGAGGAGAAGGGGATGGTGCGAGCGATCTGCGTGTTCTGCTCTTCGAGCGACGCCCTCGCGCCGGAATATTTCGGCGCGGCCGCCGAACTGGGAACGCTCATAGGCGCGAGGGGGTGCGAACTCGTCTACGGCGGGGCGAGCGTGGGGCTGATGGGAAGGCTCGCCCGCGCGGCGAAAGAGGCCGGGGCGCGGGTGACCGGCGTGATACCGCGGTCCTTTTACGCGCGGGGACTGGCCTTCGACGGCGCCGACGAGCTCATCCTGACGGACGGCCTGAGGGAGCGAAAGGCCGCGATGGGGGAACGCGCCGAGGCCTTCATCGCCCTTCCGGGCGGATTCGGCACGCTCGAGGAGATGCTGGAGGCGATAACGCTCAAGCAGATCGGCTTTCACGACAGACCCGTGGTGTTCGTCAACACCTCGGGTTTCTATGACGGTCTTGCCGGGCTCTTCGAGCGCCTGTACGAGCTCGATTTCGCGAAGCCCGATAGCCGCGCGCTCTATCACCTGGCCGGCGGACCGCGTGAGGCGATGGCGTATATCGACGCGTACGTCCCGGCAGCGGTTTCCGGAAAGTGGTTCTGACCGAGGACGTCGCGAGCCGGTGGGCCGGATATTCGTAGAAAATTGTCATTGAACGGGCGGCAAGCCCGGAAGTAATCCTGGTACGAGCGGGCGCGGGCACGCGCCACGAAGAGATGTGGGATGATGAGAACAGAGAGCCCCTATACCGACAACGCCGGAAGGCCTATTCGCGAACGCGATACCATCGAGGCCAAGTACGGCTACAGGTACACCGTGTGTCTCGATCCGGCCCGCGACGGTTGGACGGCGGTCGACTCCACCGGACATAACCGTATAGCCCTGGAGCGCGTTGCGCGATTCTGTACGGTCGCGGACCGCGCGTGGGAGGGCTCGTGAGCCGCACGGCCTGTCTGTTGCCGCTCCTTGCACTCCTTGCGGCGGCCGTCCCCGCGAAGGGGGCTGCCCAGCCCGCGTATAAACAGGTGCGCATACAGGGCACCGAGCTCTACTCGGAGCTGTTTCTTCTCGAGCATCTCGACCTGTCGACGCTCCCGGCGGGCCAGGAACATTTCGACAGGGTCTCCCGCGCGCTTAACGCCTTCTATCACAAGCAGGGCTATGTTCTGGCCATCTGTTATCCCGTCAGCGAAACCGATACCGGGCTCGTCGTTCATGTCGACGAGGGGAAGCTCGGGCGCATCGTCTTCCAGAGGCTCAACACCCTCGACACCATCCGGGTGCGTTACGACTTCAAACTGCCGTTCAGAATCTACAACCGGTACACGGTGCAGGACCGCATCAACCGCCTGAAGCGGAAATACGGATTCAAGGACATACAGGCGGTACTCAAACCCACCCGAAGTTACGAGCGGGCCTTCTTCCAGCTCGACCAGCAAATCGGGGTGCCATTCGTCGGAGGGGTGCGCCTGCCCTTCTTCAAGGATTTCGACTACCGGTACGACCTCGATATCAACATCGTGCGCGCGCCCTCGGCAGCGGCCGCGGGAGCGGCAGTGAGCTACGGATTCGACGTCAATTACACCAAGGGGCTTATACCGTACGTCAAGTATCGGCACCCCTCGCTCTTTTCGGAGGGCGACCGCCTGGAGGCGGGAACTTCCATGGGAATCTACTACGGCCTGGACCTCGATTTCGCCGCCATCCCCCGCTACACCTTCATCGAAATCGAATCGAAGTACCATTTCACGCCCACGGTCGACGGCTACTTTACGCCCCTCGTAAGGGCCACCGGACACAATTCGCGCGCCTCGCGCGCGGATCTGGGACTCGAGGAATACAACTTCACCATCCTCCGCGGTTCGGCAGACCCCGGCGTGACCCTCCTTAAAGAACTGAAGATATACGCCGGATACGGGGCGGAGAAGGCCTTTGTCTTCGACAGCACGGTAGACGAAACCGCGGCAGGGTCGGTGGAAGTGACGAAGGAGACGCAGTTCTGGAACATCGGCGAGGCCTCGATCGTCGTTGACCTCCTGCCCTTCGCCGAGGACGACATCATTCAAAGAAAATTCACCTTTTCGTTCGGCCGCTACTTCGAGAGCAAGCGCACGGGAGGGCGGCGCTTCAACGAATTCCTGTTCGACGGCCGTCTCGACATCGACCTTCCCAATTCTGACATCTTCGCCTTCAAGTGCGATTACGCGCGCCTGTGGGGCGACGTGCCCTTTTATCACGACCGCGGGGTGAGCGGCAAGAGCTTCAAGGGGTTTAACGGCAAGGGCTACTATTCGCACGACATCGCGCGCGTTTCGAACGAGTATATGATGTCCTTCTACCGGGAGTACTTTTACGCCGGTCTGTACATCGACGGCGTCCGGTTTAAAGGGTACGACTACGGGTACGATTACGAGCTACAAGGCGAACAGTACGGCCTGGCCGCCGGTGTGGCGGGGCACTTCATTGTCTTCGACCAGTTCGAGTTCAATATCTACTACGGGCCCGACTACCTCTTCTCCGACGGGTCCTCGCAGATGAACCTGGGCTTCGATCTTCGCAAGAAATGGTAGCTTCCGCCCGGGCCTTCCGGCTTTACCCGAAGAGCGAATCGATGTAGCGCCCGAACCCCCCGGGCCCGCCCTCGCCGAGCGCCGCGACGGCGCCCGTCCCCACGATAAAGCCGCCCGCCAGCTCCACGGCCGCGCGCGCGTCGGCCGCGCTCCGAATGCCGAAGCCCAGTACCACCGGGACGCTGCTCGATCGCCGTGCGCGGCGTATCTTCGCGCGCGTGGCGGCGTCCAGCGTGAAACCGCTTCCCGTTATTCCGCGGATCGAGACGAAATAGAGAAAGCCCCGCGCCGCGCGCGCGGTCGTCTCGATCTGTCCGGGCGTGTTTTCCGGCGTGACGAAATCGATGTATTCGAGCCCCTCTCCGGCGAGGGCGTCGCGAAAGGACGCGCTCTCGACGAATGGAACGTCGGGCACTATGAGGCCGTCGGCACCGGCGCGGCGCGCCATCTTCGCGAAACGGGCAAGCCCCGGGCTGTGCACCGGGTTCGCGTAGCTCATTAAGTAAATCTTTTTCCCCGCGGGCGCCGTACTCCGAATGTCGGCGACCGAATCGAGCAGATCGTCGAGCCGGAAGTCCCGTCCGAGCACCTCTTCCCCCGCGCGTGCGATGACCGGACCGTCGGCCACGGGATCGGAGAAGGGGACGCCCACCTCCAGAAAGTCGAAGCGCTCCAGGCCCATACGCGCGGCCTCTTTGAAACGCTCCGCGTCGGGATAGTTACCCATCAGGTACACGCCGTTATAGCCGTTCATTTTTTCAACGCCTCCTCGATTATTCCCATGTCTTTATCGCCGCGGCCCGACAGGTTGACGAGCACGGTCGTGCCGCGCAGAGCGCGCCGGTTTCTGATGACGTAGCCCAGGGCGTGGCTGCTTTCGAGCGCCGGGATGATCCCCTCCGTGCGCGTGAGATCAAGGCATGCCTGAAGCGCGTCGGTGTCCGAGCACTCGGCGTAACGGACCAGGCCGCTGTCTTTAAAATGGCTGTGCTCCGGTCCCACGCCGGAATAGTCAAGCCCCGCCGAGATGGAATGCACCGGCAGCACCTGCCCCTCGTCCGTTTGAAGAAGATACGTACGGCTGCCCTGGAAGATGCCGGGACGTCCCCTGCCCAGAGAGGCGCTGTGGTCGCCGGGCGCGTGCGAACGGCCCCCGGCCTCAACGCCGACGAGCGCCGTGCGCTTTGCCCCGAGGTAGGCGGCGAAGATGCCCGCGGCGTTGCTCCCCCCTCCCACGCAGGCGACCACCGTATCGGGGTCGCGTCCCGTTATGCGGCGCATCTGCGAGCGGGCCTCGCGTCCGATGACGGACTGGAAGTCGCGCACGATCCGCGGGAAGGGCGCCGGGCCGATAACCGAGCCGATGAGATAGTGCGTGCCGCGGACGCTCGCCACCCAGTCGCGCATCGCCTCGCTCACCGCGTCCTTGAGGGTGCGCTGGCCCGTCGCCACCGGCACGACCTCGGCCCCCAGGAGCTCCATGCGGTGCACGTTCGGCGCCTGCCGGGCGACATCCTCGGCTCCCATGTAGACGCGGCACGCCATGCCGGTGAGCGCGGCGGCCGTGGCGGTGGCGACGCCGTGCTGTCCGGCCCCGGTCTCGGCGATCACGCGGCGCTTTCCCATGGAGCGCGCCAGAAGGATCTGCCCGAGCGTGTTGTTCAGCTTGTGCGATCCCGTGTGCACCAGGTCCTCGCGTTTCAGGAAGAGCTCCAGGCCGAGTTTCGCCGAAAGGCGACGGGCGTGATAGACCGGAGTGGGCCTTCCCGCGTAGTCGCGGAGCAGGCGCGCGTGTTCGCGCCGCATGGCCGTATCTTTAAGGAAGCGCCGGTAGGCCTCCTCCAGTTCGTACAGGGCGTTTACCAGGCTTTCGGGGACGAAGCGCCCGCCGTACACGCCGTAATACCCCTGTTTATCGGGCATGGATTTCATCGTATACCTCGCGGAGCGTGTTGAACAGATTCATTATCTTTTCCTTTGATTTTATTCCGGGAGCGTCTTCGATTCCCGACGATACGTCGATTCCATACGGCCGAATCAGGGCCAGAAGTCTCCCGAGGTTCGCCGCGTCGATGCCGCCCGCGACTATGGCGCGCTCTATATACGGAAACCCGCGGAGCGCTTCCCAGTCGAAGGGCTTCCCCGTTCCGCCGTAGAGGCCCGCGTCAAAGCGGTCCAGAAGAAGGAGCCCGCGCGCCGGCGCCCTCGAAAGCGCTTCCATGTCCTCCGCGCCGCTCACTCTGTACGCCGTGATGACGCGGATGCGGCCGTCAAGACGCTGCGCGACGAGCGGGTCGTAGACCTGGGCGCAGTCCATCCGCGCGCCCTCGGCCGTCCGTGCGATGCTGTCCGCGTCGTTCCCGGTGAAGACCCCGACGCGCAGAACGCCCGTCCCGTCCAGTACGCGGGAGAGAGTCCGTGCGCGCTCCATCCTCACGAAGCGCGGCGAGGCCGGGTGGAACACGAAGCCCGCGGCCGAGAGCGGAAATTCCGCGGCCGCGGCCAGGTCCTCCTCGCGCGTGAAGCCGCAGAGCTTAACAAACACGGTCCATCTCCCCGATGAGTCTTTCCGGGTCGGCGGCGCGCATGAGTGTCGTTCCGACAAGGAAAACGCGCGCGCCCGTGTGCTCGTGCGCGCGGCGCACATCGTCGGCCGATTCGATGCCGCTCGCGCACACGCGCGTCACGCCATCGGGAACGGCGCGGAGCGTGGCGAAGGCGGTTTCGCGCTCCATTCGAAGCGTGCCGAGGTCGCGCGTGTTCACCATGAGCACCTCCGGGGAGAGGGCGAGCGCTCCGTCGAGCTCTCCCCGTTCGTGCACTTCGACGAGCGGCGCGATTCCCACACTCAGTGCGTGCCGGTAGAGAGAGGCCAGGTCGCGCCGCGAGAGCATGCGCGCAATAAGGAGCACGATGTCGGCGCCGAGCGCGGCGGCCAGGTCGATCTGCTCCGGGAACCGTATGAATTCCTTGCAGAGCACGGGCGAGCGCACGACGCCCGCCGCGGCGGCCAGGTCGTCCCACGAGCCGCCGAAATGCGTTCGGTCCGTAAGCACGCTCACGGCGAGCGCGCCGGCCCTTTCGTATCGCGAGGCGATCGAGGCGGCGTTTCCATCCGCTATCGCGCCCGCGGAGGGCGAGGACCTCTTGACCTCGGCGATGATTCCAGGCTTTCCGGCGAGCACCGACGCGCCTTTAAGCGCCCTGGCGCGCGGCGGCGCGGCCCTCAGGCGCGCCCGGACTTCGGCAAGCTCGCGGCGCTTGAGCGCCGGCATGTGCGAGAGGATGAAGCCGTCAGTGCGCATTCCGATTGTCCCTCAGGGCCGAAAGGGTCGCCATCACGGCGCCGCCGTGGATTGCGTCGAGCGCGGTGGCGTAGTGCGTTTCGATCTCGCCTCCGTCGCGATGGGCGAACAGCGCGAGCGCGGTATTGAGCGCGATGAGCCTGCCGAGCGGTGTGGGCGAGGGCGATTCGATGGTTTCGACGAAGCGCTCCGCGTTTTCGGCCGCCGTGAGGTTCCGGGGGAGCGTTTCGGCCTCGGCGGCGGTTATGAAGCGGGACGGATCGATCGTGAATGAACGCACCCGGCGTCCGCTCACCACGCGCACCTCGGTGGGAGCGACGGGCGAAACCTCGTCCATGCCGCCCTCGGCCGAGTAGATGACGGCGCAGTCGTACTTGAGCTCCGCGGCCACGCCGGCGTAGAGCGGAAGCATGGCGGGGTGGAACACGCCGATCGCCTGACGCGGCGGGCCGGCCGGGTTGGTGAGAGGGCCCAGGTAGTTGAAGATGGTGCGCACCCCCAGCGCCTTCCGCACGGCGCCCGCATGGCGCATGGCCGGGTGGTAGTTGGGCGCGAAAAGGAAGACGAAGCGGCGCTTTCTGAAATACTCGGCCGCCTCCGCTCCGGTAAGGCCTATGGGCACTCCGAGCGCCTCCAGGAAATCGGCCGAGCCGCTCCTGCTGGACACCGAACGGTTGCCGTGCTTGGCCACCGGAACGCCGAGCGAGG
>ERZ795054.1688-NODE-1688-length-20071-cov-4.593076_pt1 | contig 20071 bp, 24 predicted proteins | sample MGYA00375138_ERZ795054 | MGnify/ENA primary metagenome ERZ795054 (study PRJEB30183, sample SAMN05720215) | anaerobic digester metagenome | isolation source: active sludge of municipal wastewater-treating anaerobic digesters | place: USA | collected 2014-12-23 ... | reverse complement strand
TTGGAAATCTTGAACAAATGGTAGAGCTCGTTAAGCTTCCACTCAAGTCTGCATTTGGACAGTTTCCTGCAGAGGGAATTGTAGCAAGACCGTTTTATGAGCTGTTCTCAAGAAGTGGTGAGCGCATAATAACAAAGCTTAAGGTGAAAGATTTTTAAATGCGGGGTCGTCAAGATGGTAAGACACCAGTCTCATAAACTGGTTAAACATGGGTTCGAGTCCCATCCCCGCAACCAACATTCTTCGTACGTAAACGGCGGGGACGCCTGCCGTTCGGGTGGTCGGCCAAATTGCAGCGGGTGCTCAGGATAGGTCATTGGGATGCTGAGTGCGTACGGAGAAAGAATTTTAATGGAGGTTGGCAGACTGGGAAACGCAGCTGACTGTAAATCAGCCGCCTCGGCTAGATAGGTTCGATTCCTATACCTCCAACCACATATGAGGTTATATGAAAAATATGAACGTTCTTGAGATTGTAGAAGAGTATTTGATTAAATTTAATTTTGACGGATTGTTCAACAGTGACTTGGAGTGCGGTTGTTTTCTCGGGGACCTTTGCCCATGCGAGTCTGATTTCTGCCAGTGTGAACCCGGGGTAACGAAGGTGATAGACCATGCAGAGTTTGGACCAAACACCACGATAGTTGGTCCGAGAGAGGAAGACCAAGAAGAATGATAACGTTCATTGTAATTTGCCTGATACTGTTTGGATTGTACAATGCGTACGAAGCCTTTTGTGTTTTTAGAATATCACAGAGGCAAGACGTTCTACTGAAAAAGATGTCACTTAGCGAGATGGACATATTTGTTCGTGATGAGGTTATGCCAAAGATTGAAAAGGAGATGCGATGCGATACGCTGCTGTCCATCTTACAGAATCACCAAAGCCTTGGGCCGCTCGAATGGATGATGAGAAAGAAGACTGGTGTTCTCTAATCCAGCCAAACTGTTTTACGTGCGATGTGTGGTCAAAGTGTATGGAGCGTTATGCGCTTAAAAGTGAACGCGAGGCACTTATTGATTACCTCATGAACAATTCGACTCTTGTTGTGGCAGATGGAGTGTCATACTTCCTGACAAAAAAGGAGTCAATAAAGTTTCTCATCAAAGAGATAGGAGGTTCTATCTGTATGATATTTAAAACAATTTTCAAGAAAAACGTTCCTTGGACACGGTGACAAAATGTCGGACAAAATATGGGACATCATAACATGGTTGCTTGTTGTTATTGGCACGCTTATTGCAATACGTGTCACGGTGGCAATGAGAAACAGCCAAGAGCAGCCAATACAATACAACGGATTTCGTTCTTGGAACGAGTACAACCACTGCAAAAGACTGCACAAATTCCACGGAACAGATTCCTCAGAGAAAGATATTGACGGTAGCTGGGTGTTTTACCGGGAGGGACAGAAATGCGCATTGTGGGACCCGATGGTAAGGTCAGATTATTAACAGTTTTGTTAATTATCATGTTTGTAATCATGGCTATTATGTGCATTGCATCTTGCAAAGAGAGGGACGTTATGCCTTCAATTACATTTCAGGGAAATTCAGACTTATACAAGAGCTCTTCAGAGAGTTCTTACAAGTACAAGATTGAGCTTGACAACGGTAACGTCTACTACACAAATGAGTACTCGACATTTGACGACGGATATTCAATTGCGTTCAGAGACGAGATAGGTGGTAAAAGATTGATGCTAATTGGACACTCTGTCAAAATTACGTTCCTTCAAAGCGGAGGAGAGGATGCCTAAATGCTTCAGGACAATTGACCCGGTGCAAGAGCCCACTGATTGCATTCAAGAAAAATGTTCAGCTTGGATATCCAGTGGGAATTTTAGTGGCTGCGCGTTTGTTGTTGCCGCACAAACCACTGCACTCAAAAATTTTATTAAACTGCGCGAGGATTACAATGCAGGAAAGTCCAAGTCTCAAAGAGATAAAGAAAGAGATGGACGCAATGATGCAGAGGATTCTAAAAAAAATAATACAGAAGCTGGAGGAGTTCAGTAATGAAAGCAAAACTGATAGCTGAGCCTGCAATATACTGGCATGGCGACCAGATGATTCTTCACAACATGATTGACTATGCCGCTGCAGCACAGTGCGACATGTTTAAGTACCAGTGCTTTAATCCTGAAAGGCTTAGTCCTGCCTTCCAGCCGAAGAAGAAGTTCTATTCCAAATGCCAGCTTGACTCTAAAAGCCTGTCGGACGTTAAGAGCCACGTTGAGGCAAACGGCATGGAGTTTGTTGTTACAGTCAACACTCCAGACCGATTTATTTTCATGCGTGAGCTTGGCGTTGAGAACATAAAAATTGCCAGCGGCCAGCTGCATCCATCTCTTTTACAAGAGCTTGATAAGTACAAATGGAAGCGTGTTATTGTTTCAACTGGAATGCTCAATGAGGCTGACAAGCTTGACCAGATACGAGAGATACAATCAGCTGAAGAAGTTGTTGTGATGCACTGCGTTTCGTTGTATCCTCACAATGATAACGAGACAAACATGCAGCGGCTGCGCTCCCTTGACAAACGTATCGGACACGAGACAATCAATTATGTTCCAATTGTGTACGGGTACAGCGACCACACCATGGATGATTTGGCAAGTGTTGTTGCCGTGTCAATGGGGGCTAGGTATATAGAACGTCACTTCAAAACCGAGGCGTGCTTCGGACCAACCGTTCAAGTGTGTTGCAGCCCAGCAGAGCTTGCTAACTTCAGTGCGACTTTAAGGCGCATTGACTCTATCATTGGGTGCGGCGAGCTTGGTATGCAGCCACGTGAGTGGAATAGTTACGAGCACTACAAAAACAGGTTTCTTTTATAGGAGGTCTCATGGGCAGGAATAGGGTAAAGCAAACAGCTGTTATTATCCCCGACACACACGTTCCGCTACACAACAAGGCTGCTCTCAATTGTGTCTACAAAACCATTAAGATGGTACAGCCTGACATGGTTATGCACTTGGGAGACGTGGGAGAGTGGGACAGTGTCAGCGCGTGGAAGTATTCAAAGAAGAAGCGTCCACCGCTTGAGTACATACTTAAGGACTTGGAGAACGACAAGAAACAAGTAAACGCCATGCTCGATGAGCTGGACCACGTTTGTGAGATTGCTGGAGTACAAGACAAGATAGTGTTGATGGGAAACCATGAAGTATGGCTTAACAACTTTGTAGAGGAGCACGACAAGAATGAGCTCTACCTTCCTCAGTATAAACCCGAAAACATCATGGAGCTTCAAAATAGAGGATGGGTCTGGCACAAGCACGGTGAGTATGTCACAATTGGAGAAATCAGCTTCTATCACGGTGGGCACCATGCTGGTGTACACCATACTCGCATGCATTGCATCAATCTTGGTGCCAATGTTTTGTATGCTCATAACCATGGTGTTCAGCGTGATAGTCTGGCTAGTCTGCGTGGGGTGCATGCTGCTTTTTGTATTGGCTGTCTTAAGGACTGCCAAGGCGAAAATAACAAATGGCTTAAAGGGAAAAAGATGAACTGGTCTCACTCCTTTGCCATTGTGTACTGGAACTCTGACGGAACATTCCGCGTAGAGCAGATTGATATTACCGCTGGCGTTACCAACGTGTGGGGCAAGTGGATAGATGGCAACTAAACATCTGTGGTGGATATCGCTTCCATATGCCACTGGCCTTCTTGAAACAGAAGACTACATCGTGAAGCAGGCACCTCCGTATTTCAGAAGATATAAAGGGACTGACATTGCCAGAGTCATTGGTGAGCTCAAAAAACAAAAAGGATTTATCGTCAAGCAAGTTAACGAGGACTGTAATGGTGACGGAGAAGATTTCATGTGAGGAATGCGAAGACCTTTCGTGTTCCATTACTTCTGTTCCTACTCTTGATGGCCTTCAAGATACTGTTCACAAGCTCAGATATGCTGCTTCCGACAAAGAGACGTGGTCTCAGACTGTTCTTAGGACAGCAAATGCCATTTCTATGTCAGAGAAGACTCCTGAGTTGTGTGCCAAATTTGGTCAGGCTTACTACAACATGATGGTCAGGTTCGACTTTGTTCCGGGAGGGAGAATACTTCGTAACTCCGGGAAGCCAAAGGGCAACCTTTTAAATTGTTTCGTTCTTGGAGTTGAAGACAATATTGAGAGCATTGCGCTGGACTGGTACGGACCCGGGATGATAGTGTCTAAGTACGGTGGAGGCATAGGGTTCAATGTTAGCTCATTGCGCCCCGAGGGCGAGCAGCTCAAAACTCAGGGAAACAACTCATTCGCAACTGGACCAGTCTCATTTGTTGATGGGCTAAATCATGTATTGCGCCTGATACGTGGGGGTGGCGATAGACGAGCAGCTGGGTTGGCCCTTCTTGAGGTTTGGCATCCCGAGATATTCAAGTTCATCAATTCAAAGCACGAAGATGGAAAGCTTGAGAATTTCAATCTAAGCGTCGGCGTTAATGATGCATTTATTAAGGCTGTGCGTGGAGGAAAGGATTGGGAACTAGCGTTCGGAAGTAAGAAGTATAAAACAATAAAAGCAACTGAGCTTTGGGATTACATCGTAAAGCATGCTTGGGAAGTTTCTGAGCCGGGGATAATAAACTTTGAGAAGATGCAGAGGGAAAACAATTTATGGTACTGCGATACCATATCCTCTACCAATCCTTGCGGAGAGCTTCCCCTTCCAGTAAACTCTGCATGTTGTTTAGGAAGCATTAACCTGAGCAATATGTATGATGAGAAGAAGAATGAAGTAAACTGGAAAAAGCTCAGGGATACCATCGCCCTTTCAGTTAGGTTTCTTGACAGTGTTCTTGACGTTAGCTATTATCCGATAACACAAATCGGATTAAACGTTCAGGCCGCTCGCCGTATTGGTCTTGGCACGATGGGGCTTCATCACCTTATGCTTAAGCTTGGCATTAAGGAGTATGGTTCAGATGAGGCTCTTGAGTTTATAGATGAATTTTACAGGAGGTTCCGTGACATTAGCTATCTGGCTTCTTCTGCGTTGGCTCTCGAAAAGGGGTCTTTCGATAAGTTTGTTGCTGAGAAATTTTTACAGGGAACATTTCCTTCCACTCTTCCAAGGAGAGTAAGAACTTCCATTAGGGAGAATGGCATGCGGAATGGAACCGTTCTCTCCATTGCTCCCACTGGTACTATCGGTCTGCTTGCTGGAACAAGCCAAAGCCTTGAGCCTATATTCGCCCCCATATACAAACGAAAGTATTACGAGGGAAGAGAGGTTAAAGAGGTAACTGAGTTTGACACTCTGTTCAAAGACTTTGTCGTTAAAGGAAAAGACGTAAGCCATTTCATTGGCGCGACTGAGGTTTCACCAAAACACCACATTGAGGTTCAGAGTACTGTTCAACAGTATGTAGATAACTCAATATCAAAAACAATAAACATAGAGAAAGACTACCCGATTGGCAAGCTGAGCTATCTGTTACTCGACAACATTGACGACATCAAGGGGACCACTATATATAGGCGTGGAAGTAGGAAGAGCGAGATATTAACCCCATGCGAGTATAAGCTTCCTAATGAACAGCTTCTCAAGCTTTTGAAGAAATGAGACAACATGGAAAAGACACTTCCAGAAATACCGGAGCATGTATTTGCCGTGGTTGTTTTTATTGACCCAACGTACTCTTCTGGATGGACAGAGCGTTCAGAGCTCCCCAATGCAAATGATGTTATACATGTTGGTGCTGGTGTGCTTGTTGAGGAAGACGAGAAGGGTATAACATTGGCCCTTATGACCGGGCTGTTTGACAGCGACAAAACTGGTGACGTTTTGAACCCGCTTCGTATCCACCGTAGCGGAATACTTCTAATGGATAAATTCACGTGGAGAGATTATAATGAAGTCAGAAGACGCAATAAGAAAATTCAAAAATGTATTAACCAAAAGATTTCAGATTTTTGCAAGGAAGAACATTGATTACGGCAGCAGTTTCTCTGTCGATGGAATAGTCGGCATAGTTATCCGTGAGGGCGATAAGCTCATGCGGCTCAAGACAATATCCCAAAAGGGGCATGTTATACGTGTTAAGGAAGAGGGGCTTCGTGAGCTTCTTAGGGATATAGCCAACTACTGTGATATCGGGCTTCTTCTTCTCGGGGATGGTAATGCACAAAAAACTACTAATCGCAGTAACAAACAGAAGCAGTTACAACAAGGTAAAAACAATCGTTCAAAATCTGTACGATAACATTGACCCTGTTTTTCTGCTTGGCGGTGGCGTAAACATCTACAGGTATGCTGGGATATCACACCTTATAGAGCGTGACTTTCCAGACGCAGAAATCAAAACCGTGCACATGGCAGTTGAGGGTGACGACCTTACTAAAATGTCAAAGACGGTTGGTCTCGGGCTAATTGAAATAGCAACCCTAATAGACAACATCAATGTAGACGCCGTGTTAACAGTCGCAGATAGGTTTGAAACGTTGGCAACTGCAATAGCATCGTCCTATCGAAACGTTCCTCTTATTCACCTGCAGGGCGGCGAGCAGACTGGTACAATAGACAATAAGGTTCGCAATGCGGTTTCTCAGCTTGCCGACATACACTTTCCAGCTACACAAGATGCTTCATATAGGCTTGAGCGTTTGATAGGCGCAAAGTGTAAACATATATATCCATATGGATGTCCTTCCATGGACCTCCTGATTGCAAGGGAAGACTCACGCAGGATAAGAAACGAACGTAAAATAGAGACCGCCGTTAATGAAGATGCTATTAGCTCAGCAACCGCTCATGCAACTTCCACGATAAACTCCAAGGGAACTGGAGCGTGGATAGATGCAAGCCTTCCTTTTATTCTTGTGCTTTTCCATGGTGACACTACCGACGATGCTTTTGTTCGTGGTGCCCATTCCCTTCCTTCCGCTTTAGATAAAGTGGATTGCCAGAAGGTTGTGTTCTGGAATAATATCGACCCCAATGGAGAGCACATTGCCAAAATCTGGAGAGAGCATCAAGGCAAACACAGGGACGATACAAGGTATATACGGCACATAGAACCCGAGGACTTTGGAGCCATATTGTCTATCTGTGGAGCCGTTGTTGGAAATTCCTCCACTGGAATACGCGAGTCTTCATTCTTGGGAACGCCATCTGTTAACATAGGATGGCGTCAAAACAACCGTGAACATGCAGATAATTGCATGACAATACCAATGAAGGAGAGCGCAATTGTTGAAGCCATTAACAAACAGTTGCATGTTCGTTATAAGCCGTCAGACCTTTATGGAGACGGTAAGGCAGGGCAACAAATAGCTTGGAGGATAAGCAATGTCTTATGGAGCTAACAATTGGGACGCCTTCTGGAATCACAACACCAAGGTTCTGTCTCCTTCGCAGAAGACTCCGTTCATGAAAAACTTTGCTGTCATGTGTGATATTCTCCGTGACTACTTTGATTTCAGGTGGGAGTTTGGAGGATTGAAGACTCTTGAGATTGGAGCTGGGCGTGGAACCATAAGCGATATGTTTAAACAAAGGGCTTGTAACACAACCTGTTCTGATATATTCGGAGTCGGGCATGAGGTTACTAAGCAAGCTGCCGCAAACCATAGGTACATTCAGCACGACATTCTTCGTGACCAACCACTTGAAGAGAAGTTTGACATCATCATTACGTACGGTCTTCTTGAGCACTTTGATACCGAACGAAAGATAGAAATATTTCATAATACATATCAGATGCTCAGCGACCCCGGTATAGAGCTCCACTATGTTGTTCCAAGAAAATGGACAAATCGGGGAGAGAGTAAGGACGTGTACCGTGATAGGTGCAAGGACTTGCTGAGCCTTGATTATCTGCAAAACAAGCGAAGCGGAATTGTGCACGTGTTTCCTTATTTCAAGAAAATGAACTGGGTTTGTTCAGGTTTGTTTTCAAAGGGCTTCATCATATGGAATGGGAGGTAGTCTTAACACAAATGGATAAAGGAATGAAGATACTTGCGCTGGTTACCGCTAAGGCAAATTCTACAAGGGTTGCCCATAAGAACAAATACATTGTTCACGGCAAGCCACTTTACAAGTGGACCGTTGAGTTCATTGAAAGCTGGAGAAGTCTCTTCTTTGAGGACGCCATATTCAGCTCTGACAATCCATTTTCGTTTAGACTGTTTGGTGGATGGATAATATGCAAGAGACCAAAGTATTTAATACTTGATGACACACCGCATATTTTGTCTGTCAAGCATGGCTTGGAATTTGCAGAACATTGCACCGGGAAAACATATGACGCAGTGTATTTGTTCCAGCCTACCAACCCAATAAGAAACCAGAAGATGCTCGCTCACGCTACGACTTTACTTGATTATCACGGAAGCGATGAGCCGTATTTATCAAGGTGTATATACCGTGATGACAACTTACAAAAGAAGTACATCGTCGGTGCCAATTGGAACAAAGACGAGGGTGGGAGCCCATTTATCAAGAGCGGTTCACTCTATGTTTATAACAGGAGATACCTTCTTGATGGAGACTGCACAAAAACAATTCCCAAAACAATGAACATGGTTGTTGATAAACGTTGTGGATACAATATCAATGATGAGACTGACCTGCATATCACAGAAGCATTCATGAAAGAACTGGGGATACCATATGGATATGAAGGTTTTTACGCTTAAGAACAATGACAGGATGTCTGACTTTGACATACATTCTGCAACATCTCTTTGCCTTCCAGATAATGATGGCAGGAGAGTCTTGCTGGTTGTTCCAGACCATACTAGGAAATTCAGCAGGTTTGAGTCAACATTGCTTAATTGCTCACAGAAAAAATATGGCAAAGATATGGTTGACATTGCCATAGCAACTGGCATGCACAGACAAAGCACCCTCTCTGAGGCTTTACTCAAGTGGGGCTCAGGTGTTCTTGACTGTGAGATTTTTCAGAACAATCCGAACGTACGTGAAAATACAGTTGATAAACTTAAACGTAACGAAAACTATTTTGTCATTGCATACAGTAACCCGCTTCCACACAATCATGTTGGCATGAGCGGTGGGTTTAAACTTTTAATGCCGGGTTTCGCATGCCTTAAGGATACGGCATATTTTCATGGGACATCTCGCGAGGCTGCTCTTTCAATGCAGGAGGTATTTAAAAATGCAATTGATTACTGGATAGGGTGTGCGTATGACCACCATGGATACGTGCTCGACCTTTGTTTTGCTGAAAAGAAATACTACTTCGACCAGTGGGTTTTAGCATGTCGCAATTACTACAAGGTTGAAATACCGAAAGAGCTACCAGACGTTGCATTGCTTACCCCAAGGATAAAGGATGCTGACTTCATATTGGCAATGAACTCTCTACTTGTCGCAAAGGACTATCCAATAGTTAGGGAGGGGGGAGTCATTGCAATAGAAGCAGACATGACAGACGGCATAGGTGTTCACTATCTTTTCCAGAAGCCCAACGGAGCTGTTGATATTTATTATGATAAAATATTTGAAAAAGAGTTGCGCAATTCTGAATTTCATGTTATAACTACTGGAGCAACTCAACGTGCAATGCAACGTTTTTTTGACAACAAATATGTTGTTGTTCACGAAAACATGTTTGAGTTTCAGCAGTTTCTTTACGATATGTTTGAAGGCCATTGTTTGATACACAATTATATCGCACCCGAAATGATGATAGGAGAACAGCATGCAACAGAAACCTTATGACATTAACATGGCAAGCTTGTCGAGAAGATACCCGTTACTGGCTAGGGCGATACACGAGCTCAAAGACGATGGAACAGTTCGCGTTTCCAAGAACGCAAAGAACATGCCATACTGTACCATTAGAACTCCCGATGGTGCTGAGTGGTTGCCGCACGACAAGAGCGAGCCACAGCTTGAGGGGGAGTCTTTCGCAAGGGTGGAGATAGGTGCAACTTCCAAGCACGCTAACATTATCCTGATTTACGGGCTTGGTCTCGGGTATCAGTTTGAGTCAATATTCAACAGGTACAATGCTCCCGGAGCAATCTTCATTGTTATCGAGAACAATCTGCAGCTGTTTAAAAAGTACGTAGAGAACAAGATTGTTTTCATGAACAACCCACAGGGTCAGCAGGTTGGAGTTCTGTTTGACATGCCGAACGTTCACTTCCTGATTGGCCTGCCGCATGACGAGCTCTATAACATGTTGTTTGACATACTGCACTTTTCAAGTGGGAGCGTATTTTCTACGTTTGAAATAATAGAGCATCCCGTTTTGATACGGTTTAACAAGCCGTACTACAAACCAATTAATGATATCGTATCACGTGTGTGTTATGATATCAGGAGTTCTTTCGGAAATGACCCTGAAGACTCTTGGCTTGGCATGGACCACATGCTTCAGAACACTGACCTGATTTGCGAGAGCCCGGGCATTATAACTCTCAAGGACAAATTCAAAGATTTTCCAGCATTGATTGTGGCCACTGGTCCATCACTCAACAAGAACATCCACCTTATTAACAAGTTTAAAAATAAGGCTGTAATATTTGGTGCTGACGCCTCAATCAATACGTTCATGAAATACGTCAATGAAGACGGAGAGAGGGAACCAATTGTTCCAGACATGGTAACTTCCCTTGAACGCAGCCCGACAACGCACAGACACTTCGCTCAAATACCAAAAGAGAATTGGGGTCCGCTCCTCGATACGTTTCTCTGTGCATGCCCCGTTGTGAGGCCAGACGTGTACGATAACTGGCACGGAAAGTACTGCATGATGTATAGGGATTTTTCTCACTTCCATTGGCTTGGCGTGGATAAGGGCACGCTCAATACTGGAAAGTCTGTGACAAACTTGGCTTGGAAAGTAGCCGAGTATATGGGCTGCAATCCAATCATTCTTGCTGGACAGGACCTCGCCTTTGCCCGTGACGGTCAGACACATGTCAAGGGGGCCACACACGCCAGTGAGGGACTAAAGAAGTCGCCGCTTATCCAACAGAAGGTTACAATCATGGGATATGACGGGCAACCAATCGAGTCCCTTGATACATGGGTTGGCATGAAGAAAAGATTTGAGTATGACATCTCAAGGAACCCCGAGATTTTTTGCATTAACGCAACAGAAGGAGGCGCATTAATAGAGGGCTCATACCAAATGCCATTGCAGGAAGTGCTTGACCTGCTAAGTGAGGAGCGTCCAGTAAAAAAGCTTCTTGACGAGTATATGCCGAAGCCAACACCAGAGCAGATTGCCTCCGACAAGGAAACAATCAAGAGCCGTATTGACAGGGGATATATATACATCAATCAGGGTATCAAGAAAATAGAGAACATTACAATGATTGTGGAAGAGGCTATGAAGGAGATGAATGCTGGTCGCCTTCCACTGAACAGGTATGAGAGTTTTGCAAGAACAATAACCATGGAAAAGGCAGACTTGTTCAATGACGATTATTGCTGGTACGCAATGATGCACGTTATGCAGTCTTGGATAATGGGCAGGGACAATATCCTGAGAGCATGCAATGATATGTACAAGGGAAAGGAGCTGATGGCGACAAAGCTTCTCAAGCTGTACGAGCTATTCCGTGGTATGAAAATGCTTTACGAGAAGGTATTCAACGGCACAAGGGAGATGTATTATGAGCACCCAAGCAACCCAAAAGCTTTGCCGAATTTGCAGGAGTCCCCTTACACAAGAGAATTGGAAAGACTCCAGACGCAAAAAATATGATTACATATGTCAGGCGTGCTCAACAGAAAAGGTGAAGGCCCTGTTTAAGGAGCCACGCAAAAGATTTATGGGCAAGTTCAACGTGATTGAATGCGAGGGGACTTACCCTGTCATTGAAGTTAGGCGTGGGCATAAGCCAACCCTTAAGGAGATGGCAGACGCCACAGAAGAATTTCGAGTTAAGAAGGTTATGGCGTTATGCAAAAGCGGGAACGACGATAAGGCCAGAAGAAAAGCCATAGAGTATTTGTTGAAATGCTGGGACAAGCTTGCCCCCAATGATGCGGCAGATGTTATTAACCAAGCCAACAAAATGCTGCAGGCGAAGGGTGTAGACGAGGACGTTAAAATTGGAATAGCCATAGCCATTAAAAACTTTACTGGCGTGAAAGATTCCAAGAAGGAAACTACTCTTACGTTTGAACAAATGCTTGAGAAAGGTGGATATGTTGAAATCGACGAAGATGGACAGCACAAGACAACAGGAGCTGACGAGTCTTTACTATGAGGATATCCGCAAGCAGCACGAGGATGGTATGCGTGAACTCAAAGGTAACAGGCTTGCAATGTCATATCTTGTTAGCCGTGGGGTTTTACCTGACACCATAGATGCATTCAAGCTTGGCTCTGCAGAGGGTGGGCGTCGCGTCATGTTCCCACTATATGCGTGCGACGACGGAAAGTTCAGCACTGTTGCTGGATTTCAGTTGCGTGCAGTTGATATGAGCGAGCCTAGATATAAGAATACTCAGAACTCTTCTTTCTTCAAGAAGGGATACAGCATTTTCGGTATCAATGTTGCAGCTCCCTACATAAAGGAAAGGGGTGTTGTGTATGTAGTTGAAGGGACATTTGATGCAATGGCAATGTACCAGCGTGGATACTACAATACAGTTTCAATTATGGGTTCGCACATTTCAGATGTTCAGGCTTTAATACTCGGTGAATTGTGTAGGAATGCTGTTCTGTTGTTCGATGGAGATGCTCCGGGCTATCATGGCATGGCAGACGCATGCGCCCCTCTGGTTGCCGCAGGGTTCTGTAACACTATTGCTCTCATCCTTCCGGGAGGTTATGACCCAGCATCGTATCTTAGCGAGCACTCAACGATACTTGACCTTGACATGGAGCATCTTACTGAGCTATGGATTAAAGTGAGGTCTCAGGGCACTGGTCCGGTTGAGGCTAAGTATAACCTCATTAAGGAGCTGGTTAATTCTTATGCTTGCAACTCAGACAAAGAATCGTTTATTGATGCTGTTACGAGGGTTATAAATGAAGTTTGATTTGTCTCGTATGCAGGACTTTGAGTATTACTCCAAGATGCTGCTAAGAATACAAACTGGCCGTGGGCTTGTGCCGTTCGATTTTTCACAGCGGTATGTCCAGACTAAAATAAATGCAGAGTGGGAGAAGTGTCTTAAGAATGGAGAGCCAGTTAGGTTCATCATTTTAAAAGCAAGGCGTCACGGAGTTTCTACTTATGTTCAGGGGAGGATGTTTCAGGGTTGCCATACCCAGCCCCACAGGCAGGCGATAACCATTGCTGCAGACGACGAGGGATGCTCGTATATACATAACATGTCTCAGATATTTTATGAGTATCTTCCACCAGAGTTGAAGCCAGCAACAAAACAGAAGAACATCCACAAGATGGTTTTTGACTATCCCAAGACAAGAATACAAAAAGAGGGTGGTAAGAATTATGGACTTAAGTCTTCCCTCAAAACTGTCTCTTGTACAAATAAAGCTGGGTTGGGTACTGGTAACCATTTCATTCATTTTAGTGAGTACGCCATGTACCGAGACGCAGACGGAGTTCGTAAAGCTGTTATACCCACAGCCTTTAACGAGCCCGGAACGTTTGTCGTCATTGAAAGCACAGCCAATGGAATGACTGGTCCCGGAGAAGCTTTCTACACTGAATGGAAGCTTGCCAAGGAAGGAAAGAGCGTGTTCAAGCCATTGTTTTATTCGTGGCTACAGCACGAGGGATACGTAATGGAGTTCTCCTCTGATGCAGATAAGAGAGAGCTCGCTGGTACTTTGAACCTCGAAGAGCGTGAGCTTAGGGATAAACACAAAGCAACCCTTGAACAGTTAAACTGGAGAAGATACCAGATAAAATTTCTCGGTGGTAACACCGGGGACCAGACTGGTGCAATAGAAGCATTTCACGAGCAGTATCCTACCACTGATGAAGAAGCGTTCATAGTAAGTGGACGAAGCGTGTTTAGTAGGGCAATTCTAAAGCTGTATTACAATCAATGTAAAGACCCGATAGCAAAGATGTCCGTGGTTAGTGGAAGGCTGCGTGAAGACCCTGATGGCGACCTGTGGGTATGGGCTTTCCCCGAACCAAAAGCAGAATACGTTGTATCGGTTGACCCATCTAGCGGAGAGCCCGGTGCCACTGACTTTGGGTGCATAGAAGTTTTTCGTGTTGGACAAATAAACAAGGGTGACTGGGGAGAGCAGGTTGCTGAGTGGCACGGCAAATGCGATGCTGACGAGCTTGCAAAGATTGCTCATGTACTTGGCATGTTTTACAATACTGCACTTGTTGCTCCAGAAATATTTGGTTATGGTCATGCTGTTCTCGGCGCATTGCTTAAGGGTGACTATCCAAACATAATAAGGAGAACACAGCTTGACGCTATAACTAAAACATATTTAAACAAATATGGATGGAACACCAATCCAACAACCAAGCCGTCTATGTTAACTCTCGGAAGATGGGTTGTTAATAACAAGATGGTTGTTATACGAAGCGAACCTCTTGTCATGGAAATGATTACGTTCGTTCGGGAGGAGGGCGGTGCTGGTGCTAGTGCCTATGGCAGAGGCAAGGATGATAGGGTTATGGCTTTCTTAATCATCTTGAAGGCAATGGAACAGGAGTACGGAGACCATGACCCCGATACCGTTGGGGTAGAGCAGCCAAAGCCCATTGCAGACGAGATTGGAAGTAAGGCAAGAGACAAGATGTATTACGATACGTTTTGGGACGACAACCCTGATGGTAGACCACATAACAAAAAATCTTTTCTTGACCTATAGGAGATTACATGAGATACGAAATGGAAAAAAAGAAGTGCGACGTATGCGGTTCAGACAATAACAAAGTCCTGTGGGAACAGATGAATGATGGGACCAATGTGCAGTTGAGGGGCGATGACGGGAAGGCTTTCCATAACATAGATGTAATGTGTATGGACTGTGGAACAATCTACAAGAACCCGTCCTTTACTCGCTCTGAGCTTGCAAGGTTTTACCGTGAAGACTATTCAGCTCTGTTCAGGCCCGGTTGGGACAAGTCAATTTCTAAGAGCATGCTCACATACACGCTCACATCTGCCATTATGGCAATAGATTGGCTCAAGGCAAGGCTTCCGCTTCATGGAAAGAGAGTCCTTGAGATTGGCTCTGGTGACGGAGTGTTTGCAAGATGCTTATCCGCTGAGGGGGCAGATGTTACCCCCATTGACATGGATGCGCGAGCCGTTGAGGTTGCCCAAAAGCTCCACGGCATTGCTACCATTCAGGAAGATTTTATGTCTGGTGCGGAAAAGTGCTGCAAGTACGACATTGTTTGTCTTCGCAACACACTGGAACACATGTACAGCCCGAAGGAGGCACTGCTCAGGGCCTCTGAATATATGACTGACGACGGCACCATGTTGATTGAGGTCCCATCTGCTGCAATGCCGTACCCAGCCATTAATGTTGGAGCATTCCTTAGTGCTGCCCACAATTATACGTTCCTCCCCGAGACCATCACCCTTCTTGCCAATAAGTGTGGACTTGGAGTCCGGGATATACAGTTCTCCGGGCATAACTCATGTATGCTGATATTACTAAATAAAGATAAAGAACACCACACATTCATAAACCTTGCTGAAGAAATCTATGCGTTTCTATTAGAACGCTATAAAGAGCACAATGAAATATTTTTTCAGAAAAGGGATATAATTTTAAAACTTTTAGACTCGTCAAACGTTTCTAATAGTGTAGATGTAATAAAATCATACAAGCATACTTCAAATCTTATAACGTTCCACTTCCTGTCATCTCTCCCTGCCAATAAGTTTGGCTTGAAGAAAATGTCAGAAATATTCGATAGTTATGCGTGGAGCAACGCTCAGGCAAGTGACATACAGTGTTGCGCAGCTACCTTTGAATACTTCCGTGGAATGTTTTATCGTGAGATGGGTGACTTCACCCGGGCAATAGACCAGTTTAAGAAGGCTCGCTTCCTTTATCCACAGTTCATGGAACACAACGTTGTTAAGGAAATGCTCCTTGAGGGTATACTATCAGAGCAGAGCTTTCAGGAGTACTACTGGTACAGTAACGAGAAGACATGTCGTGATATAGAATAGCGAGAGATGTTTAGCCATGGGCAGGAAGATTATGCTACGCTTAGGAAAACAAATACAGAATGCACTCCAAAGGAGAAGCAAATGGCTACAATCGCAAAGCCAAGAAACACAATCAATAACGTCAAAGATGACTTCTTCGACCCCCAGCCCGGACCAGCCCAAGAAATTGTCAAGCCCTCCCAAACCCCAAGGGGTGGAATGGGAAAACCAAAAGCAGTGCTCGAAGACGACAAACTCACAAATGCCGGGCAATACGGAGATAAAGAAGATGAGCAAAAGACTATCGACAAAGGAGTTGCTGTTGATGAACCCCCAGCTGCAGGCACTAGCGATAAGCCTGTTGATACAGACGGCAAAGCTGGTGGGGAGGGGTATAAAAAATCTGTATCTTTACTTGAGCAAGAAGAACAAAAGCGAAGAGCAGCCTTCTCAGAACTCAAAAGACGCGCAATAAATCAGGGTGCCGAAGAGCTTCTTTCATGCCTCGAACCAAGTGCTGCAAATGAATATCGCATTGCGGCCATGGAGTATGGCGTAAAAGATATTGGCATTTATGTTTTGGGAATACTTAACCGCCTTGCCAAAGAGGTTGACTTTAACAATCCAGACCTCGAAGTGGAATGGCAGAATGGTGTTGTTGGGTATACTGACACTCTTCGGTGTAATTATTGTGGCAAGGAGATTGTCAATCCAACAAAACTGAAACAGAAGTTCTGTTCAAATTTGTGTGCAAAGTATTATCGTGAGCAGGGTGACACCGGGGTTGTGTATCCCGATGAACATCGCACTGAACGCCCGACCCCGGAAGACGAAGAGCGAACCGCCTACGAGGCTGAGCTGCAAAGGACAGGGGGTTAATGGATGGCCGAGCTTATAGGTACTGAGCCAGACAAGATTAAGGCTTACCTTGAAGAGCTTGACACTGAGATGGACTCTTTTAAAGAAGAGTACGTCTCCAAGGGATGGGACTCTTTGCCAGACTTTTACCGTGGGAAATCTCATTGGCACAAGGAGAGGCCGAGTCATAAAGTTTCTCCTGTGTTAAATTTTCTCCGTCAGGCAATAGAACGCAAGACTTCCCAAATGACTGACACGAAGCCATTCATGTCAATCCTTCCGTTCTATGACCCCCTCACAAGAACCGCCGAAGCCCTCGAAGATATCATTGCCAGCAAGTGGTCTGAGCAATCCCTTGACATGACTCTTACCGATGTTATTTTCTTTGCCGAGCTCTTTGGTGGTTGTGGTACGAACACCACTTACAACAAGGAGCTGCTTCACGGCATGGGAGACAGCACCTTCCAGTTAATTGACCCTCGTTATCTTAACTTTGACCCGGCCTGTACATCTGCTTATTTCCTTGATAGAGCAGAGTATGTTCGCATTGAGGACATAAAGCCAACCTCGTTGCTTCATTACATGTACCAGCCATACATTGACCAGATTAAGGCAGACGCTCCGGTTGACTTTTATACTCCAGAAAAAAGAAACTATGACCGTAAGGGAAGGATAATCAGAAAGGTAATAAATAGAATTAAAAACAAAAAGACAGGAGCCCTTGACAGGTCACTTGTTCGTGAGTACTGGCTGCAAGACAGAACCCTTGTTGGTGGAAAGCTTAAGTACCCGGGAGGCAGGCACATCATTGTTGCTGGAGGAGCCATTGTTGTTGATGAAAAAAATCCCTATTGGGATAACAAGTTCCCTACCGACATGCTTGATTGGCACCGCAATCCAGATAGTGCTTGGGGAGATGGAGAGCTTGAGGACCTAAAGCAACTGCAGGTCCTATTGAATAAACTTGTTGCTATCATAATTGAGAACGGCATCATGCAATCCAATGGCATGTGGATTGGAGATAACAATGCATTGAAGCCAGACGAGTGGAATAAGTTAGACAACGTTCCCGGGTTGAAAGTTAAGAAGAAGCCCGGGAGCGAGTTAAGACGTGAGCCCGGAGTTCCCGTACCGCCAACCGTATTCAGCACCATCCAGTATCTTGAGAATGCAATTGAGAAATTGGCTGGCAACACAGAAGTGGTTCAGGGCGGTGCCCCCGGTGAGGTTAAGAGCGGCATAGCAATTGAAGCTTTGCAACAGGCCGCTATGGCGATAGTAAGACTTAAGGCCAGAGCCATGGAGTCTTTACTTGAGCGGATAGGGCAGAAGATGATTGCTCGCATCTTCCAGTTTGAAAGTGGAGACAGGCAGATGTTCCGCATCAAGAACGACAAGAATTATGAGGCTTTCAATTATGTCGGTAAAATACTCCGTGGAGAAGATAAAGAGGCAAAGAAGTTTTTAAAGAACCGTGAGGATGCTTGGAAGAATTTTCTATTCAAGATAAGGCCGGGAAGTTCAATGGCCATGAACAAATGGCAGGAAACAGCTATTGCAATGCAGCTGTATCAAGCGCAGCCAAAGCCCCTCATTGATAGGGAGGGAGTGCTTGATATGATTGAACTGCCAAACCGTACTGAAATTCTAAACAGGATGATTGCTCAGGAACGTATGGACCAAGAGAATGCAATAGCAATGATGGCCATGCAGGCTAATGCTGCTGCCAACAGAGCTGGTGCAGCTTCTCCTGAAGGTCAACCAAATGGTGGTAAGGGTGGCTCAGCTCCTAATGCGCCAATACCTCCAAACAGTCCTCACGCTGACCAAGCTGCGAGGGAGTCTTTAAGTAAAGGACAGGGCATTGCAAGATAAGGGGGAAGTATGGGCGGTGTAATGAAAGTTAATGGCAAGGTTGTTTATTCTGACCTCGGAAAGCCCGTAGCGAAACAGACTCAGCCACGGCCTACATCAACTACGACAAGCGTTCAGCCTACTCTAGGGATTGCCGAGTATTCTCCAGCTGAAGTTAAAGAGAACGCAGCTATCCCCAAGCAGCATCGCGTTGAGGAGATTGCTTCAAAGATTCCTTTCGTCGATGCAATAAGTTCCAAAATAAAGGAACGTTATAAAAAGGCAAGTGACATAGAGTAGATGTATGCCAGTAAAAATTACCAAGTTAGGTGGTGGTAAGGTCCGGGTATCAACTCCCGGCGGTGTTAAGTCCAAGTCAACTACCATGAAGAAAGCGCAAGCTCAGAGGCGGTTGATACATGGCATAGAGCACGGCTGGAAGCCAACCGGGAAGCCTTCCAAAAGATAAGTATTAATGGATAGTCGAGACCCAGTACGGTGCTGGACATCAAGACTTCCACAAGAGAAACGTTCTTGCAATCCAAGGACACTTTCCTATAATCGGGCAGATTCCTGACTAGGAAAATCAGTCGAAAGGAGAAATGGACATGGGTAATGAGGCGAATGGCTCACCCTCTGGCGACGGGAAATCTGCAGAGGACAAGGGCGAACAGAAGTTTGACCTCAGCAAAGTCAAGTTGGACGAACTCCCTGACGAAATCAAAGAACAAGTGAAGGGGTTCCAAGCCGATTACACCCGCAAGACTCAGGCACTTGCAGCTGAAAAGAAAGACATGGAACAAAAGCTGAAACGTGCAGATGAGTGGGACAATTGGTACGAAAGAAACAAGGACACCTTACAGCAGTTCAACGATTATGCAAAGAAAGTAGCCAGCGGAGAAAACGTGCACCGAGACAACAGACAGCCAGACCCGGATAACGGCGACGATGGCAATGACGATGACGACGAGCTTTTTGGAGACAAGAAACTCAAGAAGGAAGTTGCCCAGCTCAAAACCGATTTGGCTTCTGGAAGGCAGGAGATACAGCAGACCATAGCGGGTAGCAATCAGATGCTCATTGACCTAATGGAGGAGATACAGGTCGGTGAATACCCGTTCAAGATAAACCCCAAAAAGGTTATCGAATTTGCCAGAGCCGAGGGCGTCGTGAATGTTAAGAAGGCAATTCAGGGCGCATATAAAGACGAGCTCATCGAGGCAGAGGTCAAGTCTCGTGTCGAGGCCAAGCTTAAGGAAGAACAGGAAAAGAACCTCAAGGTAGTAAACAACAC
>ERZ795054.1686-NODE-1686-length-20096-cov-4.038870_pt1 | contig 20096 bp, 9 predicted proteins | sample MGYA00375138_ERZ795054 | MGnify/ENA primary metagenome ERZ795054 (study PRJEB30183, sample SAMN05720215) | anaerobic digester metagenome | isolation source: active sludge of municipal wastewater-treating anaerobic digesters | place: USA | collected 2014-12-23 ... | reverse complement strand
GGTGACCGGCGCCGGTCTGGCTTATGGGTTCACGCAGGGGCTGTTCCAGCGGGAGATGTCGGAGCGGCTGTGGTTCGGTCTGGCCATCGGCCTCCTGGCCTCGGTGGGGGTGAGCGTCGTCCGGGACGCCGTGAACGCCGTCCGTCGGAAAGGGCGGCTCCAGTCGTGGCGGCTCTACTTCATCGATGCGCTCATGGGCGGGTTCATCGGCAGCGCCATGGCGTTCTATCTGGATTCCTCCCAGGTCCCCGTGATCGTCGAAAAATTCAAGCTTTACAACAGCGCCGGGCTGGAGCCCAAGGACTACACCATCTATCCGTGGCTCAGCAAGTGGGGCCGGGTCGACCTGGGCCACTTCAGCGGCGGCGTCAAACTGCTCTACAACGAAGCCCTCGCGGGGGTCATCGGCTGGGCCATCGCCGCCTGGCTCTTCGCCGTCAACCGCACCTTCATGGAGGCGTATTTCCAGAAAGACAACGCGCCCATCAAACATTTCTTCTCCAAGGCGGGGTTCGTGGAGCTCACCATGAACATGATCCACGTCCTCCGGTGGGGTTTGTGGATGTCGCCCATCATCAACACCTTCCTGCGCATGATGGCCAAGGCCACCTGGTACAACCAAGACGGCGCCCTTCGCACCTTGGTGGCCGTGTATCACAACATCACGCTCAGTCCGTCGGATTTTCAGGCCTGGAGCCTTCAGGTTTTCGTGGCGCTTCTCTCATACGACCTGGTGCGGGTTCTCATTTGGCTCGACCACATGGGGCTGCGCGTGGCCACGTTGGTGAACCTGAGTTTCATCGGCATGAACAAGCTGGACGAACGCGTGGCGCGGTTCATCGGCCGGTCGGCCGCCCAGCAATACATCCCGGAAGGTGTTAAGCGGTTCACCACCTGGGCGCCCCTGCTCATTCCTTTCTACATCCCGCGCGGAGAGGCCTGGGATTACGCCTGGAACAAATCGCAGGAAATCCAGAACGCCGCTCAGGGCGGTGGGCTGGTTTCGGCGGCGCGGGCGTTGACGCTGTCTCAGTGGGCCGTCCTCGCGCTGGCGGCGGTGGCGGCGGGCACGGTGGTTTCTTTCGTCCTGCGCTCGTTCCGTCGTCGGGCCGCGCTCCGGCGCGAGAAGGTCTATGAGCTGGTCAACCGGGAATACCGGCTGGCGATCGGTGAGAACGGCGAGGGACACAGCGAATATCTTTCCAAGGGATACGACCTCACCCGGCGGTCCTACGACCCCCTGCATCCCTGCGGCCGCGCCCTCTTCGTGGTGGATACGGTCTCAAAACCCGGCAACCCCTCCCGGTCCTGGCCGGTGATGGGGAATTTCCCCAAAGAAAAATTCGAACCGTCCCGCGTGGAACAGGCCGAGGACGCCCTCCGCGTGGTCAACACCCACAACGGCATCCGCACCACGGTGACGATGTCCCTGCCGGACCCCGACGTTCCGGCGGAGATCGTGGACGTGACGCTTGAGAACCTCACGGACGCGCCGCGCCAGCTCAAGGTGGTCCCTTATCTCGAGTGGGTGCTGGACCGACCCGACGCGGACAAGGGCCACACACAATACAACCGTCTGTTTCCGGAGATGGAATACGCCGCCGACGTCAACGCCGTGCTGGCCTGGTCCAAACATTCCAAGTCCATGGGCCTGTTGGCGTCGGAACGGTCGCCGGAGGGATTCCTCTCCTCGCGGATGGATTTCATCGGCCGCGCCCGCAGCCTCTGGACGCCGCGCGTGCTGGAAACGTTGGGTTTTCTGGAGGCCCGGGCCGCCGCGGCCTATCCCACCTTCGATCCCATCGCCAGCCTGTCTCTGCCCGTCGCGCTGCCGCCGAAATCCGCCGAGTCCCTGCGCCTGATGATCGGCTGCGCCAAAAACCGGGAGAACGCCCTGGCGTTCATCAAAAAATATCTCCGTCCCACGCCGTCCTCCGAACGAAAGGCCGTCGCGCGCGAGGCGTCCCGAAAAGGCGCGAAGGCCCCCTTGATCGGTCACGGGGAGATCCTGCCCGGCACGCCCCAGCCCTATTCGGAGTTCACGGAGAACGGCAACAAGCTGTTCGTCCGAACGCCGTACACGCCCCGGCCGTACGACCACGCCATGTCCAACGCCATCGGGCACACCGTCATGGTCACCAACCGCGGTCTGCATACCTCCATGAACGGCAACTCCCAGCAGAACCCCATCACGCCCGATTGGCCCGACACCGTCACGCGCGAGGTATCCGCCGAGGCCATCTATCTGTTCGATCGGGACGAGAACGAGTGGTACTGTCCCACGCTCCACCCGCTCAACGACCATTCCGCCAAACACGAATGCGAGTTCGGCGTGGACGGCACCGCCCTCTTCCGCATGACCCGGGGGACGGTCTCGACGGAACTCACGGTGTTCGTGCCCCCGGCGGATTCGACCGGCGTGTATCTGTTGACCATCAAGAACAATTCGGACAAGACGCGGCGTTTCCGTCTCGCCCCGTATTTCCAGGTGGTGCTCACCGGCCAGGCGGAACGCCGCCACGGTCCGCTTCAGGTCGCCCACGACCGCGCCCTCAACGCCGTCTTTTTCGAAAATCCCCGCAACTCGTTCCGCACCGGCCCCGCTTTCGCCGCCCTCTCCGTCCCGTCGGACCGGGTGGAGACCGAACGCGGCCGATTCTTCGGGCCGGGCCGCGGTCCGGACCATCCCTTTATGGTGGAAAAGGGCGTGCCGGCCGACCTGCGGTTGGACGAGGACCGGCCCATCGCCGGCTTCCTGGCCACGGTGGACATCCCCGCCAAAAGCGAGCGCACCGTGGTCGTTCTCCTGGGGCAGGTGGATGACCGCAAACAGGCCGCCGCGCTGATACAGAAATACAAGACGGTCGAGTCCGCCCGCGCCCGTTTGCTGGAGACGCGCAAGTGGTGGCTCAGCCTCATGGAAACGGTCAAGATCCGCTCCAACCAGCCGGAGTTCGACCAGCTCCTCAACTGGCTCAAATATCAGGGCATCGCCGAACGCCTCTGGGCCCGCCGCGGTTTCTATCAGACCAGCGGGGCCTTCGGTTTCCGCGACCAGCTTCAGGATTCCGTCAACCTCGTCTGGGTGGATCCCGCCTTGGCGCGAAAACAAATTATTTTGCACGCCTCGCAGCAGTTCATCGAGGGAGACGTGGTCCACTGGTTCCACACGCTCCACGACGGCCGCACCGCGTTTTCCAACCGGTCTCACGCCTCCGACAATCTCCTCTGGCTCCCCTGGGCCGTGGGGGAATACGTCCGGACCACCGGGGATGAGACCCTCCTCGAGGAGATGACCTCCTATCTCCGTTCAGAGAACCCGTTCCAGGCGCTCCCCAAGATGAAACACGGCTGGGGGTCCGTCTACCAGCGTTCCACCCGAGAAGACACCGTGTACCGGCACTGCATGAAGGCCATCGACCTGGTTCTGGACAAGCGCATGGGGGCGCACGGCCTCCCGCTCATCGGCACCGGCGATTGGAACGACGGCTTGGACGAGATCGGCAGCCAGGGGCGGGGGGAAAGCGTGTGGTTGGGATTTTTCCTCGACTACATCCTGAAAGCCATGCTCCCCCTCATCGAGAAGAAGGACGGCCCCAAACGCAAGGAACACTATGCCGTCCGTCTGAAAAGTCTCGAAGAGTCCTTGGAGAAGACGTGGCGGGAGGACCGGTATCTGCGCGCCATCCACGACGACGGCACCGAGATCGGCGTCAAAGACAGCGGCGTGTGGGAGATCGACGCCCTCACCGCGGCGTGGGCGGTGATGGCCGGCATCAACCCGGAACGCAGCCTCACCGTGTTCCAAACCGCCCTGCGCGTGCTGGAGAAAGAGAACGTCATCCTCCTCGGCTGGCCGGCCCTGCGGGAAGACACCAAGCCCTTTTTGGGACGGAGCAGTCACTACCCCGAAGGCGTGCGGGAGAACGGCATGTACAGCCACGGGGTTCAATGGCTGGTCAAGGCCGCGCGCATTCTGGCGGAACGTTTCGCGCAGCAGGGCGAGGCCGCCAAGGCCAAGGAATTTCGCGCCGCCGCCTACCGGCTCTGGCGGAAAATATCGCCGTTGGACCACGTGACTCCGGACCAGATCGAACTCTACGGCGGCCAGCCCAACAAACAGGCCGCGGACATGCTCACCACGTTCGATCAGGGCCGCATGATCTGGCACGGCTATACCGGCGCCGCCGGCTGGATGTTCCGCCAGGCCTTCGAGGGGGTGGCGGGGGCGAGCCTGCTCAAAAACGAGGTGATCCTTCCGTTGGACATGGAGGAGCCGCGCGGGGATCTGAAAGTCAACCAGGTGGTCCGCGATCTCGGATCCAGCCCTCTCCGTGGCGGGAGATAGGTCATGAAAGAGATCTCTCCCGCCGACATCCGGGTCAACCCCTTCAAGCTTTTCGGGTCGGATTGGACGCTCATCACCGCCGGCACGAAGAAGTCGTGCAACACCATGACGGCCAGCTGGGGCGGTTTCGGCGTTCTGTGGGACAAGAACGTCTGTTTTTGTTTTGTGCGGCCCGTGCGGCACACGTATCAATTTCTGGAGAAAAACGACCGGTTCTCCCTTTCGTTCTTCGATGAGAAATATCGTTCCGCGCTGAACTACTGCGGGAGCAACTCCGGCCGGGACACCGACAAGATCGCCGGTAGCGGACTGACGCCGGTGGAGGAATTCGGGACGGTGTATTTCAAGGAAGCGCGGCTGGTCGTGATCTGCGAAAAGATCTACTTCGAGGATTTCGACCCGAAGAATTTCCGGGACCCGAAGATCGCCGCTTTTTATCCGCTGAAGGACTATCACCGCATGTATCTGGGCGGGATCGTCACGTGTCTGGCCGGTTAGCCGGTCGGACGTGAGGGGCTTTCTGTGCCGGCCATCGTCTGGGACGACTCGCTTCGGACCGACATTGAATTGATCGATGGGCAACACCGCGAGCTCTTCGAACGGGCCAACAGGTTGTTCGAGGCCGTCGGGCGGGGGAAAAACGACAAGGCCGTGGGCGAGGCCCTCCAGTTCTTGATGGGCTACGTGAAAAGGCATTTCCATGCGGAAGAGAAATTCATGCGGGCGCACGCATATCCAAAGCTCAGCGCCCATTCCTGGCAACACACGGACATCACTCAATCCCTCAATGATCTCGTCGCGCAGTTCAAGCGGGGCGGCGACATGTGGATCGCCATGAAAGTGAGCCGGTTGTTTTCCGGTTGGATCGTCAATCACATCAGGCAATCCGACATGGACTACGTGAGATTCATCCATCGAAAAAAATGACGATCCACCCGCCCCGTTTCAGACGCGTGAAAAGCGTCGCCGGACTCCTCGCGGTGCTGGCGCTCCAGGCTTTTGTTCCTTTGCGCGCCGACGCCCCGGCTTTTGCGTGGCGGCGTGAAACGAACCGCGCTTTTGGGGCCGGCGAGAAGATCAGCTATCGCATCCGTTACGGGATGATGACGGGCGGCTCGGTGCTGATGGAGGTTGGCGGTCCCCAGCGCCTGGCCGGTCGCCTTGCCTACCGCATCGTCTCCCGCGCCAGCACCAACAAAATGTTGGACAGGGTGTTCAAGGTGCGCGATCTCAACGAGTCCTGGATGGACGCGGAGAGTCTCTGCTCTCTGGGGTTCGTCCAGAGCGTCCGCGAGGGAGGCTATTACAAAGAAACCGCCACCGCGTTCGACCATCCCTCGGGCATTTTCAGTTATGTGTTCAAAGACCATCCGTTCGACAGCCGCCTGGGTCAGCCCTTCCCCCCGTTCACCCAGGACATCTTGTCGAGCCTGTATTACGCGCGCACGCGCGAATGGACGGTGGGTTCGGAGATAATTTTTGACGTCAACTCCGGCGGACGCAACTGGCCGCTGAAACTGACGGTGCAGGGGGTGGAGACCGTGCAGACGCCGGCGGGGAAATTCGAATGTTGGAGGGTGGAGCCCACGCTGGCGGGAGAGGGGCTCTTCAAAAGCAAGGGCCGCCTGGTGGTCTGGTTCACGCGGGACGAACGCAAGGTGCCCGTGTTGCTGCAGTCGGAAGTGGCGGTGGGCGCTTTTCAGGCCGACATGACGGAATACGTCCCCGGCAACCCGCAAGGCTGAATGGAAAATTCCGAGGGCACGAGGAACGGGCGAGGCCGAGGATGGTTTTGACTTATTGCCGGGATATTGCCAGAATATCACCGCGAAATTTTTCCGAGAGGGGTCGACGAAGCATCCCATGAGATGGCAGCTGCGCTCAAAAATCCATAAGGCGATCGTGACGGAAGCCGACGTGAATTATGTCGGGAGCATCACCATTGATGAGGATTTGGTGGAACGGACGGGCATTTGGCCGGGGGAGAAGGTGCTGGTGGCCAGCAACACCACCGGGGCGCGTCTGGAAACCTATGTGATCGTGGGCAAAAGGAATTCGGGCACGATCTGCATGAACGGCGCCGCCGCCCATTTGATCAAGGTGGGGGAGGAGATCATCATCATGGGCTTCGAAATGACCGATCAGCCCATTGTTCCCAAGAACATTTTGGTGGATAAAAAGAACAAGTTCGTCAAAAATTTGTAGTCAACCGTCGAAGTTTTTCTCCACGCCGCTTCCTGAGTAAATCCATCCGTATTTGCTAAAATCGCTTGACGATTTTGGGAGCCCCTGTCTCACGACAGGCGTCCGTCCCTTCCACGATAAATTTTTGGAATGGGCGCCCTTTTGCGGAACTTAAGCGGATGCAACGAAAACTGCCATCCGCTTGATGCGAAAGGACGGTCCGCGAGCAACGCTGGTTTATTGGGCGCTCCCATGCCCCGCATGAGGACAGCCCGTTCCGCAGTCGTTTTTGGGCATTTTATCTGGGGCGTCCTTGCTCGCCCGAGTAGGGACAGCCCATTTCGAAATAAGTGGGCGCACATTGCATAAATCGCAAGTGCAGCCGGCTCCGAAAGATTTTGGGAATTTTTTCAGGCGGGGCATGGCCTGAAAAAATAGCAGTCGGAGCGGGCGGGTGGCGAAATGGCAGACGCACAGGACTTAAAATCCTGGGGGCCGCAAGGCCCATGTGGGTTCGATCCCCACCCCGCCCAGTCTTTTTCATGAATTGAGTTCATAGACCCGTCCGCCGAGGAGTTTGCCGAACCCTTATGCCGCCCGCCATCATCTGCGCCCCGTTTCAGCCCTGCCTGGAAAAAACACTCATGGATACGCTCTCCCTCCATCCGCCCGGCCCCGGCCGCTTGGTGGCGGTGGTGAGCCCGTCCCGGCGGATGTCCGAACGGCTTCAGCGGCTCATCGCTCGGGAACAGAACCTGCCCCTGTTGAACATCCGGTTCCATACGTTTTTCACGTTGGCCATGGAGGTGCTCGACGGTTCAGCCGAGCCCGACCGCGTGGTGGTGGGGGACGAATTGTTCCACGATAAGCTGGTGGATTCGCTGTTGCGCGCGGCGGGGCGGGAGACGCGCCGTTTGTCGCCGGGGTTGTCGGCCGCGTATCGGGCCAGCATTCGCGACTTGGCCGAGGCGGGCGTGGAACCGGCCTTGTTCCGGGAGCATTTCAGCGATGTGTTGAAGACGGGCGACCTCGGCCGGCGGCTGGAGTTCCTCTTGACGCTGCAGGAGAAATACCTGGAACGGTTGGAGGAGATGTCGGTGCTGCCGGTGGCGGGCTTGGAACGCGTGGCCACGCGGCTGTTGGAGGAAGGGAAATCGTCGGCGCTGGAAAAATACGGGGAATTCCTCTATTACGGTTTCTATAACCTCAACGGCACCCAGGCGGATTTTTTTTCGAGCGTGGTGCGTATGTATCCGGCCACGGTTTTTTTCCCCTACCGCAAGGATCACCCGGCTTTTTCCTTCGCCGAGCGGTTTTACCAACTGAAACTTCCGGTCGGCGGGGCCGAGCCGATCCATCTGCGCGGCCGTTCGCCGGACGGTTCGGCGAAGAAAAAGAGCCGGCCTCGGCTTCCGGGGGGGGCTCCTTGTGAGGGGCCGCCGGCGTTGGGGCGGGCGTTGGACGGACTCTTCGATCCCGTTCAGCCCGCGGTGACGGTGCCGGAGGAGAAACTGAAGATCATCAACGTTTCGGGTCTGCGGGACGAGGTCTGGCGCGTGGCCAAAGAGATCCTGGCGCTGCGGGAGCGGCCGAAAAATCCCGTGGAGTTCGACGATATCGGCATCGTGGCCCGGTCCATGGACCCCTATCGCGGCGTGCTGGCCGAGGTGTTGGCGGAGAACGGCATCCCGTTCTCTCTGCGGGAGTCGGAACCCCTCCGGATGCACCCCATCGCCAAACTGACGCTTTTGTTCCTGACGCTCCGCCGGCGGGATTATCCGGCCGGCGCGGTGTTGGATGTGCTGGAGTCGCCCTATTTCCGTCTCGACCGGTTCCAGGGGCGCGTGCGCGGCGGCCGCCTGCTGGACCATTGGAAACAGTTGGCCGACCGGCTGGGGGTGCATTCGGGCTGGTTGCAGTGGCGGGGCAAGCTGGCGCCGTGGGCGAAGAAGGATTTCGAATTGTTCCCCCAGTTGGCGGCCGAAGGCCGGCCGGGGTATCGCATCGCCCGGGAGGACACCGCCGCGCTGTGGAATTTTCTGGAGGACCTGCACCGCCGATTGGCGCCGACGGAGTTGCAGGGCTGGACGCGCCTGGCCGATTACGCCCGCGCCCTGTTGGAGGAGAATTTTAAAGTGGAGGCCGGCGATCCCGACGCCCCGGCCTGGGCCGCCACGCTGGAGGTTTTTGAGGATTTAAAGGCGTTCGACATGTTGGACCCGAACGCCGGCTGGGACGTCTTCCTCGAGACGTTGGAGGAAAAACTGATGCGCGCGGGGTTGGAGCCGCCGGAGGGCCGCCGGGGCGTGCGCGTGTTCAACGCCATGGACGCCCGGGGCGATTCGTTCCGCGTCCTCTTCCTCATCGGCTTGCGGGAAGGGTTCTTCCCCCGTCAGGTGCGCGAGGACCCGCTGCTGAGGGATTCCCTGCGGGCGCTGCTGCAGCAGCCGGGAGGCTACTGGATCTCGCCCCGCCTGGGCGGGTATGACGAGGAGAAACTTCTTTTCTATTTGATGGTATCGTCGGCACGGGAGAAGCTCTATTGTCTGTACGCCCGGTCGGACGATTCGGGCAAGGCGCAAGTGCCGTCCATCTATCTGCGGGAGTTGTGCCGCGCCGCGGGCCGGGACCTGGAGAGCGATCCCGGCGAACGCGTGCCTCGCCAGCCGTGGGCCAAGCTGGACGCCCTGCCGCCCTCCTTCCTTTCTCCCAAGGAGGCCGCCCTGCTGTTGGCGCGCGACGGGGAGGACCCGGGGCCGCTGTTGGAGCCGCTGGGCACGGACTCGAAGCTGTTGAAGGACTGCCTCGACCGGGTGACGGACATGAACCGGTTCGGCGAACCGCACGCGCTCGACGGCATCGTGGGCCACACGGAGGGCGTGGTGGAGGGGCTCCTGACGCGCGGGCTCTCGCCCACGGCCATGGACGTTTTCGGGACGTGCCCGTTCCAGTTTTATGCCAGCCGGGTGCTGGGCTTGCGCGAGATCGACGAGGCCACGGACCGCAGCGACCTGGCCCGCACCGTGCGGGGGAGGATCTACCATCTTCTGATGCAACGGTTCCATGAAAAAATCGCGGCGCAGGGATATTGGAAAAAACCCTCGTCGGCCGCCGGCGATTGGGTGCCCCTCTTGAAAGAAGTGATGGAGTCGGTTTTCCGGGAGTTCAGCTGGGAAGGGACCGGGACCTATCCGCTGTTCTGGGAGTCGGTGCGGCGCCAGATGGCGGTGAACGTGCGGCGGGTGTTGGAGCGGGACATGGCGGAACTGACGGAGAGCGGATACGTGCCATCGGTGATGGAGAAGGAGCTGCGGGTGCCGGCGCCGCTGGAGTTGACCGGGCCCATGGAGAAATTGGAATTCCGCGGCCAGCCCGACCGGGTGGACGTGCAGGTCTCGGAGAAGAAATTCCGCATCATCGATTATAAGACCCGCTGGCCGGGGTGGAAGAAATCCCTCGCGTCCTACGTCCTTTCGTCGCAGGCGCACCAGCCGCCGGTGTATCTGGAGATGGTGTCCCACCCCAAATCCGGCCTGGTGCGCGGGCTGTCTCCCTCCGGCGTGTGCTACTACATTATGGAAGATTCCCCGTCCCTGACCGGCGCCGAGCCGGTGCAGGAATTTCCGGCGGAGGTGTGGAAGGCGCACCGGTCCGCGTTGCTGAAGAACCTGGCGGGGTTCGTGCAACAGATGGAACGGGGGGAATTCTTCATCGTTCCCAAGGAGGGGCAGGGCGGCCATTGCACGCATTGCCCGTTCGGGGCGGCGTGCCGCAAGTCCCATCCGCCCACGCGCCGCCGGGCCGAGGAGTCGGTGCTGCGGGAAGAATACGAAAAACTGAAGTCGGTGGAACCCAAAAAGAAAAAAACGCCGGCGGAGGCGGAGGAATCGTGAAGGACGCGGAGGCTCGGAATATCGCCCGGCGGCATCTCCACGAAAACGTGGTGGTGGAGGCCGGCGCCGGGACCGGAAAGACCACGCTGCTCACCGACCGGCTCCTGTTCCTCCTTTTGGCCGGCGGGCCGGAGAAGAAGGGGATCGCCCTCCCGCGCATCGTGGCGCTGACCTTCACGGAAAAGGCGGCGGGGGAGATCAAAGTGCGCCTCTCGGCGCGCCTCAACGACCTGGTGGCTGTCTTGGAGGGAAGGGATCTCCCGACCGAAGAACGGACCCGGAAGGCCGCCGGACTTCTGGAGGAACTGAAGACCCATTTCGGCCGGCCGCCGGCGAGCGTGCGGGAACTGGCGGAGAAGGCCCTTCACGAGATGGACCGGGCGGAGATCGGCACCATCCACCACTTCGCTTCCCGCGTGCTGCGGCTCTATCCCGAAGAGGCCGGGGTGGACCCGAACTTCAAGGTGGACAAGGGCGAGTTCTTCGACGAGTTCTTTCAAAGCGAGTGGGCGGCTTGGTTGGATCGGGAACTGGGGACCGAAGCGCCCCGCGCCGGCCTGTGGCTGGAAGTCCTTCCGCTGACATCCTTGGAGGACATCGCCCTGGTGGCCCGGGCGCTTTGCCGCGACGCGTCGGAGGAGATTCCGTTGGAGATTTCCTCCCGGGTGAAGGAACGCATTGAAAGTCTTTCCCGCGACGTGGGGGCCTTGGCCGTCGGCCAGCGGGACCCCGGCGCCAACAGCAAGATGCCGGAATCCCTGGCGAAGATTTCGCAGGAACTGAGGATCCTGGCCGCCTCCTACGGCGTGAAGGCGCCGCTCCCCGCCGAGCGGACCTACCGCGATTTCTCAAAGGAGAAAAGCCGCAAGTGGCCCAAGAGCTGGACCCCGGCGGCGGAGGAGGCGCTCTATCAGGAGGGGGTGGCGGTGGTGATGCAGACGTCCGCGGTGGCGGAGAGCCTGGTGCGCAAAGTGGTGGACTTGGTGCGGCCCTTCGCCGGCGCGTTCCGCGGGCGATACACCCGCAAGGGCCACGTGACCTTCGACGGTTTGCTGTTGACGGCGCGGGCGCTGGTGCGGGACCGGCCCGAGGTGCGCGAGGCGCTTAAGGCGCGGTTCGAGACGATCTTGATCGACGAGTTCCAGGACACCGACCCGGTGCAGGGCGAGTTCTTGTTGTATCTGGCGGAAACGGCCGGAGACAGCGCGTCGTCGTGGGAGAACATCCGCTACTCGCCCGGGAAGATTTTCGTGGTGGGCGACCCCAAGCAGTCCATCTACCGTTTCCGCGGGGCGGACATCCGCGCCTACAAGAGGTTCACCGAGAGCATCCTGGCCCAGGGGGGCCGGAAATGCGATTTGCAGACCAATTTCCGAAGTCTTGAATCATTGATCCGTCCGGTGAACGCCGTTTGTTCCGCGGTGATGCGGGAAGACCCGAAAAATCCCGGCCTGCAGCACGCGTATCTGCCGATCTATCCCTGCCCGGAAAACGAGGAAAAGACCTTGGCCGCCGGGAGGCGAGGCGAGGGCAAGACGCCGGAGGCGGCGTTGGAGCTGGTGTTGACGCGGCCGGGAGACGACGGCGTTTTATCGTCGGCGGACAGCCAGCAGATGGAGGCGCGCTGGATGACGCGCTGGATCCAGAAGAACTGCCTCGCCGCCGCGGACGGGCCGGCGCCGCGCTACCGTCTCCGCGACGTGGCCGTTCTGCTGCGCACCACCACGCCGTTGAACGTGTATTTGGACGTTTTCAAGGAGAGCCACATCCCTTACGTGGTGGAGAGCGACCGGTACTTTTACGGCACTCAGGAAGTGATCGATTTCGTCAACCTGCTGCGGGTGCTGGACGACCCGCACGACCGGGTCTCGTTCCTGGGGCTCCTGCGCTCGCCGTTGGTGGCCTTGGACGATCAGGACACCTACCGGCTTCGATTCGCCCGGAAACCGGCCGTTCCCAGGCCCACCGACGAGGGCGATCCGGAGGGGTTGGACGCGTTCACGTATTTGCAGGACCCGCCGGAAGAGGCGGCGTTGTCGGCGGGCGCGCGCGCCCGGTTGGCGGCGTTCTTTGATTTTCTCCGAAAGACGCGGGCGCGGGTGGGGCGGGAACCGTTGGGTGTTTTCATCTCCCGACTTTTGAAGGAATCGTTCCTTTTGGAACTGGCCTCGGTGGCTTATCACGGCGAACAGACGGTCTCCAACCTGCAGAAATTCGGGCGGTTGGCGGCGGAAGCGGGCGAGAGCCGCGGCGTCACCCTGAAGGAGTTCATCGAGTTCGTGGTGCGGTCCATGGAAGAGACGGCGGAGGAGGGGGAGAGCCCTCTGGCGGACGAACATTTGGACGCGGTGCGGTTGTTGACGATCCACAAGGCCAAGGGGTTGGAATATCCCGTGGTTTTTTTGCCGAACATCAGCGCCGACGTGACCGGCGGGGGAGAGGGCCGGCCGCCTTTCCGTATGGATTGGGGGGAAGGGGTGGCGGGGTTCCGGCTCGTGTCGGCCAAATCCGCGGACATCGCCATGGCGATTTTGGAACGGGACGAAAAAGTCCGGGAGGCGGCGGAATGGGTGCGTCTTTTCTACGTGGCGCTCACCCGGGCCAAGGAGAAGCTGATCCTGCTGGGCCGCGCCGAAGGGGGGCAACGGAGCTCGTTCGGCCGGATGTTGAAGGACGCCGCCGCTTGGCCGGCGGACGACGCGGCGGAGGCGGTGTTCGGCGACGGGGGGCGGTTCCCCGTTTGGAACATACGCAAGGAGCGGGAGGAGAAGATCTACAAAAAGAAGATCCGCGGCGCGCCGCGGATCGTGGAAGCGAAAGACCTGGCCGTTGTGTGGCGCCGGCGTTACGACGAGTTCTCCCGCTGGCAAGACCGCGTGCTGTTCGACTCGCCCACCCGCTCTCCCCACGAACGCGAGAAGCCGGTGTTCGAGGCGGGGGAGGCGTTCCTGTCGGAGAACGTGGCGGCGCTGGTGGGCGAGGTATGCCACCGCGTTCTGGAGGCGTGGGATTATCGGCGGGGAGGCGACCTCCCGGCGCTGACACGCCAGGCCTGCCGCCGGTTGCGGCGGCATCATCCGGTGTCCGACTGGGACCGCGTCGAAAAAGAAAGCCAAACGCTGCTGGCCTCTTTTTTGGGCTCTCCCGCGGGGAAGAGGTTGGCCGCCGGCGAGGTGGTGGGGAAGGAATTGCCGTTCATTTTCTCATCCGATGGAAGCATCATGAGAGGAAGCATCGATTTGATCTATCAGGAAAACGGCCGGTTTTGGGTGGCCGACTACAAGACGGATCGGATCTCCCCACAGGATATTCCCTCCCGATTGGAGAGATACCGGCCTCAGGCCACGGTCTACCGAGAGGCGGTGCGGCGGGCCACCGGCCGGGAGTGCGGTTTCCAGCTCATTTTTCTGCGCCAGGGGGAGATCGTGGAAGTCCCCTGACCGCCGCGGAACTCCGTCGCCTTTGCCGGTTTCAATAGCTACTTAGTTGTTTCCCTCCTCTATAAACACACGCCGTTTCATCCCTCTCCGCGAATAAAACCATTCCCTTGACGGGAAGTCCCTTCTCGACTTCCTTCGGTTCCCGCCACCGAACACGTGCCCCGTCCGACAAACCGGGACGTTGTCCCGCGGTCGCAGAGGGCCCTTGTGTCACCGAGGGGGTTATTAAAAATTTACATTCGAAACATATTGAGAAATGAAGGTGTTTCAGGGGGTCAAAAGATGCCCCTTGACAAAAGAGAAAATAGGTATTAAACATAAAATAAGTAAAAAACGAAACAAAGGAGAATTTCGCCATGGAAAAGAAGGCCTATGGGACGCACGACATCGCTCGCCTCTGCCACGTGACCCCCCCCACGGTGGGTCGATGGATCGAGGAGGGGAAAATTCCGTCCTTTGTGACGGCCGGCGGGCATCGCCGTGTGTGGGACAGTGATTTGGCCGTTTTCCTGAAATCCCTCAAAATGCCTGTTCCGGAAGAGTTGGGCGTCAAACCGCCGACCATCCTGATCGTGGACGACGAGGAGAGCGTGCGGAAGTTCATCAAGAGGGTGCTCCGGAACGTGTATGGGAGCGAGGTGGCGGCGGAGGAGGCCGTGGACGGTTTCGAGGCTGGGAAAAAGATGACGGAATTGCGGCCGGCCTTGGTGGTGTTGGACGTGCTCCTTCCCGGGCTGGACGGCGAAAGGGTTTGCCGGATGATCCGGGCCGACGACGACCTAAAGGGCGTGAAGGTGTTGGCCATCAGCGGTATCAACGTGGATCAGACGAAGAAGCGGATGTTGGCGGCGGGCGCGGACGATTTCCTCGGGAAACCGTTCGGCGTCGAAGATCTGGAAAAGAAACTGAGGGCATTCCTTCCGGCCTGAGGGGAGCGTATCCCGTGAAACGGCGAATAGGAACTTTTTTCATCGCGGTCTTCTTTGCGGCGGGGAACGCCTATCCGAGCGATGAGGTCTTTGATTTTTTCAAGAGCGAGGCCGAGGTGGTCACCGCGGCGAAACACCCGCAGAAAATCTCTCGCGTTCCGGCCGCGGCCTATGTCCTCTCCGCGGAAGAGATCTCTCTTTACGGGTACCGCACGTTGGGGGAGGCGCTCCAGAGTATCCCCGGTTTTTACGTCATCAACGACCGGAACTACACCTATTTGTGGGTACGCGGGTTTGGCCGTCCCGGCGACTACAATTCCCGCGTGCTGGTCATGATCAACGGGCATCGGATCAACGAAAACAGTTATGGCGGCGCCTACCTCGGACACGATTTCAACCTGGACATCCGGGCGGTGGACCGGATCGAGGTGGTGAAGGGACCGGGGTCGGCGCTCTACGGCGACAGCGCTTTTTTCGCCGTGGTGAACGTTTTCACCAAAAGGCCTTCCGCGTCCCCGGAAGTTTTCGTGGACGCGAGCGGGGGCAGCTACGGGACGAACCGGGAATTTTTTTCCTGGACCCAGCCCGTCGGTCCCCGAGGGGGGATTTTCGCCGCCGGGTCCTACCGCTGGATGGAGGGACAGGACCTGTCGTATCCGGAATTCGGGGCGATCAACGGCGGGATTGCCGAAAACGCCGATCGCGAGGAGTCTTACACGGGTTTCGCGTCGTTTACCCGGGACGGATTGTCCATCCAGGGCAACAGCAACGGCCGCCGGAAACGCATTCCCACCGCGTCCTTCGGGACCCGGTTCAACGATCCCGGCAGCTGGACCGTGGATGCCCGGCGTTTTCTGGAGACGAAACTGGAGCGTCCGTTGGGGGGGGCGGTGAACGTCTATGGCCGGGTGTACGCCGACCATTACCGTTATGTCGCCGACTATGTGTACGACGGTCCCTTTCCGGAGACCCGCCTGGTCAACCGGGACCTGGCCGAATCCGAATGGTATGGGGAGGAAACCCGCCTGAGCGTCAACGTCGCCGGGGAGGAGAACGTGTTCCTCGTCGGTCAGGAGTTCGAGAAAAACGTGGAGGGTTTGTTGAGGAACCACGACGTGGAACCCTATGCCCTTTACACGGACGTTCATGCCGCGCTCCGGCGATGGGCCGTCTTCTTTCAGCAGGAACTGAAGCCCGCGCGCTTTCTGAGCCTCACCGCGGGCGGCCGCTACGACCACTATCAGTCTTTCGGCAAGAGCGTCAACCCGCGGGCGGCGGTGATCGTTCAGCCGAACCGGAGGTCCTCCTTTAAACTCCTTTATGGGCGGGCTTTTCGAGCGCCCTCGGTGTACGAGATGTTCCTGGACGGCATCGGCTATCGAAGGAACCCCCAGCTGAGGCCGGAGAGGATAACCACCTATGAGGCCCGCTGGGAGCGGCGGCTGGCCGGGGGCGGGCCGCAATTGAGCGCGGGTTACTATCGCAGCGACGTGCACGACTTGATCTCTCAGACGGTGGACCCGTCGGACGGCAGTTTGGTGTTTCAGAATATGGAGGAGGTGCTTTCGAAGGGAGGCGAATTCGAGGCCCGCTGGGATGTCTCGTCCCGTTTGTCCGCCCGTCTGGGATACATCGGACAAAGCACGCGCGAAATCGGCGGCGGCCGGCTCAGCAACTCGCCCCGCCACAGCGGCGTCGCCGGTTTGTCCCGGCGGTTTTCAACGTGGCGGGCGAGTCTGGGGTTGGAAACTTTCTATGTGGGTCGTCGAACCAGCTACCAGAACACCCGAGTGCCGGGGGACGTTGTGATCTCGCTGAATGCGGCCTTGTCGCCGTGGGAGGACGGTCCGAGGTTTACCCTCGGCGTTTATAACCTGACGAATACCAGTTCCCTTGCTTCGGGCGATGGGGGGCTCGTTCAGGCGACGATCCCGCAGGACGGGCGAAATTTCCAAGTCGGCGTGGAGTATAAATTCAGGCCATGAAACGGAAAAACGGCATCGGTTCCGCGCTCTCTCTCTGTCTGGCGGCGACGCTGGCTGTTTCGGCCGCCGCGGACGAGGCCTCGGTGGCGGCGGTCGTGGCGTCCAACACGGGGCCTTACGCCGCGGCGCTGGAAGGGTTTCGGGAGGGAATGGGTCCGGGGGGTGTTGCTGTTTTTGATTTATCCCACGGCGCGCCGTCCTTGCCGTCGTCCGCAAAAGTCGTGGTGGCTTTCGGCGGCAAGGCGGCGATGGAAAACTATCCGGAGGGGACGACGCTGATCTATTGTCTGGCCCCCGGCACCTGGATTGATCCCGCCCAAAGAAAAGGACAAACCGTGATGGTTTCCATGGAGACTTCTTTTCAAACGATCATCCTGGAACTCAAGGAGATTCAGCCGAATTTAAAACGACTGGCGGTTTTGTGGGGGAGCGCGCACCTTTCGGGGTTGGCGAAAAGCCGGAGAGTGGACGAGTCGGGGGTGAGGGTGCTGCCGGTGGAGGTGACGTCGTCGGATGAATTGCCCGATGTCCTGCGGGGGCTGGAGGGGCGCGTGGATGCCGTTTGGCTCATGGCGGACCCGTTGCTCCTGAACGAACAAAACGTGAGGATGATCAAGGAATTTTGTTGGGCGAACAAACTTCCCGTCTATTCATCCGTTAAACGTTTCCTCGACTACGGCTCCGTCGCGGCGGTCTACGTCGATTTCGGGGACATCGGCCGGGCGGCGGCGAACGCGGCGCGTCGGGCGCTCGCCGGGGAAAGCCTGTCCGGTGATATCGCGTCGCCTCGATTCGACATCGCTTTCAATATGACCGCCGCCGGAGAGTGTGGGGTCAACATCAGCGAGGATCTCAAAAGGCGTGCGACGGCGGTGGCGCCATGAGATTAATGACGAAATTTTTGACCGTGACGAGCGGCGCGGCGCTGGTGGGGGCGGGGCTTATCGGCTATTTCGCGAAAAGTGGCGTTCAGAACGCCATTTTGGCGGAGGTGGGGGAACGCAGCGCCGCGCTGGTTCGGCCCCTGGCGAAAGGCCCCGAGATGACGGCGGCGTTTCAGTCGGGCGAAGAACGTAAGTTCCTTCCGCTTTTGCTGAAGATGCAGAGCGTTACCGGGGCCGCGGGCGTCGGCGCGTTCAATCAGCTTGGCAAGGTCCTGGCGCATACCAACGTGTCGAAAACGGGACGTCTGTGGGATGACCCCCTCCTCCGTGAAGGAATCCGTTCCGACAAGATCGTGCGGCGTGTGTTGATGGAAAACGATCCACCCGTCCTGGTGCTCACCGTCCCCGTCTGGCGGCATGTTTTGTCGGGGTCCGAGGAGGAGCTTCTGGGGGCCCGTGAGCGCCTCGGGACGATTCGTCTGAGTTTGGACATCTCGCGGGCTCTTCGGGTGGCCTGGCGGGAATCGCGGAGAGCTTCGCTGATCATCATCTCCATTAGCCTCGTCGCCCTTTTGGCGCTGATGTTGTTCGCGCGCAAATTCCTGGCTCCCATCGCCCGGCTCTCGTCGGCGGTGGATCAGGTGGCCCACGGCGGGTTGGGGGAGATGGTTTCGGCCGAGTCCCACGATGAACTCGGGGATCTGGCCCGCAGTTTCAACCGGATGAGCCAGGCGTTGAAGGTCACCAGCGTTTCCCGGAATTATCTGGACGGGGTTCTGGAGAACGTGGCGGACATGTTGATCGTCACGGACCTCCTCGGCAATATGGAAAAAATCAACTCGGCCGCGGTGTCCACGCTGGGATATGAGGCCGCGGAACTGCTTCATCAGCCCATCGGCGTCCTTTTTGCGGAGTTCGACAAAAACGCCACCTTGGAACATCTGTCGGCCGGGGAGACGGTGAAAAACCTGGAGATGCAGATGGTCCGCAAAGACGGCACCGTGCTGCCCGTGCTGTATTCCATGTCCGCTCTCGTGGGCAGGGACAACAAGCCCGTCGCCATCGTTTCACTGGCAAAAGACATGACGGAACAGAAAAGGGCGGAATCGTCTCTGAGGGCGAGCGAAGAGAAATTCCGGCGGTTGGTGGAAAACCTTCGACAGAACTATTTCTTCTATCGGCACGACACCGGCGGCGTTATGACGTACTTGAGCCCGTCGATCACACAGGTGTTGGGATACGATCCGGAGATGTTCTTGACCCACTACTCCGAATACCTGACGGACAACCCGATCAACCGGGAGGTGGAGCGCCACACGAACCTGAGCATTCAGGGGATACAGCAGCCGGCGTATCTGGTGGAGATCTATCACAAAGACCGGTCCGTTCATCTTTTGGAGGTCACGGAGACGCCCGTCTTCGGACCGGACGGAAGAGTGGCGGCGGTGGAGGGGATCGCCAACGATGTAACCGCCCGGCACTTGGCCGAAAACCGGTTGAAGGCCCTGAACGACTGTTTTTTGAACTTCGGCGCCGACCACGTCAAGAACATACAGAGTTTAACGGTTCTCTGCGGCAACCTGTTGGTGTCCGACGGCGCTTTTTATCAGCGGCTGGACAAGGGGAGTCTGTGCCTTGTTTCCGGTTGGAAAACGCCGCCGGACATGCCTTCCGAAGGGAAAGCCGAAGGGCGCATCTGCGCCTCGGTCATTCGAGAGAACGCCGACGAGCCCGTGATCCTGACCGATCTGCCCCATACGCCCTACGCCGAGTCGGACCCGGCGGTGAGGAAATACGAACTGAAGACCTATCTCGGCCGTGCCGTGAAATGCCGCGGCGAGTCCATCGGCAGTTTGTGCGTCGTTTATCGGCATGATGTTCGCCCCACGGAAGAGGACCGGAAATTCATCGGAATACTGGCCTCGGCCATCGGCGTGGAGGAGGACCGCCGGGCCGCGGAGGAACTGGTCCGCCAGGCGCGCGATTTTTATCTTACGCTGTTCGAGGAATTCCCCACGTTCATTTGGAGGTGCGGGGTGGACGGGAAGTGCAACTATTTCAACAAGACGTTCCTCACGTTCACCGGCCGAACGGCGGAGCGGGAAATGGGCGAGGGGTGGGCGGAGGGGTTCCATCCGGACGACTTCGCGAAGTGCCAGAACGCTTTTTCGGAGGCCTTTAAGAAGCGCGAACCGTTTGAAATGGAATACCGTCTCCGCCGGCACGATGGGGTTTATCGCTGGGTTTTGGACGCCGGCCGGCCGTTCTATGACATGGATAAGAAGTTTGCCGGCTATATCGGGTCCTGTCTTGACATCACGGACCGAAAGAACATGGAGGCCGGTCTGGCCCAGAAAGAGAAGCTGGCGGCGGTGGGGCAGTTGGCCGCCGGGGTGGCGCACGAAATAAACAATCCTCTCGGAGTCATCCTCG
>ERZ795054.1684-NODE-1684-length-20099-cov-6.767861_pt1 | contig 20099 bp, 16 predicted proteins | sample MGYA00375138_ERZ795054 | MGnify/ENA primary metagenome ERZ795054 (study PRJEB30183, sample SAMN05720215) | anaerobic digester metagenome | isolation source: active sludge of municipal wastewater-treating anaerobic digesters | place: USA | collected 2014-12-23 ... | reverse complement strand
TGATGCCGGACGGCGCGAATATGTCATACGCTGGTTCGACCCGGTTCCCGTTCCCGAATCCGCCCTGTTCTTTGGCGCTGACCCGGATACGACCAGGATGTCTCGCGCGCCGGAAAAACCCGGAGGCGACGGCAGGCTGCACGAGGTGCGCCTCGCATCGCTCGAAAACGGTAGGCGGTATTACTATGCGATCCCGGGCTTCGACGATACCGTGCGTTCGTTTCAGACTGATCCCGGGCCGGGCGGCAAGGCGAGAATGCTGTGTGTGGGCGACACCGAAAACACGGCCTCTGACCGTGAAACGATGTCCTATTTCGGCGAGGTCATCGCGCAGGCCGAAAATTTTTACCGTGATAATGGCGGGCCGGTGATGATGCTTCACCTCGGGGACCTCGTGAAGTTCGGGTCAGATTACAGGGCATGGGGATCGTTTTTCACGGATTCAGGGAGCTTTACGGGCGGCGCCCCGGCCATGTTCGCGCTCGGCAACCACGAGATGAAGGGGGATTTCGGGGCCCACTTCGATTATTTCTTCTCCCATCCCCGGTACTATTCCTTCGACTGGGGAGACGCGCATGTGCTGGTGCTCCACGCCTTTGACGGCATATTCGTCTCGGAGGACGGGCCGCGCGTTTCAAGCGGCATGGAGCAGCTGCGCTTCGCAGAACAAGACCTGGAAAAAAACCGCGACAGGAAATGGCTGATCGCGGCCATCCATTTTCCCCTGTTCAGCACCGGCGATTTCAACATGAACAAGATGCTGATCAGGCAGTACCGTTCGTTGTTCAAAAAATACCGCGTCGACCTGGTGCTTGCGGGCCACGACCATTCGTTCGACTCGTTTCATGCCGACCGCGACGAGCCCTGGGGCGGCACCTGGTACGTCGTGTGCGGCACCGGGGGATCGAGGCTTGACGGATATGTCATGACGAGAAACAGGAACCGGTGGAAGGAATGGTCGCACGACGGGAGTTCGTCCATGGGGCTGTATCAGGACGACGATTTCACGCGGGAGAACCACGTGTACGGCGAGCTTTCCTGGGGGTTCGTGGACCTGGAAATCAGCGCCGATGAACTGGCTGTCACGTATTACCGGTGGCTGTCTTTTCCGGACTTCCTCGAAGCGACCGGCCAGAGCGCCGAAAAATGGGACATCGTGCCGCTGCCTTCATCCGCAATTAAAAAATACGGCCTGGACCGCGCGATGCCGGTAAAGCGGTTCACGAAGAGAAGATCGTTTCAACGGGATGCTTCCCGGTGAAAGGCGCCGGCTTCCGGCCTTTTCTCCATGTGCGGCCTGGATCTGCCGCCGTCAGGGCCGTTCGGCAACCCTGACGTTCAGGATTATTTCCCTGCCGTTTCTCCAGACGTTCAGCCTGAGCGTCTTTCCTATGGGCGTTTCACTCACTATCGTAAGAAGGTCGTTGAAGTCCTTTATCGGCGTGTTGTCTATTTTCAGGATAACGTCGCCGACCTTGATCCCGCCTTTTTGCGCCGGGCCGCCGTTGATCACCTCGCCGATGAAGGCGCCCTGGGCCGATTTCAGGCCGAGGTCCCTGGCGTAATCTTCGGTCAGCTGCACGATGCTCACGCCGATGAAGCCGCGTTTGATCTTCTTGTAATGCTTGAGCTGCTCGAGGATGGAGCGCGCCGTGTTGATCGGAATCGCGAACCCGATGCCCATGTCGCCGCCGCTCTGCGAATAGATCATCCTGTTTATGCCCACGACCTCTCCGTAGATGTTGATCAGCGGTCCGCCCGAGTTCCCGGGATTGATCGAAGCGTCGGTCTGGATGTGTGAACCGCCCATCATGTCAACGTCCTTTCTTCCGGTCGCGCTGATCACTCCCACGGTGAACGTGCGGTCGAGCCCGAACGGGTTGCCGATGGCGATGGCCCAGTCCCCCACGTGGACCTTGTCGGAGTCGCCGAAGTAGACAGGCTTCAGTTTTACGCCCGATTTGATTTTGAGGAGCGCGATATCGGTCCTCTCGTCGGATCCGATTATCTCGGCCTTGTATGTCTTGCTGTCGATGCTCACGTTGACGGTGTCGACCTGGGCTATGACGTGATGGTTCGTGCAAATGTAACCGTCCTCCGACAGGATGAACCCGGTCCCGAGACCCTGCCTTTTCTGGTACTGGGGCTGGGTCCTGCCGAAAAATTCCCTCATGAACGGGTCGTCGAAAAAGGGATGCGGCCTGACCCTGACGATCTGCTCGGTGGTGATGAACACGACCCTGTCCTTGTACAGGTCGAATATCTTCCTGAACGTGTCCTGTATTTCACAGGCCCTTGCGGTTTCATCCTGTTCGGCCAGCGGGGATTTATCGAGGTTCCCGAACAGAAGGTTTATCGACTTGTCTTTTTTTGAGCAGGAAAACGGTATGACAAATGCCATGAAAGCCGCCATGGCGAGCGGAAGGATTATTGATATCTTTTTTTTCATCTTCACGGCCTTTCTCCCTAAAATTCGTCCTTTTTATATCGGTTTTCCCTTTCTTTTTGTTTTTCGGCCTGGTTTTTAAATAACAGCTCATAGTTGGTCGAGTCATCATAGTTGATCTGGTCCATATCGACCCTGTTGCCGCTCGGCTTTTTCGCGCACGAAAAACCCGGCATGATGAGGCACAGGCCGAGCAGTGCGGTCACGGCGATGCGGGCGGATGATTTGTTCATAATGAATACCATATTGGCTGCCTGTTTTAAGGATTAAACGAGGCCGGAATTTGTTCAAGTATTTTTATTGCGCTTGCCGGATATTCATGATATTTTCGGATTCGTTCCGATTTGAATCTGGAGGATCCCCGATGATATCATTTATCGATCATGTGGCGGTTGCGGTCAGGGATTACGAGAAGGCGCGGGATTTTTTCACAAAGATTTTCGGCGCGCGCCCGGAGGTGGGAGCGCCGGACCCCGGCATGGGATATTTCTGGCACACGTACTCGCTCGGCTCCCTGTCGAGGTTCGAGCTTTTAACGCCCCGCGGCCCGAAAAGCTTTCTCGACAATTTTCTGTCTGACAGGGAGGGCGGGGTGCACCATATCACCATGCGCACCGACAGCATCGTGAAGGCGAAGGAGCGCCTGGAGAAGTTCGGCGTTCCGTATTTCGGCTACAACGACCGGTATTCCGGCTGGAAGGAGCTGTTTATCCATCCCCGGGACGCCTTCGGAGTCCTGATCCAGATCGCGGAATTCATCCCGGACGAATGGCTGTCGGCGGATTCAAAATTCCCTGAAGGAAAGAAGTTCAGCGTTGAGAAAACAGGCGACGGGGCGCTGCTTCGGCTTGCACATCCGGCCGGTGGCGCGGTTGAAATATCTCTTGACAATGCCGAAATCGACGAGCTATATATGGAATTGCGCAAAGCGGTCTCTGCCAGAGAATAGTTTATTCGGTTGAACCCGGCCTAACAGCGCTCAAAAAAACACTGTAAGGCGGGCGTTATGTCCGGTTAGATGTTGAAAATGCTGCGATACGTGTTATTTTTAATATAGAATTGCGATGGAGGCGCGGTCTTTGATGAAAGGTTTGCAAAGGGTTTTATCAACGGCTGTATTATTTTGCTTTATGCTCCTGGGCGGCGAGGCTTACGCCCAATCGGTATTCCTGAAGGACGGCTCAATCGTTGAAGGCAAAATCGTCACTGAAAACGATTCATTTTTGACAATAAAAGAGGGCGCCGAGAAAAGGAACATTAAACGAAGCGATATAATCCGCACGGTCTACAACAATGATTACAAGAACAGGGTCAATGTAGTCCTCATGGACGGCAGGATAATCAAGGGATATGTGGTGGAGGAGAGCAAGGATTGCTATATCGTCCGTAAATATCTTGATTCGACAAAGGAGCTCAAGCTGGAAAAATCGAAGATAAACGGCATCCTCAAGGACGATGTCGCGATCAAGAAGGACCAGCCTGAAGACGACACCGGCGACGATCCAGGTGAAAGCGCTGCGCCTTCGCCGGTCGTCATCAGTACCGACAAATCGGTATACGCGCCCAAGGAAAATATTATCGTCAAGTATTCGAACATGCCGGGCGGGCGATACGACTGGATTTCCCTGGCGAAGAAGGATAGTCCCGATGATAATTATGAGACGTATTATTATACAAGCCGAAGAACCGAAGGAGAGCTGGTTTTCAAAAAGGGGCTTCCCGCTCCCGGGGATTATGAAGTTCGCGTATACCTTGACTGGGCGATGGGAAGCTACAAGGTGAGCAAGAGGTATCCGTTTAAAATCAAGGGAAAGTGACCCGCAGTGTCATGGGCCGATAAGGCTTTTTAAGCATCAGACGGACAAGGGAGGGAAGACTGATGAAGATAAGGACAGATGTCAGCGACGCGGTGTACCGTCAGCCGAAAAGCCTCATACAGGAAAGAGGCGTCGAACCGAGGACTACAGCAGAAAGGAGCCGGCCATCCATTGATTCCCAGCTTGCGCAGTCGATAACATCGAGAATGAACACCGAAAGGTCCCTCGGCGAGGCGCTCAGCATAGCCCAGGCCTCACAGTCCCTGCTCCAGAAGGCCCTGATCATATCGTCCCAGTTGCGGAACATGGCCGCACAGGCCGTGACAACGGGAAAAGTGAATTCATCCGATCTGGAGACCGCGTTGTCGGACATCAATTCGTCGTTCAGCTCATACAACAACGCGCTCGTCTCTCCGGTCAGCACGTATGCAATCCCCAAACCCGGGCTGCCCGAACTGCCCGGGATAAAGCCCGAACTGGAGGAGGTGGCCGCTACTGCCATGTCCATGCGCAACGGAGCCGTTCCCGACAGGAATAAATTTCAGGAAATCGAAAAAACGATTGTGCAGAAATCCGGAATATATGACTCGTTCATCGCCGGGGCCTCGTCCGGGCTGCGCGACCTGTCGGCCTCGTATGGCGAGGGCCTGCGTCCCGGTCTTGATGGATATCGGGCGCCGAAGGAACTCATCGCCGGCAATCCGATACAGGCGATGACGGCCCAGGGAAACATCTCGCCCCAGGATGTGTACCGGATTTTCAATTCGTGACATCCGGCCCATCTTTTTTGCAAATATTAACGATAAAAATCAAGAATTATCTTGACTTAAAATTAATTTGAATATATTTAAAGATCATAGCAAATCGCCGGTTGCATGTGCGTTGTCGGTCAGTCCGGATTCATGAAATAAAAAAAGTAATTTATCAGCCTGAATCGATAATTTCAGAAATTATGATGCTTTAGTATTTTAACGGTTAATACCAAATGATCAGAAAAAGAGAAAATTCAGACACCGAGATCAATTATATCCCCTGCATTCATCGCCGACAAGAAAGCAAAAAAGAAATCCAATACGAGCCGAAACCCATTTCAGAAAAAAACAGCGCGATAGGCAAGTTTTACTCGTCGCTTTCCGGTTTTGGCATCTGCGATGAAGGGCTGCGGGACTGTTTCGCACTCAGGCTCGCACGATTGATTCTGTCGATTCTCAAAGAAGGTAAAAACAACGTAGTCACAAATGGATCGCTCGAACCTGTTTTTTATGCGGAATGCGTCGATCGGGCCGATATTGAGGGATTGTCAATCCAGGTCAGGGACCAGGAGCTCCTGCTGATATACATCAAGCAGACGGTGCTGCTTCTCCGTAACGCCGGCATAATTTCGGTAAGGGCGGGCAGGGCCGTGGCCGGCAAAAACCATGAGGGGGATTCTTCCCTGCTTCTGGACCTGTTTGATTCGTTCTGGAACCGCTGCCCATGGGGGAGCCTGTTCCCGTCAAACCCGAAAGCCGCAATGGAATTGAAGAAATACAGGTCCATACTCCGCGACATCGTCATCGCAGCCGAAAGCAGGACCGAAATCGAGAAGATCTCGAACGATTTTTTCGAGCTCACCGGGTTTACGGTCAAAAACGATCTGTTCATGATATCCTTTCTGGATTTTTACGTTTTTACCTGGCTGAAGCATTTCGGCCTGGTCCGGTATTTCGGAAGCGGGCACGATTCTCCGGTTTCAATAGAAGTGACGAGGTCCGGCAGGAGTTTTTTAAGGCATTTCCCCGAGGGCTGACGAATATTCCGCATCCAGGACAGCATATATGAAAAAAACCGCGCTTGCAATTATCGTCTGTTCACTGGCGTTTGGCTGCTCGCAGTACAAAGTCAGAACCGAACTCTCCGACCCGGCCGCCATCAAGTCGTTCGCCAGTGCGGGCGTGATTTTCAGGATGCCGGGAAGCAATCAATTCACGCATTCCGAGATGGAAAACAATTTCGAGGCATGGATTGCGCCGAGCGCGAAGAAGAAAAACGTGGTCGTCGTGAAAAACGTGGATGCTTCGATCGGAGTCATCGAATCCGACCTCGACCGTTTTTACCAGTTATCGGACAAAAACACGTATCAGAAATACAAGTCGATCGGGGTGATCACGCTTTTCCTGCGCAACAATGAACAGGCGATAAAGAAAATTTTCGCCGACAACCAGCTCGACAGCCTGCTCATTTACGAAGTCGAAGCCGGCTCCTCCTCGACGATGCAGATCATGACGTTCAATTCGAACGTGGTGATCGTCGATTCCCAGATGAAGATATGCTTTATGGATCACCAGAAGAACACGTATGACATCAACGAGTGGTATCCCGACACGATAAAGAAGCACCTGATGGACAAAATCAGCGACCGACTGATGCAGTTTCTGGTCAGGAACGATTACGTCGAAATAAAGAAATGAATGTGGAGACGGCGGGATTCGAACCCGCGTCCTGCAACACACACCTGAAGCTTCTACATGCTTATCCTTTTCTTTTCCTTCAGGATTTCAAGCCGGGAAAAGGCACCGTTTTGAAACCCGGGCTCCCTTTTGTTTCGCCCTCAGACCGGGAGCGGGAAATCAGGCTATCCCCTGTGTTATGACGCCTTATAGAACTCCCAGAGGAGCGAAGAACTAAAAAGCGTAGCAGTTCTTAGGCTGCTAGTGCAAAGTTGTCGTTTGCAGTTGTGTTTAGCCTGCCAGTTTTACGAGATGACAGCACCCTCGGCATGCAACTCCAGATCCGCCATTACAGTCGAATCCAAAATCGTCCCCCCTTTAATATCAAGATACCGACCGGGAGCATTTTCGTCAATTACTTTGATTCTTATTCCTGTTAATAACTAAATAACGATTATTTAAACGGCAATTTACCTTGGCAGTTTCTTTATTTTATGCCCCCCATATTCTCTGATCATTTTTGGCCCGCAATTAATTATTCTCAACAATTGAAACCTAAAATCGACTCCGAGTAAATGCAATATATGGTCCGGGGGATCGTCAACAACATTGATTCAGTATCATGTAAATGTGCTGTATAATCAGATGATTTTTATAAAATTACTCTATTATAGAAAATTAATCTTGCATATTTTTCTGGCTATTAAATAATTAAGGGAAGCTATATAAATTTCATTTTAAATGTTCCCTTGTGGGCACATTCATTCTCAACTTTTCACAAAGCTTGCAGCTAAAACACGGATGTGTCCCGGATCGTAATTTCCATGATAAATCGACTCTGACCTGAGAAGGAACATGAATCAGCAAATATGGAGGAATGCACGATGAAATGTAAAAATTTTTGCAGAGTGTTTTCTCTTATTTTCCTTTCGGCAATTATCGCGGTTTTTTTCTTTTTTGGCTGCGATGACGGCGGCGGGAGTTCCGATTCCGGCAAGGGAGGAGGGCTCACGGTCAACGCCGGGTCAGACCGCTACGTGGAGACGGGAGAGCACGTTGCACTGGACGGCTCCCGCACGCGTTCGGATGGCGCCACCATTGAATCATGGTCGTGGGTGCAGACATCCGGACCGAGCGTGACGCTTGCCGATGCCGACACTGCGCGGCCGAGCTTCGATGCGCCGGCCGAGGATGCCGACCCCAGTCCCGTTGGAGAAACACTCGTGTTCACCCTGACTGTCAAAGACAGCGCGGGCCGTGAAGGGAGCGCGACGAACAGCGTGCAGGTGCTTGAAGCGAGCGGTATCGAGCCGACGACCAGCGGCGGTAAAATATTGAAGGCACTGAATCAGGGCGATATCGATCTCGATACGGCAGTGCGGTACCTGGCGTTTTCATTGTATGAGAACGATACGCGGTTGCCTGAAGAATACCGAGGAGAGCGGGAGCATTCAGCTTCATGGGTGACCCATTTATTAAAAAATGAGTTGGAATTCGTCTCTCCTGCAACTCAGGAGATTGTAGAGCCTTTTCTCGTGCCCCCTTCATCATCCGGCAGCAACTTTTCACAGAATATTCTCGGTTATGGCGGTGCTTTCCAAATGGACGTCATTGATGTTTCCACCGGATGGAATTGTGAGGAGCGGGAGCATGTAGCGGTCTGGTACCATGAAAACATGTCTAATGGGGCAGTTCTTGCGTATGACGTTGCTAATGAGGCTGAGGCGAAGATCTGGCCCAGACTGAAAATTGTATGGGGTGAAAAACATGTTCCAATTATAAGCGGTAACCCGCAGGATTTAAGCGGCATGCAGGGGAAACTCAACATTTTTTTCGTTGACGGCCTAGGTTCCGACGGATTGGAAACGCCTTACGGAGAAGCGCCAGCCCTGACATGGATACAGTTGGATGCACGTCTTCCTTATAGCGGTAGGCCATCAGGCTTGATCGAAGCCCTCGCCCATGAAATGACGCATTCTTGTCAGGATACTTATGAGCAGTCCGGAAATTACGAGTATGACAAATGGATTTTTGAAGGTATCGCAACCTGGGCTGAAGATGATGTCTATCCAGCAACCAACACTGAACATGAGTATTCATCTCTATTATTAAATTCGCTTGATAAACCTTTAGACTATGATGTTGGTAATCGTGTATATGCTACTTATCTTTTCTTCAAGTATGTCACAAGTATCTATAATGACAAAACTATTGTGCGGCGCGTATTCGAGAATTTTCAGACAAAGTCCGCGTTAGATTCAGTGGATAGTGCCCTGCCAAAGGGTTTTGCCGATGCATGGCCATTATTTCTCGAGGCCGCCTGGAACCACGGAACAAATGGATGGTTTAAAAGCGACAGTCTAGATGATGAAGCATTGAGCATAGAGGGAAAGGAACCCGCTGTCATTGATATGGCGATTGATAAAGATCTGTCATTTAATGAGAAAGTTACTCATTTGTCTGGCAATTACCACCATTTCGTCATGAATGATAACCAGCGCTATGTTGTATTTTATGATGGCCTGAGTTGTCAGCTTGATAAGATTACCAAAGAAGAGAATGGAGATTCGATGTATAAGCCCAATATTGCACCAGGCATTGCTATTAATCCAGTTCCTCTGGAAGGTGCGGCTGTGCGGGTCATGACGATGAAAAACAACGTATGGAGCAATTCATATACTTTTAAGAATTTTTTAGGTGTTAGGCGAATATGCCGGGATATGAAATCGAATAACTTTGATGAGATCGTCATTATATTTGGCAATAGTACTCCAAAAAAAGACAATACATTGACAAAGCCAGATATCGGTTATGATTCAAGGCTGTGGATAACAAATATCGGATGCTATAGGTGGCGAGGGAGTGCTTCAGCAGACAAAGTTAATGACGGCTGGAAAGAAATTAATGCCACGTCGAGCACAATCGAGTGGGAATCGGTCATTGGTGGGTATTACTCGTTGCCTAATGTTTTTAAACTAAATGCTGATATTGGATCATGGATTGTTTCAGGCTCATCGCCCGATGGCGAGTGTACAGTCTCGGGCTCAGACAATTGGAACATTACTACGCCAATACTTATGACCATCGGCCTTGAATTCATATCGGGGGAAAGTTATCGCGCTTTTATGGGAGGAAGCCCAAGTAAATCAATAGAATACACTAAAGAATGTTCAGAAAGCGGCCAGACTACTGAAGGTGCTATACTTCAGCCCTTCACTACTCAACATGATGCGTGCGACTCAGAGGGGTATCCTAGAATTAGTTCTGATGGCACTTCAGTAAGTTCTTCATTTAGTTGTAATGATTCTTCGGGTGATGAAGTTCAATACAATTGGTCTTTTTCATCTAGTAAGGAACAGTAATCTGCAAGAATAATTGCATGTATCACATTCCCCTCGCCCGTAATTCCAGAATATTGGGCGAGGGGAGAAATCAAATTTTGTTTGAAAAAGGTGATTCATTATTGCGCCTTATTTTTTTGGTTTTGGCATGGTTTTACAGTAGAACAGTAGTTTAAATGGTTGTTTGTATTTGATTACCCCAAATCTTCCAACGCATTACATTAATTATATAATAGTGCTTTTATATGAAAAAAAACACTTGACATTGATGTTTTTTATCAACTGTTATGTTATAATAGCAATTGATATCCTCAGATCCAATTAAATGATAGGAGAAAATTTATGATCTCAGGGTTATTCAATTATAGAATTTGTTTCATGCTCCCCATTTTATTAATTCTGTTATTGTCGCCCATAGTAACTTGTGATTCAGGAAGTGATAAAAAAGATTCGGCAACTACTCAAACTATTGTAGACAATATCCCAAATTTGGGTTCGGTTGATTTTAATGTGGACGCAGAAAATACCGTTACCGGACTAATTGGTCCGGCTGATGCATCTCTTACAGTAACCGATTCGCAGGGAATTGTCTGGCAACTCGACATACCGGGAAATGATCTGTATGACGAGGTGCCGGTAACAATGGCACCACTGACAAATGTGTCTATGGATTCAGATACATTAAATGTCTCATGTGGTGTGAAGCTCGGCCCCGATGGTTTTAGTTTTATCGAACCGGCGACACTTACTGTAACTCTTCCGGAAAATATAACAGCCGAATACTCGTTTTACCTTGCGAAAGACGATGGCAGCAAGTTGATGTTTGCTGAGACAACCAAGACTGGAGATAGAACATACCAGATCACCTTGAATCATTTCACCATACCCGCGGGCGGCGAGGATCCGGGTATAGCAGCGCGGGGTAATCTGGCCTTGAAGAATTACAATAATACGGTTACAGAGATCAAAGAGTTTCTTAAATATAAAAAATACGTAATGCCTGAACCGCCCGGAATATCCAACCTGTGCAAGGATAAGCCTGACACCGGCACAGCTGAAGGTGCAAAGCAATACGGGGAAAGACTGGGTTTACTGAATGATTATTATAAAGCAGCTTTTCCGGAAATCCTGGTATTTGAAGCTCTGCAGGAATACAAACGCCAGCTCGACCTCACAGGAACCACGTATGATGAAGATAAGGCCCTGTATTATCTCTGTGAATTAAATTACAGATCTCAAAAGAAAGTTAAAACTTTACTGTCAACATACATTAAAAAAGAAGATAAATATATTGCTGTAAATTATGTTACTATGAAGGTAATAAATATAGCCAATCTATATGACTGTGAAGGAGCTTCCGCGCAGGTTTCCGCAGTAAAAGAAATATTTAATATGCTGGCTAACTATATCACAACGTGCAGGAAATACTGGTATGAACAACTTCTTTATAAAAGCGATCTGGAAGCATACTGGCCCGCTATGGAATTTAACAGACAACTGTCGCTTTGCGGAGAAGCTGATGACGGATTTATAGAAAAGCTTGAGAAGGCAATGACTTTTGATGTAGAAACATATCTGTTTACTTATACCGAAGCAGAAAAGACAACCGAAATTCAGATAACAGGCACCACGAAAATACAATGGCATTTACCGGGCGGCGCAAAAGAATTTGCAGTCCTGAATGTTGACAAGGCTGAACAGCGTCATTTCTGTGGGGACCATCAAGCAGCTATTGATGTAATGAACAACAAAACTATTGATAACATAGTCTATGAGTTGAAATATGACCCCTGTAGTGAGACAGAGGCAGATAAAATATATTTAGTATCCGCACTGACATTTGGATTTGTTGAAAACTGGAAATTCATTGGCGACGATTGTGAAAATGAATATATGACCCTTGTTTGGCCGGGCCCATATCCACCAATTCCCCTTTCTCATGCATTAATAGGCAACTATGTTTGCGGAACGGGGGCATTACAGGGGAAAATATCATGTGTGAGTACGGAAAGCCCTTATTTCGCTATTAAAATGGATCTTGTTAAAGATCACCAGATCGCCCATGAAAGATTTGTATTTGACTTTGTTGGCAATATGATATATTCAGTAATGGAATTCTGGATATATCACAATCCTCAGGATTGATACTTGATAATATATGCCAGAGGGCAGGAGTCCCTGCCCTCTGGCATGACTTCTTTTCCCATCCCCCCATATTCTTCTTGATCATTTTTGGGCCACAATCAATTATCATCAAAAATCATACCATATCCAATTTTCAGGAATACATACATGAAGATCGAGACCCTGATGTGGCTTCTGCCGGTATTTTTCATGATCCATGAACTGGAGGAAATCATAATCCTCAAACCCTGGCTGCGCCGGAACAGGGAGACACTGGAATACCGGTTTCCCGTTTTCAAAAAACTGCTGGCGCACCTTGACCGGCTCACGGTTCCCGCGTTCGCACTCGTGGTTGCCGAGGAGTTCGTCATTCTTTCGGTGATCACGATCATCGCCGTCGAGTTCGAGCTGTTCAACCTGTTCGCCGGCCTTCTCGGGGCTTTTTTCCTGCACATGCTCATGCACACCGTGCAGGCAGTAATGGTGAAGCGGAGCGGGCCGGCTGTTCCGGTTATCACCGTGGTGTGCCTGTATTGCCTGTACGCGCTCATTTACCTGTACCGAAGCGGTCTGCTCGTATTCAGGGACACGATGATCTGGTTCCTGGCCGCTTCTGTCTTCGTGGTCGTGAACCTGTCACTGGCGCATTATGCGGCCGCGTTCTACGACCGGAAAATGCATTCGGACGGCATCTGACTGCCCATGGCCGGTCATGATCCGATGGAGGTGAACCCATGAAAATGCTGAAAGCGGAAATCCTGCCGTGGGCGTACATGCTCAACGCCGTGGCGTTCATCCTGCATGAAATGGACGCGGTGTTCTGGAAGGAGTGGGAGCTTTTCGGTATCGCGTCTGAATACCTCGGCCTCATCGTTTTTATTCTTGCCCATGTGCCTTTGTTCCTTGTTGTGTTTTACGGCATGATGAACCTCGGAAAAAAATCGGGACTGGCGATATCGCTGGTAATGGGGGTTTTCGGCATGGTTCATTTCGTGCTGCATGCAGCGATCGGCCGCGATTATTTCGTCACGCCGTTTTCGTCGGGCCTGGTCAACGCGGTTTTTGTCATCTCGGCGGTGCAGCTGTATTTCACGGTCAGGCGGATAAAGGAAACCCGGAATCCCGCAGTGTAACCGTGCGCCGGCCGCGACCGGGAAATCACGGGTCAAAAAATGTCTTGTCACCGGGGCGATTCCGGTATAGTACTGGGCTGGCGGATTTTAATAGTCCGATGAGCAAATCCCTATTGGTTGCCGGGAGCGGAGATGGTCGAAGTCAGAGGACTGAAAAAATATTTCAAGACTCGAAAGAGTGGGCTGTTCGATTCCCCGGGCATAATCAGGGCGGTCGACGACATCTCGTTCACTATTCCCCGCGGCTCGACCCTGGGCATGGTGGGAGAAAGCGGCAGCGGCAAGACAACAGCCTCCAGGGCCGTTTTCAGGCTCATTGAGCCCGACGCCGGCGAGATCATTATCGGCGGAACAGAAGTGCATGCCCTCGAAAAAGGCGAGCTCAGGCGCTTCCGGAAAAACATGCAGATGGTGTTCCAGGACCCGTACGGGTCTCTGAACCCCAGGATGACCGTGGGCGGCATCATCTCCGAACCGCTCAGGATACATTCGGCCGCGCCCCGCAGGGAGCTTCGCGATCGGGCGTGCGAGCTTCTGAATCTCGTGGGCCTTGGAAAAGAGCACCATGACCGGTATCCGCACGAGTTCAGCGGCGGCCAGCGCCAGAGGATCGGCATCGCCCGGGCCATTGCGCTCAATCCCGGGTTCATCATCCTCGACGAACCGGTCTCGGCCCTTGACGTGTCGATACAGGGGCAGCTCCTCAACCTGCTGAGCGAGCTCCAGGAAAAGCTCGACCTCACGTATCTGATCGTGGCCCATGATCTTGCCGTGATCGAGCACATGAGCGAGCGCATCGTGGTCATGTACCTCGGAAAGATCGTGGAGGAGGCGCCGGGCAGGAGCCTCGCGGCCGAACCGCTGCATCCGTACACGAAAAGCCTGATGCGGTCGATACCGGGCCTCAAGCCCGAGAAACACGGGTTCACTGCCCTCAGGGGAGAGATCCCCTCGCCCGAAAACCCTCCGGCCGGGTGCCATTTCCATCCTCGCTGCCCCCATGCGATGGACGTGTGCAGGGAGGTCTATCCAGCTGAAAAAAAAGTCGGTGAGTCGCGGGTATGCTGCCATCTTTACTGATTGTTTATTGAAAGTTCGAAAGATTTCCATTAAGATGGATTCCGGCTCTTCGTTTCACTACGGCCGGAATGACATTTCCATAAAGTAAATCTCATCGTGAAAAAAAATGTCAATGCCTGAATCAATGGGAAAAAAGAAAAGGCGGCAAATCCTGGCCGCATATACCGCGTTGATGCTGCTGCTCGCCTGGCCCGCGATTGCGGTGAGAGATGAGGACGCCCGGCTGCTCGACCTCCTGAGGCTGGTCGAAAAAACCCCGGTAGAGGAAAAGGCCCTCGAAAACATCCACATGAAAGACGATATCCTCTACTGCACCGGGCCCGGGCGCGCGGCGAGGGAAAACAACCGCGCCGCGGAGCTCATGACGCAGGGAAAATACGAGGATGCGGCCTCGGTTCTTGAATCCGCCCTGGCCGAAGGAGACGCGCTTTTTTTTCCGTTCAGGTACAATCTGGCTACCTGCTACACCCACATGATGGACCTCAAAAGGGCCATGCTGAACTTCCAGAAGGCGAAATACGTGGTGCCCGAATTTTCAAAGACTTATCTGCAGATCGGCTACATTCTTCAACGGTGGGACAGGGACAGCGAGGCGATCGAGTCTTTCAGGGAGGCGCTGAGAAAAAACACCAAGGAGCTCGAGACCTTCATCCTGATCGGGGAGGTCTATTTCAGGCGCAATCAGCTCGAGATGGCGCAGAAATATTATGACACGGTGCTGCGGATCGACGGCCGGTATCCCAACGCGCTTCTGGGAAGGGCCAAGATATATTTCAGGCGCGGCCAGTACGTCAAGGCGCTTGTGATGCTGAAATCGATCGATACCTCGCTTCCCTATGACAAGGCGTATCACTATTATTTCGCCGAGTCCGATTTCAAGCTGCGCGATTACAGGGGAGCGGCTGAGCATTACGAAATTCTGCTGGGGCACCGAAACGACCGGTTCTTCCTGACGAACTCTCCGGCGCTTATCAGGCACAAGCTCGAGATAAGCAGGCGGATGTCGACCCGCGATTGACTTCTATTCGATGATTATCCTGGATATTTCGACCTTGTACAGGTCATGGGCGTTCTTGAGCATACGCCTTACGTTCTTGATCATCTCCCTGTCGGTCGACCTTCGCTGGATGTATCTCTCGATCTCCTCGAGCTGGGCCTTCAGTCGGTCGCCGATGTCCTCCAGGTCTCCGGCGATGGATATGGCCGAGGCTGGCCTGGATTCCCTTCTCATCCTTTTCATTTCGGTCTCGACCTGCATCTGCAGCTTGGCCTTTTCTTCCTCGTCTTTGATGAGCTTTTCGAGTATCTTCTCGGCTGTTTCGGTGAAATTGACCGGTCTGATCACGTCGTATACCGGCGAAGGGAAGCATCTGTCGACATGCATGTTCTCCGGGATCATGATCATCGTGTAGTTGTCGCGAAGCAGGGAGGACGCCCTGGTGTTGCAATAAACGTCGCACGAGAACGGCAGCCATGATACGCTGCAGAGAACGTCCTCGGGCAGCTGGATGATCTCTTCGTTGACGATTACCGCTTTGACCGTGGCCACGAACGCCTGCACGTTGATCTGCAGTTCGGATATTCTCGTGAGGTTGTATTCCCTGATGTTTTCGGATATGGCAAGCGCCGTCCTGACCGCGCCGTCCGGATGGGTGAAGTAGGCCGTGATTTTCCTGTTCGATATCTGGGAAATGGCGCCATGATTTTTTTCTATTATCGAGGAGATGAGGCCCTTGAGCATCATGTTGAGGCTGATCCGCTCGGTGAGAGTGTATTCGGCGTCGCTTTTCAGCTTGTACAGCTCGATCGAAGCGAGCGTCACCTCTTTTTTCGGGAGCGGCGCATCATGGGTTTCCTTCGGCTGTCCGAGAATCTCGATATCGGGAGTCTCGAATTTCCTGAAGATGTTAACGACGAAATTGTCTATTTCCTTCAGGTCCTCTTCGGGAAGCTTTTCGATGACGGGGATGATGTCCCCGGACAGTCCGTATTCGTCTTTCAGGAGAGAAAGCAGGAAAAAGGCGAATTCGACGGATCGAAGCTCGCCCATGATGGTCAGTATGTCCCGCTGTATGATCCTGTTTTTGATGATGAGCATGTCGCGTATGGATCGTATCGCGTCCCTGTCGCCCAGCTTCACGAGCAGGAGGCACGCATAAATCCTCACCTTGATGCCCGGGTCCTTGAGGTATTCCTGGAGGTACTTGACCAGTGTCCGCTTGTTCACGTCGGCGTTGATCGAAACGATGCTTCCCATGGCCTGGGCGATGGCGTCTTTCGGCTCGTTCTTTTCGAACTTGAGGAACAGGTCGTTGAGGAAATCGATGTCGGTGTCGAAGCCGCTTTTGCCGATGCCGAGTATGGCCAGGCGGCGCATTTCCTGGTCTTTGTTGGTCTCGACGATTTTTTTGAGGATACGGTTTATCGTCACATTGCCCGAGATGTCCCGCTCGAGAAGGATTTCCAGCAGCGCTTTGACCTCGGGCGAGACCTCGTCGGCCCTCTGCTGCAGGTAATCGATTATTATGTTCATCGAGCGCTGCTCATGGAAGAGGGAGAGAAGGTCGAGCGATGCGAGCCTTTCCTCGGGTGAGCCGGTCGTGAGCATGACCTCGACTTCGCCGAGCATGTAGGAATAGTTGAGCATTGAAAGTGCGTGTATGGAGGCGCTTAAAATCTCCGGGTCGGGATATTTTTTCAGGTAGTTGTAGATATTGACCAGCGTCGAGGCCGCTTCGTTGATGTTCAGGCCTTCGATTATGCGGCAGAGCCTGATGATGCGGTTTCTCAGGTATCTTTTTTCGAAGTGGATGTCGTCGATTCTGGCAGCCGAGTTTTCGCGGGACTTCTTGTCGCCGTCGTAGAGGATCTGCAGGGTCAGCTCGAGGTCCTCTTTTTCGGCATCGCTTATATAGGTGATCCACTTGGCAATGTCGATGAACACTCCCTTGAGGGCCGACGGTTTTTCGTTCAGGAGGAACGAAACGATGTTCTTTTTGATCTCCGGAGTGAAATTCTCGAGTATGAATTTTCTTATCCTCTGGAAGGTTTCGGGATAGCTCTTCTCGATGACCTGGGGAATCATGAAGTCCTTTCGGTAGGTCTCGAAGTAGGATTCGAGCGTCACGACGATGTAGTTGTAGAGCTTGTCCCTGAGTATGTTGAAGTGCCGGGTCTTTATGTCCTGGGAAAAATATTTCACGAAGATGTCTATGATGAGCTCGTTTTCATGCTCCTTTTCGGTCGAAAGAGCTATAAGGCTTCTCAGGAGCTTGTCCGGGTCCTTGAGGTTCTTGATGTTGGCGTAGATGGTGAAGAGAACCATTTTAATGAGCTCCTGGTCTCTTGATGTAAGCGCTTTCATCACGTAGACCAGAAATTCACGGTGGTTGCACGAGATCATCGCGCTGATGAACGCGACCTTGATGTTTCTCGGATAATTGTCGAAGCGGGGGGCCATTTTCCCCAACAGGACCCTGATGTCGAGGATCGATTTGTCCTCGTTTTCAGGGGAGTACGTGTAAAGCCCTTCAGGGTCGCTTTCGGCTTTTTTGGCCATGTCAGACAGGTTGCAGCCGAGGTTGAACAGCGCATTGTATGCGGCCTGGATGATCTTCTCGTCATTCTGCTTCAGGAGGGGCTCGTAAGGCGAGATTACGGGAAACGACGAAAGCGCGTTGATCGCCATGGGGATCAGCATGTCGCCGACTCCCTCGCCCTTGATGAACGACAGAAGATAGTCCCGCACGCTTTCAGAAGATGCCCCGGTTTTCCTGAGCACCTCGAAAGCCTTTCGCACGACATGCGGCGACTGGGTCCCGGACTTGTTTTTTTCGATATAATCGGTCACCGCCTGATGGTGTTTTTCCGATCCCCGTTCGGCCAGGCATTCGAGCACGAGGACCGCTTCCTTGTCGGATATTTTACCGCCGAGCATTTCGGCCAGCTTGTCGGTTACGCCCTGATCGTCGAACGACGCCAGCGTCTCGATCGCGCTTGTCCTTATATCCTCGCTTTTCGTGAGTTCCTTTAAAAGGATGTTCTTGCCGCTTTCGGTTTTGAGGATTGACAGGATTTTATGGAAGGCGATGCGTTCGTAGGGGACCAGCCTGAAGCTCCGGCTGATCTCCATTTTAATCGTCTGTAGGAAACTTTTTTCTCCGGCCACTTTTAACCTGCCGCGCGCGCATGGGGATGATTTTTCCCATTGAACAACAGTCTCCGGTGAAAAGCAACAAAAAACTGCAATCCGGTTTCCCGGCCCGGGGAATATGAGTACGAATTTGTGTTGACGGTTGTTTTTTACGCGTGGAAATTAAGCAAATACCATTCGAGGAGTTTAATATGAACGTGATTCCGGTAATAATGGCCGGCGGCGCCGGCACCAGACTGTGGCCGATGAGCAGGGATGAAAGGCCCAAACAGTTTCTCGACCTCTCCGGAGGGGGCTCGCTGCTCGAAGAGACGATAAAAAGGCTGTTTCCCCTTTCGCCGAAAAGCCTGGTGGTCGCCACGTCGAAGAAGTACGAGAACCTGACTAAAGATGAAATCGAAAAATGCGGCATGCCCGGCGTCGTTCTCTGCGAACCAAGGCCGCGAAACACCGCCGCCGCCGTGCTGTATTCCGCGATTTACCTGCACAGACTGGTCGGCGACGCGGTCATGGTCGTGCTGCCGGCGGATCACTATATCAGGAAAAACGACGTGTTTGTCGAGGTGCTCAAAACCGGGATCGCCGAAGCCGAAAAGGGGAGCCTCGTCACCATCGGCATAAGGCCGACCTACCCCGAAACCGGATACGGGTATATAAAGGCCCTCGAAAAGGGCGCCCGGGTCGCGCGCGTGGACCGCTTCGTCGAAAAACCGGACATCGACAGGGCGCGGCAGTACCTGGCTTCGGGCGACTATTACTGGAACAGCGGGATTTTCCTGTGGAAAATATCTTCAATAATGGACGCCTTCAGGAAGCAGATGCCGGATTTTTTCGCGAAGTTCGGGCCTCTGGCCGGGCTCGGCGCCGCCGAAATCGAAGGTGATTCAGAGAAGGTATGGGAAATCAAAAAAGGCATATTCGACCAGATTGACTCCGTTTCGATCGATTACGGCATCATGGAAAAGTCTGAAAACGTATCAATGATCCCCGGGGATTTCGGATGGGCGGACCTCGGGAGCTGGAAGTCGATCGACGACATTCTGTCGCCCGACGGCGGAGGCAACCGTTCCCCAAGGCCGGAAAATGCGATTTTCGTGGACAGCAGCGGCTGTTCGGTCTTCACCGAGGAGGCCAGGGTATCCATCGTCGGCCTGTCCGACATCGTCGTGGTCCAGGCCGGGAAAGAGATCATGGTCATACGCAAGGACTCCTCCCAGGACGTGAGGAAAGTTGTGGACATCGTCAGGAAAAAGTGACAGGATGAAGGATGTCCTGCTGCAGATGTTTTCCGCCGGTGATGAATATGAACGGTGCGGTTGACAAACGCGATCTGGTAAAAAAAACCGCGAGGATTCTTCTCCTGTGGCTGCCGCTGTCGCTGCTTTCGCTGATCCTCATCGGCGTGACGGCCGCCAGGTTCTATCTCTCACCTGAACGCACAGAAAGACTCGCTGTCTCGGTCTTTTCCTCCGTAAGCACCGGCTCTCTTTCCATGAAGGTCGACGAGTCAGACATCTTCGGCTCGATCTGCATCCGAAACATCGTGGTGAAAAACGGCCCGGATTTCGGCGGCAAT
>ERZ795054.1681-NODE-1681-length-20140-cov-161.689071_pt1 | contig 20140 bp, 15 predicted proteins | sample MGYA00375138_ERZ795054 | MGnify/ENA primary metagenome ERZ795054 (study PRJEB30183, sample SAMN05720215) | anaerobic digester metagenome | isolation source: active sludge of municipal wastewater-treating anaerobic digesters | place: USA | collected 2014-12-23 ... | reverse complement strand
CGGTGTTCTACACGCAGCCGAGCCGCTACAACTGGCTGTTGCAGTATTACCTGCGAGCCGAGGGGCTGGCCTTGTCGTGGGTCGGCACCGGGCGTTTCATCTTCAGCCTGAATTACGACGAGGCGCATTTCGCCGCCGTCGCCGAGCGCTTCGTGGCGGCGGCGGCGGCGATGCAGCGTGGCGGCTGGTGGTGGGTAGCGCCGGGCGTCACCGATAAATCGATCCGGCGCGGCATCCTGCGCGAGATATTGGCGCATCGCCTGGGATTCGCCTCGAAGTAGCGGCTGAAATGACTTTGGCGGTCGCCTGTCACGGTCGACCGCCAAAAAGTGCCAAAAACCAAAGCTGATGATTAGGCGCCCTTGTGCTGCATGGCGTGATCCATCGGGTCGATCAACTGGCCGCGCAGCAGGTAGAACGGGGCCTTGTAGTACAGCACCAGATCGTGGAAGGGATCGGTCAGGATCTTGGTCATCCAGACCAGGCCGGTCTGCACGTCGCGGATGAAGAACAACTGCACGGTGCGGAAGAGCAAACCGCCAACGCCAACCGCCAGCCAGATGATGCCGACCTGGTCGATCAGCGCCGAGCGATCCGCCGCCGGCTCGAAGAGGCCGAACAGCGTCGGATCAAAATACAGGCTCATCGGCGCCAGCGCCCAGATGGCGATCAGGATCATCTTGCGCTTCAGGTTGAAACCAACCTTGACCGCTTCCTTGTATTCGTTGGTCGCCTGATTGACGTGGTCGTAACCGAGCGGCTCGAAGAAGAAATGGCCGGACTGGCGGGTGACCATCGACACCAGCCAGCCGATCAGCGCGGCGACAGCCGGGTTGCTGAAGATCAGGGCATAGGCCGTCAGAAAGCTGATCGCACTGATGAAGTGCAAGGTCTGGTTGATGCGGCTCTGGTGGTAGTAACGGTGGTCGTCCCAGCGTTGCACCTTCAGGGCGTGCAGAAATTCTTTCATTGTTCCTCCTGGATGGCGGATTGGGTGGATAGAAGAGGCATTGCAAAGGTATCGGTGGATTGCTACCAAGATGTGACGAAGCGAAGACAAATCGGCAACGTCGGGCGCCGACACGAAAATGTCATCTGCTTGTCTTGCCCCTGTTACCGGCGCTGGCGAACATCTTGCCGATATTTCGCCGCGAGCCTTGCATGGAACCCATCCTCATCGAACAGCTACCCGCCGCCCGTCGCTCCCTGCGCCTCGCCGTGGTGACCGAAACCTACCCGCCGGAAATCAACGGCGTCGCGCTGTCGCTCGCCCGTTTTGTCGACGGCCTGCGCAAGCGCCACCACGACATCCAGCTGATCCGCCCGCGCCAGCTGGCGGCCGAGCAGCCGGCCAATGGCCAGGGCTTCGCCGAAGTGCTGACCGGCGGCGTGCCGATTCCCCGCTACCCCAACCTCAAGATGGGCCTGCCGGCCAAGCGGGCGCTGATCAAGCAATGGACGCTGCATCGCCCGGACATCGTCCATATCGTCACCGAGGGGCCGCTCGGCTGGTCGGCCCTGCAAGCCGCACTCAAGCTGAAGATTCCCGTCTGCTCGGACTTCCGCACCAATTTCCACACCTACAGCCTGCATTACGGCATCGGCTGGCTCAAGCGCCCCATCGTCGATTACCTGCGCAAGTTCCATAACCACACGCTGCTGACCATGGTGCCGACCGAGCACATGCGCGCCGAACTCGCCGCCAGCGGCTTCAAAAACCTGCGCGTCGTGGCGCGCGGCGTCGATACGCAATTGTTCAACCCGGTACGGCGCAGCGAAGCCCTGCGCCAGTCGTGGAACGCGACGCCCGAGACGCCGATTGTCATCCACGTCGGGCGGCTGGCCGCCGAAAAGAACCTGACGGCGCTGACCGAAGCCTTCACCGCCATCCGCGCCCGCCAGCCCAAGGCGCGCCTGGTGCTGGTCGGCGACGGGCCGGAACGCAAGGCGCTGGGCGCCCGCCTGCCCGACGCCATCTTCGCCGGCACGCGGCGCGGTGAAGACCTGGCGGCGCACTACGCCTCGGGCGACCTGTTCCTCTTTCCCAGCCTTACCGAGACTTTCGGCAACGTGACGCTGGAAGCGATGGCCAGTGGCCTGCCGCTCGCCGCCTTCGATTACGCGGCGGCAGCCCAGCACGTCCGCCACGGCACCAACGGCCTGCTGGCGCCCTACGGCCAGACCGGCGAATTCGCGGCGCTGGCCGGCGAACTGGTCGCCCGCCACGCAGACGACCCCGAGAGCTTCCGCGCCATGGGCCGCCACGCCAGACAGGCGGCGGAATCGCTGGACTGGGGCTGCGTGGTGCAGGAAATGGAGACGCTGCTGTTCTCGATCGCCTGATCGCAGCAATTACGGCTACAGCCGGGGCCTCATTCGTGCCGCAAGGCGGCGATCGGGTCGAGTTGCGCGGCGCGCCGCGCCGGAACGTAGCCGAAGACGATGCCGATGGCCGCCGAGAAAGCGAAGGCGGTCAGATTGATGCCGGGGTTGAACAGGAAAGGCATGTGCATCAGGGTCGACAGCCCGAAACAGGCAAAAAACGCGAGCGCGATGCCGACCAGGCCGCCGAACGCCGACAGCACCACGGCCTCGATCAGGAACTGCAGCAGCACTTCGTTTTCCAGCGCGCCGATGGCCAGCCGGATGCCGATCTCGCGGGTGCGCTCGGTGACCGAGACCAGCATGATGTTCATGATGCCGATGCCACCGACCAGCAGGCTGACGGCGGCAACGGCGCCGAGCAGCGCGGTCATCGTGCCAATGGTGCCGGACAGCGTTTCGGCGATCTGCCGGGTATCCATCACGTTGAAATTGTCGTCGACGTTGTCGGCCAGCTTGCGCCGCTCGCGCAGCAGGCTGCGCAGTTGCGTCATGGCGATGGCCGAGTCGGCGGTGTCCTTGAGCGACACCATGATGCCGCCGATATCGAGCGTGCCGGTCAGCCGGCGCTGCACGGTTTTCAACGGCATCAGCACCGTGTCGTCCTGATCCTGCCCCATGCCGCCCTGGCCCTTGGCGGCCAGCAGGCCGATCACTTCGCAGTCGAAGGTCTTGACGCGGATGCTGTTGCCGAGCGGACTCTGGTTGCCGAACAGCTCGCGCTTGACCGTGTTGCCGATGATGCACACGGCCTTGCCGGCGCGTTCCTCGTCGTCGCTGAACGGGCGGCCGGCGGCCAGCTTCCAGTTGCCGGAGATCAGGTAGTCGTTGGTCGTGCCATTGACGGTGGACGACCAGTTCTGGGTGCCGGCGACCAGGGTCACCGAACTGCCGACCGTCGGCGCCACCGCCTTGAGGCCGTTGATCTGCTGCTGGATGGCCTCGACATCGGCGATCCTGAATTTGGGGGCGCCTGCGCTGTCGCGCCCCGGGCCGAGCCGCTGGCCGGGCATCACCATCAGCAGGTTGCTGCCGAGGCTGGCGATCTGGGTGGCCACCATCTGCGTGGCGCCGTTGCCGAGCGTGACCATCGTGATGACTGCGGCGACGCCGATGACGATGCCGAGCACCGTCAAAAACGAGCGCATCAGGTTGCGGCGGATCTCGCGCAGGGCGAGCAGCAGGGCGTTCAACAGCATGGCTTGGCGGCTGATTGGCGTTCGTCGCTGGCCACCACGCCATCGACAAAATGGACGATGCGCCGCGCATAGGCCGCCATGTCCGGTTCGTGGGTGACCATGATGACCGTGATGCCTTGTTCGCGATTCAGCCGGGTCAGCAGCTCCATGATTTCGTGGCTGCGCTTGCTGTCGAGGTTGCCGGTCGGCTCGTCGGCCAGCAGCACCAGCGGGTTGGTGACGATGGCGCGGGCGATGGCGACGCGCTGCTGCTGGCCGCCGGACAACTCGGCCGAGGTGTGGTGTTCCCAGTCGGCCAGCCCGACCTTGTCGAGCGCCGCCCGGGCCGAGGCGTGGCGGGCTTCGGCGGGTTCGCCGCGATAGAGCAGCGGCAGCTCGACGTTTTCCTGCGCCGAGGTGCGCGCCAGCAAATTGAAGCCCTGGAAGACGAAGCCCAGGCAACTGCGGCGCAGCAAGGCGCGCTGGTTGCGGTCGAGGCGCTCGACGTTGATGCCGCGAAACAGGTATTCGCCGGTGGTCGGCGTGTCGAGACAGCCGAGCAGGTTCATCGCCGTCGATTTGCCCGAGCCGGAAGGCCCCATCACCGCCACGAAATCGCCTTCGGCGATCGCCAGGTCGACGCCGCGCAGTGCCTGAAACGCCGCCTGGCCTGCGCCGTAGGTCTTGGTGATGGTGCGCAATTCGATCAGCGGCGCGCCCAACTCAGCCACCGCCATTTTGATTTTTGCCCTTTTTTTGGCGTCGACCGCAACAGCTCACTTTTTCGCTTCCTGGTAATCGGTAATCACCGCCATGCCGGCCTTCAGGTCGCCGCCGAGGATTTCGGTCTGCCGGCCGTTGCTGACGCCGGTCTTGACCGCGACCGCCTGCGCGCCTTGCTCGCCCAGCACCCAGACGCGCGCCTCGTCGCTTTTGGCGGCGGCCGCCACCGGACGTTTTTTGGCCATGTCGGGCGGTGGCCCGGGCAACAGCCTGGAGACCAGGCTGCGCTGCGGCTTGCCGCTGGTCGTCGGCGGCGTGAAACGGAGCGCGGCATTGGGCACCAGCAGCACGTCCGTGCGCTCGGCGGTGACGATGCTGGCCGTCGCCGTCATGCCCGGGCGCAAGGCCAGGTCGTCATTGTTGACCTGGAGGATGGTCTTGTAAGTGACCACGTTGTCGGTCGTCGTCGACCCGAGGCCGACGCGCTGGATGGTCGCCGGGAACTTGCGGCCCGGCCAGGCCGAAACGGTGAAGCTCGCTTTCTGGCCGTTCCTGACGTTGGCCACGTCGGCCTCGTCGACCTTGACCTGCAACTCCATCTTGGACAAATCCTCGGCCAGCACGAACAGCACCGGCGTCGTCATCTGCGCCGCCACCGTCTGCCCCGGCTCGACCTTGCGCGTCAGCACCACGCCATTCACCGGTGAGCGGATGGTGGCCTTGCCGAGATTGGTTTCGTCCGTTTTCAGCGTCGCCCTGGCCTGCGCCACATCCGCCCTGGCGCTTGCCTCGTCGGCCACGGCGCGCTGCAGGGTCGCCTCGGCCGTTTCCAGCTCCGTCTTGGCCGGCACCTTGCCGCCGGAAAGCTCCGCCACCTGCTTCATCCGCGTCAGCGCAGCGCGCGCTTCGGCTACCGTCGCCTGCTTCTGCTTCACCGCTGCCTCGGCCGCCGCCAGGCCTGCCCGCGACTTGTCCACCGAATCCTTCAGCTTGGCGGTGTCCAGTTCCGCCAGCAACTGGCCTTTTTTCACCACGTCGTTTTCCTGAACCCGTACCGTGGCCAGCGTGCCGGACTGCTCCGAGCCGACATCGATCGACTTGGTCGGCTGCAGCGTGCCGCTGGCCGAAGCGGTGACCAGCAGGTTGCCGGGCACGGCCTCTTCGGTAATGAATTCGCCCGTCGCGCCCTGGCCGCCGCCGAAAAGCAGCGCGCTGCCGGCAAGCAAGGCGGCGAGCGTGCCGCCGAGCAGCAGCCAGCGTCGCCGGGCGTTGCCGGTGCCGCTTTGGGCCGTGGCGTTCAGCAGCCCGCGCAGGGCGTCGCTGGCATTGTTGTCCTGGTTTTGCGTCATGATGGCTGGCCTTGTTCGGTGTCCTGCGTCGCGGCCGGCCGTTCCCAGCCGCCGCCGAGCGCCTTGTAGAGCTTGATCAGGCTGGTCAGCAGGGCCGACTGCGCCGTCGACAGGTTGTCTTCCGCCGTCAGGCGGGTGCGCTGGGTGTCCAGCACCTTCTGGAAATCGGTGAGGCCGGATTCATACTGCAACTGACCCAATTGCGCGGCGTTGCGCGCGGCATCCGCCGCCGCCTGCCTGGCATCCAGTCGCTCGCGGGCGACGGCGTGCGCCTTGAGGGCGTTTTCGACTTCCTCCAGCGCCGTCAGGATGCTGCTTTCGTAGGCGATCAGCGCCTGCTGCTGCACCGCGCTCTGGATGTCGACGGCGCTGCGCAGGCGGCCGCCGTCGAATACCGTCGCCGCCAGGCTGGCGGCCGTCGCCGATGCCACCGCGCCGGCACCGCTCAGCGCGCCAAAGGAAAATGCCTCCCAGCCGAACGAGCCGCTCAAGGAGAGCGACGGATAACGCGCCGCCATCTTCTGGCCGACGCGGGCCGTTTCGGCGGCCAGCGTGCGTTCGGCGGCGATCAGGTCGGGGCGTTGCAGCAGGATGTCGGCGGGAATGCCGCTGGCGATGTTGGCTGGTACTGCGGGAAGCGGTTTGTAGGCCGACAGTTGCTCGTGAAGCGCGCCGGGATGGCGGCCAAGCAGCACGGCCAGGCGGTTTTCCGCCTGATAGAGCCCGATCTCCAGATCGGGGATCGTCGCCCGCGTCTGCTGATAATTGGCCCGAGCCTGTTCGACATCTACACTGTTTGCCAGACCGGCCTGATTGCGCCATTCGGTGATCTGCAATGTCTCGCCCTGGCTGGCCAGGTTTTCGGCGGCAATCGCCAGGCGCCGCTGATAGCCGCGCAGTTCGACGTAATTCAGGGCCACTTCGGCAACCAGCGAGACGCGAACATTGTTCAGGCTCGCGGCGCTGGCCGCCTGGTCGGCGGTCGCCGCCTCGACCCCGCGCCGGGTGCCGCCAAACAGGTCGATTTCCCAGCTTGCATCGAAGCCGGCGGTATAGGTCGTGCCCACGTAATTCGGGTTGATGACTTCGGCCTGACGATTGCTGCTGGCGCCGCCCGACGCGGCGATGCTCGGAAAATAGCCGCCGACCGCCTGGTTGCGGCTGGCCCGCGCCTGCCGCAAACGCGCCTGCGCCGCCTTGAGATCGAGGCTGCCGTCCAGCGCCTCATCGATCAGCTTGGCCAGCAGCGGGTCGTCAAGCTGTTGCCACCAGCGGGCGAGGTCATGGGCCTCGCCGGCAGCCGGTGTTCCGGCCAGCCACGCGGCGGGCATCGGGGTGTCGGGCGTCCGGTAGTCCGGCCCCACCGAGGGCAAAGCGCCACAGCCGCCAAGCAAGGCGATCAGCACGCCCAAAGCCGCGAAACGAGCGCGCCCGATATGTCTGGAAATCATGCCGCCATTGTCGGGTGGCACCATGTAAGACGGTGTCAGGCAAGTGTTAATCCGGGTAAAGGCCCGGGATGACGCGCCTCAGACGAGCAGGTCGATCTCGACCGCCAGGCCGCCGGTGTCCGCGTTTTTTGCCCTTATTTTGCCGTCGACCGCAGCAATCACCCGTTCGGCAATCGCCAGCCCCAGCCCGTAGCCACCGCCCGATGTCTTGCCGCCACCCCGGTAGAAGGGCTGGAATATCTTGTCCAGCGCCTCGGGCGGCACGCCCGGCCCCTGGTCGGCGATAGTCAGGCGCAGGTGCCTTCCGTCGGCCTCGCCGGTGACGCGCACCGCGCCGCCCGGCGGCGAGTGGTGCAGCGCGTTGCGCACGACATTTTCGATGGCGCGATGCAGCAGCGCCGGGTTGGCGCGCACCGTGGGCAATCCGGCTACCGCCAGTTGCACGTTCACTTGCCGTGCCGCGCCTTCGAAGCGGGCATCCTCGACGATGCCTTCGAGCAGTTCCTGAACGTCGACTTCTTCCGTTTCGCCGGCCACGCCGGCCTGCAGGCGGGAGAGCGTCAGCAGTTCGTCCACCAGCGCATCGAGCCGCTCGCCCTCGCGCTCGATGCGCGTCAGCGTTTCGTCGAAATGCTCGGGCTGCTGGCGGGCGAGGCCGATGGCCGCCTGCAGCCGGGCCAGCGGCGAACGCATCTCGTGCGAAACGTCGTGCAGCAGGCGCTTCTGCCCGTCGACCAACTGGCCCAGACGCTCGGTCATGTGATCGAAATCGCGGCCGAGGTCGGCCAGTTCGTCGCGCCGGCCGCCCATGCCGTCGCCGATGCGTACCCCGAGATCGCCGGCGGCGGCAGCGTCGAAAGCACGCCGCAACTGGCGGATCGGCTTGGCGAAATACCAGGCCAGCGCCAGCGCGCTGAGCAGGCTGACCAGCAGCCCGCTCAACATCGGCACCATCGGCAAACCCCGGTTGCGCCTATGGTCGCGTGGCGGCGCCGGGGGAGGGCTGCCATCCATTCGGGGAGCCAAATGCGGTGCATCGGCAAAGCGTGGCGGCGGGCGCCGTTCATCGTCCGGACGATCCGGGGGCGGCCCCTCGGCGAATTGCGGCGCCTGATTGCGCTCGTACCAGAAATAGGTGGCGACGCCGACAATGCCGACGAGTTGCGCCAGCCAGATGAACAGAAAGAATTTCCAGAACAGGCGGCCCATGTCACTCCCGGATCAACTGGTAGCCCTGCCGATAAACCGTCTGGATGCACGAGCGGCCGCCGGGCAAGGGCCCCAGCTTGTGGCGGATGCTCGACAGATGGACATCGATGCTGCGGTCGAAGCGCGCCAGCGGGCGGCCGAGCGCCTGTGCCGACAGGTCGGCCTTGCTGACCGGGCGCCCGGCGTTGCGCGCCAGCACCTCCAGCAGGTTGAACTCGGTGCTGGTCAGTTCGACCGGTGTGCCATCCCATTCCACAAGCCGCTGCGCCGGCATCAGCTTGAGCGGGCCGACCACCAGCGGTGCCTGTGCGGCCGGCTCGGCGGCCTGCTGGCTGCGGCGCAGGATGGCGCGCAGGCGGGCGGCCAGTTCGCGCGGCAGGCAGGGCTTGGGCACGTAGTCGTCGGCGCCCAGTTCGAGGCCGACGATGCGGTCGAGATCGTCGCCACGCGCCGTCAGCATCAGCACCGGCACCGTGCTCGCCGCGCGAATCCGGCGCAGGGCCTCGATGCCGCCGATGCCCGGCATCATCACGTCGAGCACGATGAGCGCGAAGCGGCCGGACAAGGCTTCGACGACGCCGGTTTCGCCGTTGGGCACGGCTTCGACCGCGAACCCGTCGCGTTCCAGGTAGTCGCGCAGCATGTCGGCCAGTTCGACATCGTCGTCAACCAGCAGGATACGGGCAGTGGCAGGGTCGGTCATGATTCACCAGTTGCTTTCGGTGGCCCGATCATAGCCGAGGCGCCCGAATGGAAAAAAGCCGAAACCGCATTCACGGTTCCGGCAAGGGGGAGATAAGCTGTAAAGCGCTGTCGATCAGCGGGCCGGCGGTGGGCTGGTTTCACCGCCCATGCCGCGCGGCCCGTCGCCGCGCCCGCGTCCGGGGCCGCCGGATGCTTTCATGTCGGCCAGTTGCTTGCGCTGTTCGGGGGTCAGCACCTCGAAGACCTGGCGCTCGGCCTTGGCGCGCGCCAAGCTCATTTCCGACATCGCCTTCGCTGACGCGTCGGCCAGGGCGCGGGCCTTGGCCTCGTTGTAATCGGCGGCGGAGGTCAGCGCCCGCAAGTTGTCTTCGGCCTGGCGTACGGCTTTGGCTTTTTCGCGCATGACCGGCGCCTGGGCGTGCATGATCTCGAAAACCTTGTCGCGCTGGGCTTCGCTCAGGTTCAGGCCGCGCAGGTGCGGCGGCATCATCTCGCCGCCCATGCCCGGGCCGCCATGTCCGCCAAAGTGTCCGCAACCCGGGTTGCCGCCGGGGTTGCCCTGAAATGCCGCCGCGCCCAGCGGAATCGCCAGCGCGACGCTGGCGGCGGCGAGAAAGCGCTTGATGTTGCGGTGATGAGCTGTCGTCATGTCATGTTCCTTTCAGCGGATGGGCTGCCCCAGGCGGGGCAGGCGACAGACGAATAGTCTCTCCGGGGGCGGTTAAGCGCTGTAAGCGAGCTGTAAATGAACGTAAAGCCGGCGCCTGTCGCAGCTGCGCGGGCCGCGGCTATTTCCGGCCAGCCGTCGCCGGGCCGGCACCCAGGCTGCGGAAGTAGCTGTCGAGGATAGGCCGGGCATAGGTGTCCAGCGGGAACATCCGGGGGTTCTTCGTCCAGTTGTAGAGCAGCCCGTCGATCAGGCCGATCAGGCCGATGGTGGCCTGGTGCGGCGTCAATGCGTTGTCGATCAGGCCGCGCTCGGCGGCCAGCGTAAAGGCCTGCTGGATGACGTCGATATGGCTTTGCCCCTCTTCGAGATGCGCATCGCGCAGGGCGGCCATTTCGCCGATGTATTCGCACTTGTGCCAGAAGATCTCGAAGACCCGCCGAAAGCTGGCGTCGCCCAGCATCTTGCCGACGAATTCGTCGGTCGCGGTCTGGATGAAACCCAGCGGATCGACGGCGATGCGCGCGTCGCGATCCTCGCCGTTGATCAGCAGCGGGCAGATCAGCCGGTTGATCATGGCGTCGAACATCGCCACCTTGTTGGCGAAATGCCAGTAGATCGCCCCGCGCGTGACGCCGGCTTCCTTCGCCACATCGTTCAGCGAAGTCTGCGCGACGCCCTGGCGGTTGAACACCTCAACGGCTGCGTCGAGAATGCGGTTGCGCGTCTCCAGCGCATCTTCCTTGGTTCTTCTGACCATTTTCAATCTCCTCCCTTAAACAACGACCGCCAACGCGGCTCAGGCGTCTTCGCGCCAGCCGCCGCCGAGTGCCTTGAACAGATCGACTGCTGCGTTCAGGCGGTTCTTGCGGCTGTTCAGATACGTCAATTGTGCAATATTCGTCGTCCGCTGCGCGTCGAGCACTTCAAGAAAACCGACATACCCGGCTTCGTAGCGCGCCTGCGAGAGTTTCAGCGAGCGGCGTGCGGAATCGAGCTGGGCGATGTTGGCGGTTTCCTCGTCGGCCAGTTCGCGCAGGCTGACCAGCGCGTCGTTCACTTCCTTGAACGCCGTCTGCATGGTCTTGCGGTAGTTGGCCAGCATCTCCTTCTGGCCGGCGCTGGCCTGGTCGACGCGAGCGCCGGTGCGGCCGGCATCGAAGATCGGCATGGTCAGTCCGAGCGCCGCCGACCAGATGCCGGCGGGGCCGGTGAACAGGTTGGAAAGCGCCATGCTTTCGCTGCCGTAGGTGCCGGTCAGGCTGATCGCCGGGAAGTAGGCGGCCTTGGCGACGCCGATGCGGGCGTTGGCGGCGACCAGTTTTTCCTCGGCCTGGCGCACGTCGGGGCGGGCTTCGAGCAGGGTCGAGGGCAGGCCGGGTGGCGGCACCGGCGGCAACGGCAGCGGTGTCAGGTTGGCCGCGATCTGCAGGCCGGGCTGGCCGGTGAGCAGGCCGATCTGGCTTTCGGAAAGGGCGCGCAGGCGCTTCAACTGGGCCAGTTGCGACTGCGCGGCGGCCAGCGAGTTTTCCGCCTGGGCGAGTTCGAGTGCCGAGGCCGAGCCGGCATCGAGCCGGGCCTTGACGATGCGCAGCGTTTCCTGGCGCGAGTTGACCGTTTCCTGGCTGACCGCCACTTCGGCGTCATGGCTGCGCAGCGTCATGTATTCGCTGGCGACCTGGCCGATCAGCGTCAGGCGCACGCTGTCGCTGGCAAAGCGACTGGCCAGCGCATCGGCTCCGGCGGCTTCGTTCATGCGGCGGATGCGGCCCCAGAGGTCGATCTCGTAGCTGAGCGACAGCGCGGCGCGACGGTTGTTGTAGATCGCGCCGCCCATCTTCTGGCCGTTGTAGGTGGTGCCGCTGGTGCTCAGGCGGCTAGTCGCGGCGTCGAGGCCGATGGCCGGGTAATACGCGGCGCCGATTTCGCGGGCATAGGCGTCGGCGGCTTCCAGGCGGGCGATGGCGGCTTGCAGATCCTGGTTGGCGGCCAGCGACTGTTCGACCAGCGCGTTCAGGCTGGCGTCGCCGAACAATGTCCACCACTCGGGGTTGACCGGCGCTGCGGCGCGGGCCTCGACAGGAGCCTCGGCCTGGCTGTATTTATCGGGCAGTGTGGAATCGGGCCGCTGGTAGTCGGGGCCGACGGCGCAGCCGGTGAGCAGGGCAGTTGCGGTCAACGCCGAAAAAAGGCCGATTTTCAAATTGGGTTTATGCGGGGCGGACATCTCAGTTTTCCTCCGTCTGGTCGGCGTGTGCGTCGCCGGCCGGCAATTTCTGCTTGCCGCGTTCGAGCCACTTGAAGAAGAGCGGGATGAAGAGGGTGGCGATGAAGGTGGCGGCGATCATGCCGCCGAAGACGCCGGTGCCCATCGACTGGCGGGCGGCGGCGCCGGCCCCGGTGGCCTTGACCAGCGGGAAGACGCCAAGCACGAAGGCGAGCGAGGTCATGATGATCGGCCGGAAACGCAGGCGGGCGCCTTCGAGCGCGGCATCGACCACGTTTCTGCCCTCGGCGTACTTCTGGGCGGCGAATTCGACGATCAGGATGGCGTTTTTCGACGCCAGGCCAATCAGCACGACGAGGCCGATCTGGAAGTAGATGTCGTTCGGCATGCCACGCACCCAGATCGCCGTCAGCGCACCCATCAGCGCGAAGGGCACGGCCATGACGACAGCCAGCGGCAGCGACCATTTTTCGTACTGCGCGGCGAGGATCAGGAAGACCATGATGATGGCGAAGGCGAAAGCCTGAATCGACGAACCGGCGGTGCGCTTTTCCTGGAAGGCCTGGCCGGTCCACGAAATCTCGTAGCCGCTGGGCAGCGTGGCGGCGGCGACTTCCTCGACGATCTTGATGGCATCGCCCGAGCTGACGCCCGGCTTGCTGTCGCCCATCACCTTGGCGGCGACGAAGCCGTTGAAGCGCTCGACCTGTTCGGGGCCGACCACGCGCTTGACCGTGGCGATGGCGGAGAGCGGAATCATGCCGTCGCTGGTCGCGCTGCGCACGTAGACCTTGCCGATGTCTTCCGGCTTCATGCGGTAATCCGCTTCGGCCTGCAACTGCACGCGATAGACGCGGCCGGCCTTGTTGAAGTCATTGACGTAAAGCGCGCCCATGGTGCTCTGCAGTGTCGAATAGACAGAATCGAGCGGGATGCCGAGGGCCAGCGCCTTCGGCTCGTCGACCTCGACGAAAAGCTGCGGCACGGTGGGGCGGAAGAAGGTGGAAATACGGGTGAATTCCGGGTGTTTCTGCAATTCGGCCATGAAGTTCTTGACCACGTCGTCGAGCTTCCGGGCATCACCGTCCACGCGGTTCTGCACGTAAACCTCGAAGCCGCCGGCGGTGCCGAGGCCCATGATGGGCGGCGGGTTGAAGACGAGGCCCATGCCGTCCGGCTGCATCATGCCGATGCCCATGAACTTGCCGGCCAGATCCTGCGCCTTGGCTTCGCGCTCGCTCCAGTCGTGCAGCGGAATGAACATGGTGCCGGCGTTGGGCTTGTTGCCGCCGCCGATCAGGTCGAAGCCGGAAACGACGAAGGTGTGCATCACCGCCGGGTCGGCGGCGATCGCCTTGCGCATGTTCTCGCCGGTCGTCGCGGTGCGCTTGAGCGTGGCGCCATCGGGCAGCATGATCGCCGAGATCAGGTAGCCCTGGTCTTCGGAAGGCACGAAACTGCCGGGGATGATGCGGAAGAAGGCGACGATCCCGCCGATCAGCAGCACGAAGATCAGGCCGACGATGATGCTGTGCTTGATCGTCAGGCTGACGACGCGGATGTAGGAACGGGTCAGGCGCTCGAACAGCCGGTTGAACGGTGCGAAAAACTTGTTTTCGCTGTGCTGCATCTTGAGCAGCAGGGCGCACAGGGCCGGCGTCAGGGTCAGCGCGACGACGCTGGAGATCGCCACCGAAACGGCGACGGTGACGGCGAACTGCTTGTAGAGCTGGCCGGCGATGCCGCCAAGGAAGGCGACCGGCACGAAAACGGCGACCAGCACCAGCGTGGTGGCGATGACGGCGCCCTGGACTTCATGCATGCCCTTGATTGCGGCCTGGCGCGGCGGCAGTTTTTCCTCCGACATCAGGCGCTCGACGTTTTCGAGCACGACGATGGCGTCATCGACGACGATACCAATCGCCAGCACCATCGCGAACAAGGTCAGCGTGTTGATCGAGAAGCCGAACAGCCAGAGGCCGGCGAAGGTGCCGATCAGCGAGATCGGCACGGCGATCATCGGGATCAGCGTGGCGCGCCAGTTCTGCAGGAAGATGTAGACCACGGCGAGCACCAGGATCATGGCTTCGACCAGTGTCTTGACCACCTCGCGGATCGACGCCGAGACGAAACGCGTGGTGTCGAACGGGATCACGTAGCTCATGCCTTCCGGGAACTTGACCTTCAATTCCTCCATCCGCGCCTTCACTTTTTCCGCCACTTCCAGCGCGTTGGCACCGGTTTGCAGGAAGACGCCCATGGCGATGGTCGGCTGGCCGTCGAGCGTGACCTGCTGGTCGTAGCTGTAGGCGCCGAGTTCGATGCGCGCGATGTCCTTCAGGCGCAGCACGCCGCCCGGGCCGCTGGCGCGGATGACGATGTTGCCGAACTCCTCGGGTGTCAGCAGACGGCCTTTGGCGGTTACGGTGTAAACCAGTTGCTGGTCGCTGGGCGCCGGTTCCTGGCCAATCTTGCCGGCTGCGTTCTGGGCATTCTGGATGCGGATCGCGTTGGCGATGTCGGTTGTCGTCAGGCCCAGCTGCGCCATGCGGTCGGGCTTGAGCCAGACGCGCATCGAGTAATCCTGGGCGCCGAAAATCGTCACGTCGCCGACGCCTTTGACCCGCTTCAACTCATCGACAATGTTCAGGCTGGCGTAGTTGGAAAGAAACAGCGTGCTGAACTTGCCCTTGTCGGATTCCAGGGCGACGACCTGCAGGATGTCGTTCGAGCGTTTCTGGACGATCACGCCATTGCGCCGCACTTCTTCCGGCAGGCGCGGTTCGGCGGCCTTGACGCGGTTATTGACGTTGACCGAGGCGATATCGACGTTGGTGCCGACCTCGAAGGTCGCGGTGATGGTCACCGCACCGTTGGCCGAGGCCGACGAGGTGAAGTAAAGCAGGTTTTCGACCCCGTTCAACTGCTCCTCGATCGGCGCGGCGACGGTGCGCGCCAGCGTTTCGGCGGAAGCGCCCGGGTAGGTGGCGGTAATCAGTACCGTCGGCGGGGCGATCTGCGGGTACTGCGCAATCGGCAGCACCTGCGAGGCGACCAGCCCGGCGATGACGATGATGATCGAGAGAACCGACGCGAAGATCGGCCGGTTGATGAAGAACTTTGACATGGCCGCTCCTTACTTCTGCGCCGGCTTGGCCGCATCGGGCGCCGGCTTCGCTGCTTCCGGCGTGCCGGCCGGCGGTGCCGGCGGGTGCGGATCGACCGGAGCGCCCGGCTTCAGCTTCATCAGGTTGTCGACAATCACCTTGTCGCCGGCCTTGAGTCCGCCGAGAACGATCCAGTCCTTGCCGAACCATTCGCCGGTCTTGATCGGGCGCGGCGCCACCTTGTTGTCGGCATCGGCCGTCATCACCAGGTTGCCCTGTTCGCTCTGGATCACCGCGCTCTGCGGCACCAGGAAAACCCCGCCCTGTTCGCCGGCCAGCAGGCGAATGCGGACGAACTGGCCGGGCAGCAGGCGACCTTCGGTATTGCGGAATTCGGCGCGCAACTGGCGGGTGCCCAGGGTCGGGTCGATGGTGCTGGCGAGGAAGTTAAGCTTGCCCTTGACCGGGAAGACGCTACCGTCCGACAAGAGCAACTCGACGCCGGTTACCGTTTCCGATGTCAAACGGCCACCCGGCAGGCGGGCTGCTTCGTTGGGCGAAATGCTGAAACGCACCCACATCGGATCGTTTTGGTAAACCGAGGTCAGCAGGCTGTCGGAACCGATAGTCACCAGGTTGCCGACTGATTTGGCAGCGCGACCGGAGATGCCATCCACAGGTGCGGTGACCGTGGTCCACGAGAGGTTGAGTTGGGCCTGACGCAATGCAGCTTGCGCCAGTTCGTTGGCGCTGATCGCGTCGTCGTATTCCTTGCGGCTGACACCCTGGATGTCGACCAGTTTCTTCAGTCGCGCCAGTTCGCGCGTCGCCTGATCCGCCTTCGCCTTGGCTTCGGCCAGTGCGATCTCATAGGTTGAACGGTCGATCTGGAACAGCGGCTGCCCGGCCTTCACCGTCGCGCCTTCCTGGTAAAGCTGCTTCATCAGGATGCCGCCAACGCGGGCGCGCACCTCGGTCTCCTTGGCGCCTTCGGTCTGCGCCACGATCTCGACCGCATTCGGCACGCTGCGCGGCTGCATTTCCAGCACCGTAACCGGCATCGGCCCCATCTTCGGCGGCGCCGCATCCTGCTTGGAGCAGGCGGAAAGGGCGAAAGCGCCGACCAGCAACGAGAGCAGAACGGGCTTGATGAAATGCGGCTTCACTGCCACGGCATTGGACATGTCGGAACTCCGAGGAAACGAATGAGAATGGCTCGCATAATACATACATTCGAGAATGTATGTAAGTGATTTTTTTTGTTGCGGGGGTGGGGGCTGCCGTTCGCGTCTGCCCCAAGATCGCCAATTGAACGGTTAGCTGTCGGACGCCGGATGATTTCCTGAGTAGCAGTTATCCGATTCTGCTGCTTCGGTTTTCGACCCTAAGCTGACTGTCGAGCCTTTACCTACTCAGCGGCAGGTTACTGCGAGGAGCGACCCTCTTTTCAGCCCAGACTTGGGCGCCAATGCACCGGTTATCTGCCCTTCAACTGACAATGAATTGTCTGTTAAAGACGGGGCGACTCACTCCCCGCCTTTGACTCGGCCTCAGTCTTGCCTTCGGAATTAGAAAAGCGGAGCATTGGAGCAATCCAAGACCAATCAATACGGAAAATGTCATGGCGAAGTGTGCAGTCAGTCTCTTCGGAATTCTTGCAGTGGCCTTCTCTTCATTGGCGCACGCGGAAAAGGTAATTTGCGTCAACAAGGGTGGCGGTGTCACAGAATGTAATACGGTTGAGGAGCGCTACCAGCCCGCAGGAGTGATGACCAGCCCGTGGTGCATTGTTATGCCAAATGGCAATGCGCTACCAGCCCTGATTCAATGCAAATACGAGTCGAAGGCGCCATGCATGAAAGATATTCAATTTGTTTCTCCTTCTCTGGGATGGCGTTGCGTAAAGAATCCTCAGTACGAATAAAGGGCATCCGGAATTACTGGCGGCTGTCCGTCGTTTCTCCTGACCAACGGCAGGTATCCGAGTTCTGCGGGCGTTCAGCATGATTCTTCACCGGCAGTCCATCACTTAGCCATTCGGTCGGCGCTCCAAGGGCATCTTCGACAAATGTCGCGGTCGTCTTGATAGACGGCGAGAATAGCCTCGCAGCAACCAATCGGCTCCATGCGCTTGCAGGTTTCCGTGTCCTGCACTTACAAAATCCGACAATGACCGAAGGAATCCTCGTTATGAATCGTGATCTTTGCCGCTACCAGGATGAAGAATTCATTCTCTGGTCGGGAAGCAATTCATCCTATGGTGCGATCATCGACTACATTCAGGGATGGGGTATCTCACCCGACTATGGACGCGGTACTGACGCGTATCGGGCGTTGACCATCGCGATGCTGATTAAGGACGAGCAACTATACCTTGACCGAATCCGGGTAACGACGGTCGGGGAGCAGTATCCGACAATTGGCGAAGTGGCCCCAGAGTTCCCTTATGGCCCTTCGCGTTTTGCGATCTATGAAGGCCTGAACATCCCCATCAAGATCAGTGGTCGGCTGACCTTGTTGAAAGACCAGACCTACACGGAACCCTGCGTATCAGGATGGTTCGCCCCATCGCATTTCGCAGTGAATATCGAATTGGAATTCGTGGCCGGACAGCTTATGGATCTAACGGTCGCCTCGGACCAGTTGCTCGATCAACGCAACCGCGCTGCGCTAAAGGAAATTGAACAAATCCCCAGGGCGAACTGGAGAGAACTGGAAAGGTACATGCTGCACGAGCTAACCATTAAGCCATCCACAAACGGCAACGAGCAGTCGCCACGGCAGATCGCGATGGTCAAGGAAGCGGCCGCGAGCGGGGTTCGTGAAGCGATGGCCTTTGAGTTGCTGGGAATCGTCGAGAATGCCTCCGATTTCGTCGAGGCGATGACTCCGCCTCAAGTCGCAGAGGTCGAAATGGCCCCGCGTCGAGATGCGCTTAGACTGATGACCTCTGACCCCGATCTGGCCCGCAAGCAGTTCATGTCGGTGGATATTCCTGCGAACCATGCAGAGATTGCGTTTACCGATATCGCCAAGGTGGTCCCTGAAGAACCAGGTATCTATCAAATTTGGACCTTCTGGGGGGAAGCCTTGAAGGTTGGCATCGGCACCAACCTGCGAGATCGCTTGCGGAAGCATCGCGCATCCAGGGACAGCGGGCTGAGGCTTAAACCGGGTGGAGATCCAAGCAACCCAGACCACTGGATTTCGAAAGCTTCAATCCTCGCCAAGCATCTGTACTTCGATCAGTCCATGACCCAGGACTTCGACCTGACCACCGAGGGCGATCGAAAGCGCTTTCTCGACGAGTGCTGTCGAATCACCCTCATTCCGACAATATCCAGGCAGAAGGCCCGTGAATTGGAGAAAGCGCTGGAGAATCTGCCCGGGAGATTTCGCTATCAAGGCAGGGTCAGGAGGCGCTAAAACGCGTCTGCGGCTCAACGTCGTTGGATTTGCTACATTCGGACAGCCTTATCACCTCTTGAATATTTTGGAGCAAGGACATTCCCAAGTTGCCGGACTCTTCGCTCGGTATTTCCCGGGTGATATTTTTGGATTTCGACGGGGTGCTCCATCCCGCGGATTACCTGCGATTCATTGAGATCGATGGAGAGTTGGTGTTTGGTAGCGATGCACGCTTCTGCTGGGCCGGCGTGCTATGGGGTCTGATTAAAGATAATGACTGTGGCTTGGTCATCCATAGTTCCTGGCGAACATCATTTGCTCTTTCCGAAATCAAAGAAATGTTTCCGCCAGAGTTGGCGAGGCGGATTCGGGGGATAACCGGTGGTGGTGCGAGATTCCGTAGCATCGAAGCCTATGTGGAGGCGCATCGGTTGCGCGACTACCTTATCTTGGATGATGAACCTGAAGAATTCCCATCGAATCTAAAAGCGCTCGTCGTATGCCATCCGGAACGCGGCATTGACAGTCCCGAGGTGAAGGAACGAGTTGTTCAATTTCTGAGCAACTGAAGTCCTGGGTCTGCAATTCGCATCAACTAGATCGACAGTCATTGCTGGTTAAAAGACAGGTAACGAATTCATTGCCGCCTATTTCAGCGTAGTGAGCCAATGGCCGGATTGGCCGAGGAGCAAGAATTGGCCGTACGGCAGCTATCGGAGTAGAGCAGCCATCTGAACGACCGAATGGTCGACGTAGTGAATGTCGGGTTGTGGCCGGTAGTGAGAGTTCAACCTGTCTATTGTGTCTGTCGGCAATCGAGGCCGCGGGTTATTGATCCGGCCCGATAATATTTGGATATTTGTGGGTTTTCTGGTTCACTGCGGCATGGACAAAGAAGACGCAAGAAATCAGACGCTGGAGCAGTTGCACGAGCGGCGAAAGCAGGTCATGCACAACGTCGTCGTCAGACCAGCGCGCCAAATCTTCCGGCACACCCAGCGCTGGGGCGTTCAGCAGCGCAAAGTTGCGCCCGATAAAGCCTTGCGGGCGCATGTCGAGCAAGGGGTAGGGCAGCCCGTCGAACCAGCCGTCGCGCATTTCCGAATCCGGATCGAGCGGCCAGGCGAACGGTGTGTCGAGGGCCAGCGCACTCCCTTCCGGGGCGACGAGATCCAGATGGCCGACGAGATGTCCGACCCCCCGGGCGTCAATTCGATAGAGGGTCAGGGTTTCGGCCTGGCCGCGCAGCGAGCGGCGCAGGCCGTAGCGAATGCGCCGGGAGCCGCCGCGTCGGACGATCCCGGTGCCGCCACTGGCGACCATGCGCGATAGCGTGGCTGCACTGATGCCGCCCAGCGCGCGACGAAGCTCGACCCCTGCCAGGGGCCCAAGCCGCAGGGCGGCATGGAGATCATCGAGGGGCGTGCGCATGAGTGAAATAAATTATGAAACGAAACATGAAATGAATTATGTCGAAAGATCATTTGTTAATCAATTGGTTGATGATTTTTTTCGGCAAGATATGAAATGAAAATTCTGCGATCTAGCCCATGAGAAGACCCGGTCGTTGAACGGGTGCCGAGGGCGGCGCTCAGCGCCGATGCTGCATGCTGGCGATGTCGCATAGCTTGCCCATCATCTTGTCGCAAACCCGACATTGCGCCGTGGCGATCCGCTGGAAGGCTTGCGGTTGCGTGCTTGGCGGTCGGGCGTGGAATTTGCTGAGAGGGGTTG
>ERZ795054.1680-NODE-1680-length-20143-cov-5.886051_pt1 | contig 20143 bp, 10 predicted proteins | sample MGYA00375138_ERZ795054 | MGnify/ENA primary metagenome ERZ795054 (study PRJEB30183, sample SAMN05720215) | anaerobic digester metagenome | isolation source: active sludge of municipal wastewater-treating anaerobic digesters | place: USA | collected 2014-12-23 ... | reverse complement strand
TACTTTATATTGCCGTTGCTGGTTGGTTTTGATCAGGGGGCGAATCAGCAGCATAGCAGCACCGGTAGTTCCCATAAATGAGGCCAGAACGGCACCAATCGCCAGAAACAGGGTGTTGACGGCAGGCTTGGCCTGAATATCTCCTTTAAGGTGTATCCCTCCGGTAATCACAAACAAAGATCCCAGAAGAATAATGAAGGGGATGTAGTCGAACAGCATGGTATGCATCAGCTCATGCGAGTGATGCTGGATTATCAGCCATACGGCTGTGGGAACCCCCAGAATGAGAGATACAATAAGCTTGTTCTTGTTTTCTTCCCACCAGTGTGAAAACATCAGGGGGCCGATGGCAATGGTGAGCAGCATCAACACAAAGGGAATCATTGCCCACATGGGGATGGATAAAATTTCGTGTTCCACAGTAATTTGGTTTTGGTTAATTTTATGAAGCGGCAAAACTAAAACAAATTTTGTTTACCTTTGTGAATACCATAAGATTTGATTTTAAACCCAAAACACACGAACATGAAAGGAATCTTTTTCTCTGTCATTTTAATTCTGTCAGCTATTTGCCTTAATGGTCAAATGACACTGACCCTTCAGCCTGGCCCTTTAACCGGCATAGACGCTCATTTAAAAGAGGTTGAGCCAAATGTAGTATTTGACACAACCCCGGACTTCATTGCCTATTATTGGACGTTTAATGGCCTGTCCTCTGAAGGAAGATCACTTATCAGATTCGATCTTTCTCAGTTGCCCTCAAATGCTGTGGTTATCGATGCAAAACTTTCCTTGTATCACAATCCGACAGGTTCATCTGCAGGTCATTATGGTGTTAATGAAAGTGTTTTGAAGATGGTAACCAGCCCCTGGAGTGAATCCACTGTAACCTGGGCTACCCAACCACTGACCACAAATTATCTGATCGATACACTTGAGACATCAACAACTGCCACCCAGAATTACCTCAATATTGATGTAACACCGCAGGTGTCCCAATGGTGTCAGAATCCTTCATCAAATTATGGATGGATGATTGAACCAGTCATCAAATCAACCTATCGAAGCATGAAATTTGCCAGCAGCGACAATTCAAATTCGGCTATAAGGCCGAAACTGGTGATTACCTACGACACTTTGTCCAACCCGGTGGTCCCCTGTCCGAATTACACTTTTAACCAGATTACAATTTGCGAAGGCGACAGCGCATTGCTTCAGGGCGCTTACCAGAAAACCGCAGGGCTCTATTTCGATACACTGACCAATGTGTCTAACCAGGACAGCATTAAGGTAACTGCTCTCCATACGATCATGCCTTATGTTGGGGTGAAAACATTCCATATATGCCACGGCGACAGCATCTGGCTGGCCGGTGCTTACCAGACAGTTACAGGTTTTTACATCGAATATTTATCCACCATATTGGGCTGCGACAGCATAATACACAACCAGTTGGAGGTTACCAAGCTTGATAATACCACAACCTTGAACGGAATTGTCCTTTCTGCAAATCAGTCCGGCGCAACATATCAATGGGTGGATTGTGAGCTGGGGATGACTCCGATTGCAGGAGCTACCCAACAGACCTATACCCCTTCCATTAATGGCAGCTATGCAGTTATCATTCAGAAAAACGGATGTATAGCCATCTCCCCCTGTACCCATGTAAGTGGCATCAAAGTGCAGGAAAACGGCAACAACGACCATTTCAACCTTATCCCCAATCCTGCTGATGAAACCGTAAATGTACTCCTGACCGGTGAAACGGGTTCTGTTGTGATTGAGGTGTATAATGCTGACGGGCAATTGGTTTATACCAATTCATACATCCTGCCAGGATCGATCAAGGTCAATCTTACTGGTATGAGTTCAGGAGTCTATCTGATCAGGGCGAATACCGGTGAAAAAATCTATTCGCAGCGGCTTGTAAAGCGCTAGGCACACCCCGTGGGTGATTTTTCCGTCCTGCAGTCTTAGATCTGCGGTTGATTTGGTAAAATGCCCTTTCGGATTGAATGTAACTGCGAAATCATGTATTTTCGCAGGGTAAAAAACAATCGCTATGAAGCTTCCTTTCTCCTTTAAGTCGGTATTACCCTATGGCATTGCCGTGGTGGTATTTTATCTGATCACCATTGTGTACTTCAATCCCATTCTGGATGGGAAACAGCTGGAGCAGGCGGATATCAAGAACCACCTGGGCGCATCGAAGGAGATCGACGACCACCGGGCAAAGTATGGTGAAGAGCCCTACTGGACCAATTCGATGTTTGGGGGGATGCCTGCCTATCTGATCTCTGCGAAGTATGCCTCCGACTTTCTTGCGCATGCAGGGAAGGTGTTTTTTGGCTTTTTACCCATTCCGGCAGGTGCCCTGTTCCTGTACATGCTGGGGTTCTTTATCCTGATGATGGCCCTGCGTGTCGATCCCTGGCTCGGGATACTGGGGGCTATTGCCTTTGCCTTCTCCTCCTACTTTATTGTGATCCTGGAGGCGGGGCATAATTCCAAGGCTATTGCCATAGGCTATATGGCACCGGTGCTGGCCGGGGTGATCCTGTTGTACCAGGGGCGTTACTGGGCAGGTGCTGCCATCACGGCATTGTTTCTCTCCCTTGAGATCAAAGCCACCCACCCGCAGATCACTTATTATCTGATCCTGCTTATTCTGGTGTTCCTCCTCTTTAAACTGATAGATGCCATTGCCGAAAAACAACTGCGCCGGTTCTTTACGGCTTCTGCCATCTTTGCGGTGGTGGGCATCCTGGCGGTGCTTACCCACCTCACCCCGCTGCTGGCTATCAACGAATGGGGCAAGGTATCCATTCGTGGGAAATCGGAACTCACCATCGGTCAGGACAACAAAACCTCCGGCCTCGACCGTGACTATGCCACCCAGTGGAGCTATGGTAAAGGTGAGTCGTGGACCCTGCTGGTCCCCGATTTCAAGGGAGGAGCCACCGGGGCCATCGGAGAGGACCAGGATCTGATCGAAAAAGTCGATCCGCAACTCCAGCAGAGTATTGCAGGGAGCAACCGCTATTTTGGGGATCAGCCGTTCACTTCAGGCCCGGTGTATGCAGGGGCCATTGTCATGTTCCTGGCAGTTCTCGGCATGTTCATCCTCAAAGGCAGGCTTAAATGGGCCCTTTTCACGGCAATCCTGCTTTCCATCGTTTTTTCATGGGGGCGCCACATTCCCGGGTTTACCAACTTCCTGATGGACTACCTTCCTGCCTACAATAAGTTCAGGGCTGTCTCCATGATCCTGGTGATCGCTGAGCTCTGTATCCCGATCCTGGCTGTGCTGGCAGTTAAAGAGGTTCTGGCACGTCCGGCCCTCCTCAGGGAAAAACTCAACCTCCGCGTATTTAAACTTAACCCCCTGATATTATCTTTCATCCTCACCGGAGGTATCGCCTTCATCTTCTTTCTGATGCCCTCCACCTTCAATACATTCGAGGCAAAGGGTGAGGAGGATCAGGTACGCCAGAGCGTTACACGGCAGTTGCAGCAGAACAATGCTCCCCAGGAACAGGTTGCACAGGCGGTAAACGATTTTGTGCCGCGTTATATGGAAGCGATCCACGGTGTTCGTATCAGCATCTTCAAGCAGGATGCCATGCGGTCGTTTATTTATATCCTGCTGGCGGGTGTGCTGCTCTTCCTCTACAGCCGGAATAAGCTGAAGCAGGGGATCCTGGTTCCCGGGCTGATCCTGTTTGTGCTCATTGATATGTGGACGGTGAACCGTCGTTACCTGAACAATGAGAACTTCAAGAATAAACGGGTGATGGAAGTCCCTTTCACCGAAACTGCGGCCGACAAAGCCATACTCGCCGATCCGGCATTGAGTTTCAGGGTCTTCAATACCACAGTCTCTGCATTTAATGATGCTTCCACCTCCTGGTTCCACAAGTCCATCGGAGGCTACCATGGCGCCAAACTGCGCCGCTACCAGGAGATGATTGACTACCACCTGAATGCCAATAACTACAGGATCCTTGATATGCTCAACATGAAGTATCTCATACGAAATACCGACAATGGCGTGATGGCGATACCGAATCCCGGTGCCATGGGGAACGCCTGGTTTGTAAAACAGGTGAAGTGGGCCGATAACCCCGATAAGGAGTATATCTATGTAGGAGATGCTGCAGTGGTAGAGCCTGTCTCAGGCAATGCCCTGCTTACGGTTACAGGTACCCATATTACCGCACCGGACACTATATCTGTCAACAAGCCCCTGCAGCTTTCAGTGCCCGCCATGCCCGATTCCGTGTACAATCTCAGGCTGGCCGATTACCGGCTGCAGGACACTATAGCCTACACCTTTGGCATCAACTCCTCAGACTCCACCCCCGGATTCATGCATATCGCCGACCCGGCTGCCACCGGCAGGGTGCTGCCCGCCCATTTCAGGGCCCGTATGGTGTACCGCTTCGATCCGGCCAGCACGGCAGTGGTTGACAAAAAATGGAAGGATATTCTGGATGTGAAGAATCTCACATTCGACAGCTCAGCTACCATCGCCTTAACCGACTACCGGGCAAACCGGCTCGAATATATGGCCAACGCCTCGTCGGATCAGCTGGCTGTCTTCTCCGAGATTTTCTACGAGAAAGGGTGGAATGCCTATATCGACGGCAAACCGGTACCCCATGGCCGCGCGAACTGGATCCTCAGGGCCATGGTGGTCCCCGCCGGGAAACACAAGATCGAGTTCAGGTTCGAACCCCGCATCCTGAGCCTCGGCGAACCCATTGCCATAGGGGCTTCGGTAGTTGTGATCCTTCTGGGGCTTTTTGCCTTGTGGCTGTACTGGAAGAAACTGCCGAAAAGCAGCGTCTGACCATATCATGCGCTGGTTCTGATCCGGAGAAGATCCGGTATAATGGAAATAACCGGTTTTTGTATTTATTAATCTGTTTTATATGAAATCCCTGAAGGATAATAGCAGATATTTTTTCAGATATATTCTTAAATCATGCCCGGTACGTACCGGAAAAATTCCTGTCTTAAACCTTTTAACCAGGCTTGGAATAGCAAGGAATTTCACAGCCGTCATCACTTTCGATGAAAACATAAGGGTGCAGGTGGATCTGGATGACTGGATTCAGAAGCAGATCTTCTTTTTTGGATCTTATCTGCTTGAACAGCAGGAAACACGATACTGGTGTAAGTCTGTTAAGCAGGGTGAAATAATTCTGGATATCGGAGCGAATATCGGATACTATTCACTGCTCGCATCTAAAAGGATTGGCGGCAGGGGCAGGATTTATGCATTTGAAGCAGCCCCGGAAACCTTTAAAAAACTTTCCGCCAATATTCAGCGTAATGAAATAGAAAATGTGGTGGCATATAACCTTGCCATTGCTGATTTCAGGGGGACTATAGACCTTCATATTGCAGATACTCGGAACTCCGGTATGTCTAGCATTGCTGCCTTTGCAGAAGAATCCGGCCAAACCGTAACGGTTCCTACTGATACTATTGACAATTTTGTAAATGACAATTCTGTTGATCGGATAGACAGGGTAAAAATTGATGTGGAAGGGGCAGAAATGCTGGTACTGAAAGGCATGGAAAATACACTGAGAAAATTCAAACCGGTCATTCACATTGAGTTGATTGACAGTAGGCTCCGGGATGCAGGATCCTCTCTTGCTGAACTCTGGGCGTTCCTTCTGGATCTCGGTTATCGTGCCTATACCATTGGAAAAAACGATCAATTACTGCCTGTCGGCAACCCCCGTGAAGGCGCATTAATGATATTCAGCGCAAAATAAAGTGCTCTTTTCAGGGTTTGCCTTTGGTGCAAATCCGGATTTCTTTTAATATTTAACCATGTTGCAGATACTCCATATAACGCATTGGTTCCCCACCAGGGGGAAGCCTCATTCCGGCAGTTTTATTTACAATCATTGTCGTGCTACAGAGGGAGATGGAAAAGCAAAAGCACATATACTGTTCCTGGATCTCCTGAATGGAAGAGGTTTGCTTCCCGGCATAAAAACCGACCGTTTCCAAACCCCTGAGGGCGTTGATGTAAGGGTTATCAGGCTTACATGGATTTTGTCTCCTTTGGTATATACCTATCCGCAACTGCAGTGGATTTTGTTCCACAAAGCCATACAACGTGCAGTCAGGGAGCTCAGGCCTGATCTCATTCACGGGCATGTGATACATCCTGCCGGTGCTCTTGCAGGGAAAATTGCGCGCCATAACAACCTTCCACTGTTAATAACAGAGCACTGGTCAAATCTGGAAGTATATGTCAGGAAACGGATCAGATCTGATTGGGGCCGAAAAGCATACCAGTATTCAAGTTTCATCCTGCCGGTCTCCGATTTTCTGAAACGAAGCATTTGCGATGCTTATCCTGCAGTTACTCCTGAAAAAGTGGTGGTTGTCCCGAATATCGTGTATGCTGAACATTTTACCTTTCATGCAAAGCCCGCCGCTGCCGGCCCAGTCCTGAAATTTATCATGGTATCTGCCTGGGTCAGGTACAAGCAGGCCACCAAACGCCCTGATATTGTGATAAAGGCGCTGGGTCTGTTTGCCAAAAACCACCATAAGGACATATCCTTAACTGTTGTCGGCGATGGGGATATGCTACCTGAAATGAAAACGTTGGTTGCTGAAAACGGGATCAGGGCCACCTTTACCGGATTCCTTCCGTCGCATGAAATTGCTCGTTTGATGCATGAACACAATTATTTCGTCCATGCATCGGAAATCGAAACCTTCAGTGTGGTAACCGCTGAAGCCATGATGTGCGGACTTCCCGTTGTGGTTTCAGATACTGGCGCACTACCCGAATTGGTCACCGTTGACAGGGGAGTGGTAACAGGCAACACTATTGAAGAATGGGAAGAAGCCATTCAAAAGGTCACCTCAAAAACATTTAATTGCCAGACTATTGCAGCTGAGGTTGCCGAATATTGTTCTCCCGGTAGGATTGGTCATCAGATATATGATCTGTATACAAGATGCAGAAAATAATAAGCTGATCCACGTCAAGTTCATCAACCTAAGGATCAGTTATCGTGTAGCATCATTCTATTACCAGCTTTCTGGCAACTGTGAATTCCTTGCTTTCCAGTAACAGCGTATAGATCCCTGCTGTAAAGGGAGTTATATCCAGTGTTTTTTCGCTGATATCCTTGAGTTTGGAGTCTATCACCAGTTGCCCTGCCGGGTTATACAGCCGGATGCGGCCTTCTGCAACAGGCTCTTTCCATCGCAATGTTACCCGATCCCCGGCAGGATTCGGCACCATATCAAATCCTGTCTCTTTAGCATATTCTGGTGCTGAAATTCCCGATACATAAATACAGGGTGAAATGCCGGTACAGCCATTATAGGTGATAAAAACGGCATAGCTGCCATTGATGGAAGGGGTATAACTTTGAAAGACTGCACCCGGGATAATTGAAAATCCAACTTCACAATTAATCCATTGATAGGTGGCGCCGGTTTGATTGGCGGTAAGGGTAATTCCGGATAAGACGATTGAAGTATCCACCACTGTAACTGAGAGTTGAATATGCTCGATGCTGTCGCAACCTGCAACAGTGGAAAAAGTTTGGGTAAATATTCCGGGTGATTTCCGGTAAGCTCCCGCGATCAGTACACTATCACCATGACAAATTGTGATGGTTTTACTTACATGAACCGGTGAGTTTACCCATAATGAGGTGACGATTATAGAATCAATACTTGCTACAGAAGTGAGGGTGTCAAAATATAACCCTGTGGTTTTTTGATATGTCCCCTGCAGCAGGATACTGTCGCCCTTACAGATGGATTGCTGAGCAAATTTATAAATCGGGCATGGTACAACACCAATGGTATAGGTTACCACCAGCTTGGGGTATTTTGCGGGCATCCCGGCATTGAGGGAGGCAAACAGCAGCGCATTGGTCGCAGCTTCGTTCACCAGCCTCAGCATGAACCCGTAATTGTTTGTGGACATCATATCCTGCACCATTTGGGTAACATTGATATTGGTGTAATCAAGCAACGGTTGGGTTGTGCCCGGAAGGGTATCCTGGTTGGCGGTGGTAGTGGTCGGCTGGTTGGCCCAGGTAACCGTTGTGGCTGCCCATGGTTGGGTAACCCGCTGCAAATAGGATGTATTGGCACTTCCTGTATGGCCGCTCAGGGATCCGCTTGGTCCAAGAGCATAAAGGTTCAGTAGGGCTGAGGTAATGGTGGCATTGGCCGGGATGGTGGAAAGGTCAAAATGGATTAATGCTCTGTTTACATTCAATCCTCCGCTTGTCCCCGGAATCGCATACGAGGCATTTTGTGCAGCAGTATTGAAGTTCAGATTGATACCGTTGGGGTAATTGTCGTACCCGATACAGCAATCATAGTCGGCTGTAAGATTTACTGTCGTTTGAGCCATAAGGGCTGACAACATAAATGTAAAGACGATACTGAAAATAACCGATTTCATATTTAACAACTGTTTTGATTTTTATCTGATCAAGGTAACTGTTCCTGCAGTAGTATATATCTCATTTTCTGCAATGCCTATTTCAAGCTTCCAGGCATATACTCCTTCTGGAACTGGAATTCCGTTCAGAGTGCCATCCCATCCTGTCCTGTAGTCGTTCGTTTTGAAAATAAGTTGTCCAAACCTGTTAAACACGAGAAAGGTGTATGGTGATCTGTCAAGAAATTTTCCAAAGGGGTGGAATACTTTATTAGGCTCAACTGGGCTATTTGGATTGAAGGCAGTTGGTATAAATATTTTTGGGTTGAGTTGAACAGTAACCGCATTAGAATATGTTATCTCGTTTAATCCAAGAGGATTTCCTGAGCCTTCAATTCCTTTGAGGTAATAACTGATTAATCCATTTCCGTCAGAATAATCAGAAAGTTCATCAGTCCAACTACCTGTTGAAGGTGGGAAGGTAATCAAAGGTATCATTTCAGGAATGTTGTCTTTCGTTCTCCAGATCTCATAAGTGGTTGGAAACCCCAAATACCCCATATAATCATTCCATATTAATGAGGCTGAAGTATTTTGATGATCGGGATTACATGCGAGATGAACAGTTTGAACCACGTTTGAAGAATCAGCCACAGTTCCACATAAATCAACGGAAACGGTTTGATAATAATAACTCTTTTGGGACACATTTACTGCTAAATCTGTATATTCCAGTGGATTTTGGGCTAACCATGGCAAGGTTGCAATTTGGTAGAAATTCCAACCATCTTCCGATTTCAACAAACGGTATTCTTGGGCCGGAAGGTTTATATTGTTGTAAATTATGATCTTTATATTTTGATTATTTTCTACAGTAGCATTTTGTATGTAAGGCTTTTCAAGCGAATCAGGCATAGTAATTTTTATACAAGCAATACAGGAGTTACTTGTTTTTATCTGATCAACAGAAACTGCGACGATTTGATAACAATACTCAGAACCCATATCCAGATTTGAATGAGTAAAAGATGTGCTGCTCCCCCCCATTACGGATACCAGAGATGCTGAACCACCATCCTTGGATACATAGATTTTATATGCACCTACCCCTGAATCCATATTTTGGTATTGATTCCAGGAAAGAAACGCTTCAGACTTACAGTATGGTTGAAAAACTGAAAGGTTGATCAGTTTGTGAACCTGACTGGGTAGACTTTCATTTCCACACGAATCCATAGAGGTAATTGCATATCCACCTGCGCTGATACATGGTGGATTGTATTGGTCGAAATATTCGGGAGATGAATTTGCATTAATAGTATCTAAGGGGATAAAAACAGTCCCGTCAACGAGATAAACAATGGTACTTGTTATCTCTGTACCATTATTTTGTTTCCAGCGAAGTTTTGGGAACCCAGTCAGAGAATCAAGCGTAATAACCTCAAGAATTGGAGGTGAAGGTGGTATTGAATCATAGAACAAGATGCCTGAAATATTGGAGGCTGAGGAGCAAAATGTCGATGAGACGGGTTGTTGCGTAAGTGTGTCGGAAATTTCGATTTTATAGTTGATCCATTCGCTACAGAACTGGATTGTATCTAAATATGAAGTGTCCTGAGTAATCCCAATCTGATTCCATACGCCGGGTGGATGTTCTCTAAAAACCTGATAATCACCAGTGGAACTTGGTAGCAAAGGTCGGTGGGTCGGGTTCCAAGCGAGAGCACCAATACCTGCTGAAGGATTTAGGTTTTGTGATGTAAGAAAAATCGTTTGGACTGTGTCTGCTGAATTACTCATGATAAACTGAGGAAAAGCGTAGCGTACTGTCAGGAGGTAGAATATGCTTTGATTGTTCGCTCCTGCACCTGGGTGAATCGTACTTAGAGTATTATAATCAAATATTGAGTCAAATTTAGTATATGGGCCATAGTAGTTCCCTGAATACCATAAATGATAGCTATTGAATACTTTTCCCACTGTATCAGCATAATTCCAGGTTAACGCAACATCCCCGTTGGATAAAACCTGCAGGCAGTGAATCGGGGGTGCTGTAACATTAAAAATATAAGTTATTTCAAGCGTAGGAAACTTTGAAGGAACTCCACAATTTAGTGAAGCAAACAGCAGCGCATTGGTAGTTACTTCGTTTATCAGCCTGAGCATGAACCCGTAATTGTTGCTGGCCATCATGTCCTGGACCATTTGCGTAACGTTGATATTGGTGTAGTTGAGCAACGGCTGCGTTGTTCCAGGCAGGATAACCTGGTTGATTGTGGTGGCAGAAGGCTGATTATTCCATGTAACTGTCGTGGTCACCCAGGGCTGGGTAACCCGTTGTAAATACGATTGATTGGCACTGCCTGTATGTCCATTCAGCGATCCGTTCTGCCCAAGGGCATACAGGTTAAGCAGGGCTGAGGTAATGATAGCATTGGCTGGAATGCTGGAAAGGTCAAAATGGATTAATGCTCTGTTTACATTCATCCCTCCGCCTGTCCCCGGAATCGCATACGAGGCATTCTGGGTAGCAGTATTGAAGTTTTGATTGATACCGTTTGGGTAATTGTCGTACCCGATGGAGCAATCATAGTCGGCAACCAGCGTCACGGTAGTTTGAGCCTGACCTATAGAAATCATCAGGCATAACAGCATCGTGATGCAGGTATTTTTCATCTTACTGTGTGTTCAATACTTTTTTATTGGACAGATGTGGTTCATTACTGGAGGGATACTCCTATTCCCCCACCAGATTCCCATGGATATCGAAGTAGTGCTCCTCCACAAGGTCGAAACCCTGTTTCTTCATCACTACGTAATACAACATCCCGTATTCTTCGTCGTCGATTGCTTTGCAGGTACGTGTCCGCCACTCGTTGTTGTATTTTTTGTTGAGGAAATCCTGTGCCTTGGAAGGAAGCTCTTTTCTGGGGATATCCCTCTCACCATAGGTACCGGCCGCGGCATCCACCTTCTGGTCACTGGCGGCTTTTTCCCATTTGTTATCTTTCTTGTATTCAAGGGCATCCACAGAGTAATCGGGGAAGAAGGTGGCGATGTGTTTCCCTGATTTGGTGAACTGGAGCGTAGTGGGCAGGATCTCTTCCCCCTCAGCCGGCTGATCTGAATTATCCAGGATAAACACATTGAAATACTTCTCGTTCGGGGTGGCGGTTACATCGTCAATATACAGAAAGTTGTAGCTGTCGATGTTATCGGCAAGGTATTTCTGGATACCCGGGTGGAGGTTCTTGAGCTTGGTTTTCATCCTTATGGAGGTGTACTGCCATTGCCCTTCGGGGGTAATGATGGTATAGGCGGTATTGCTTCCCGATTTAAAGTCGGCACGGTAGGCGGTATCTACATCTGACCAGACCACCTCGTCCGATTTCTTCACCCGTTTGGTGAACTCCTTCAGCACCTCTTTGGGCACTTCGATCTCAGGGGCAGCTTCCTCACCCTCCTTTTTCGGATCCCCTTCGCTCTGAAACTGCCCGGTAGTGTTGAAAAACAGCTTGGTTACCGGAGCATCCTCATCTTCAGCCAGTTTCTTTGGCACCATCTCTACATAATAGTACTTTTTGTTCGGAAACTCCTGCACAAACTCAGCCTTGCGCATCACCTTCGACCGGTGTTTCTTTTTCATGTACTCCTGAATATTGGGCTTGAGCTCCGTCTGAAACAGGTCAGTACGCTGGACGGTCTGCCTTCCGTCGCGGGAAAACTCGGCATAGGTCTTTTTGCCCTTGAAGACGAATTTCACCGCATATCCATCCCCTTTCATCTCCCAAACCGGCTCGGTCGATTTCCGGAACCTCCTGCTATAGAGGTCCATAACGGCAGGCGCTACCTCTTTTTCGTCGATGTTCTGCGCCAGAAGAGCGGTACCTGCGGGAAGGAACCACACAATCAGAAAGAGAAGCGGCTTAAAATTGGAGGGCATTTTCATGGTAATGAAAGGTTAATGGGTACACGGATTTCTACGCATACGAAATTACAATATTTCATAAACCAAATGCAATAACCGGCGCAAAAAACTTTAGAGTGCGATGATTTGGCTGCGGTCGGGGCCTGTGGACACAAAGGTCACGGGGACACCGGTTTCGCGTGTGATGATGCCCGTGTAGCGGGAGAGGGTCGGAGGAATATTATCGGAGGATGTGATGTTGCCCAGGTTGAGCAGCCATCCGTCCACTTCCCGGTACCGGGGCTCGGGTTTGCCGTAATCGCAGAAAAAGCCCCAGCGGTTGATGGGTTCTCCATCCAGTTCGTAGGTATGGCAGAGCCTGATCACCGGAAAATCGTTCATCACATCGGCTTTGGTCATCACGAGCTGGGTAACGCCGTTCAGCATGCATGCATATTTCAGAGCTGGCAGGTCGATCCATCCGCAACGCCGGGGCCTGCCGGTGGTGGAGCCGTACTCGTTTCCGTTTTTCCGCAACAGCTCGCCGGTTTCATCGTGCAGCTCGGTAGGGAAGGGGCCTGAGCCCACACGGGTGCAGTAGGCCTTGAATACGCCATACACCTCCCCGATCAGCTGGGGGGCAATCCCGAGCCCGGTACACACACCGGCGGTAATGGTATTGGAGGAGGTAACAAAGGGGTAACTGCCGAAATCCACATCCAGCATCGTCCCCTGGGCCCCTTCGGCCAGAACCCTTTTTCCCTTGCGGATCAGATCGTTGATAAAGAACTCCCCGTCCACCAGGTTCAACCCCTTAAGTTCTTCGGCGGATTGCAGCCATTGCATCTCATAAGCCTCCATCGTCAGACCCTCGATGGTGAATTCCTTCGGGTCAGAACCCATCGCTTCGATCAGAAGGAGATGGTACTCGCGCAGATTTTCATACCGCTGCATGAAACTGCGCGATTCCAGGTCACCCACCCGCAACCCGTTGCGGGCGGTCTTGTCGGTATAGGCCGGGCCGATCCCCTTCAGGGTGGAGCCAATTTTTGCATCCCCCTTCTGCTGCTCATAACAGGCATCCAGCAACCGGTGTGTGGGCAGAATCAGATGGGCCCTGCGGGCAATGAAAAGGTTATTGTGGTAATCCACCCCGTGCGGATCGAGTTTTCGCAACTCGGCCACCAGGATGCGCGGGTCGATAATTACGCCGTTGCCGATCAGGTTGATCTTGTCACGATGAAAAATTCCCGAAGGAATCGTATGCAATACATGTTTTTTTCCTTCAAATTCAAGGGTATGTCCGGCATTGGGCCCCCCCTGAAAACGGGCGATCACATCGTATCGTGCTGCAAAAACATCCACTACTTTGCCTTTGCCTTCATCGCCCCACTGAAGCCCGGCAATCACGTCCACTTTCATCTTAATACTATGGTTTTACGGTTCCTGTTCTGTTGATCCCTTCATCTTGTGGTCCGGATTTTCACACATCCGGTTGCAGCTCGCATAAAATACCAGGCTGTGCTGGCGGATCTCGATGCCAAATGCTTTGGCAACATCCTCCTGTACCTCCTGAATGCGCGGGTCGCAGAACTCCCGCAGCTTTCCGCAGGTGGTGCATACCACATGGTCGTGCTGCTGAAATTTGAATGACTTCTCAAACTGGGCACTCTGGCTGCCAAACTGATGTTTGGTAACCAGCTTGCAGTCGAGCAGCAGCATGATGGTGTTGTACAGGGTGGCACGGCTTACCCTGTACTTGTTGTTCTTCATCCTGATATACAGGGTCTCGATGTCAAAATGCCCATCTGATGAGTAAATCTCCTTCAGGATGGAAAAGCGCTCCGGCGTCTTCCTGTGCCCTTTTTCGAAAAGGTAGTTCGTGAAGATCGCCTTTACAGTATAATAATGCTCGGGCAGCGGCTCCACAGGCTCGGGAGCAGATCCTTTTTGTTGTGTCCCCATCGGATTCACCTTGATATTTCGCTGCCGTAAAGATAGTGTATTTTCTTTTATTTGGAATGAATAAAAATTAAATTGCCGGAATACGGATCAGATCCGGTACACTTTTTCAACCCCCTTCAGTTTGCTGAGTTTCTCGATGAGGTCATTAAGATGCCTTGTATCAGATACATACAGCATAGCAGTCCCTTCCGAAAGCCCGTCATAGGTATTGATGTTCAGGGATCGGATATTGATATTGAGTTCTTCGGAGATCACCTTGGTGATGGCGTTCACCAGCCCCAGCTGGTCTACCCCGTGGATTTTTATCCCGGTGAGGAAGGCAATCGATTCCTGGCTGGCCCATTTGGTCTTTACAATGCTTTTTCCGAAGGTTGACATCAGCCTGATGGCTTCGGGGCAGCTGGTGCGGTGGATGGTAATGCCCTTGCCGGCGGTGGTGAGGCCAATTACGTCATCGCCCGGGATAGGGTTGCAGCAGCCGCCAAGGCTGTAGCTGATTTCGCCCATATTGCCGGTAAGGAGGAGTTCTTCGGGCTTTTCCCTGAGTTGTTCCTGGATCACCTTACGGAGGGTTTTGGTTTCCCCCTTGCCCGTTCTTCCGGCGCGGGTGAAGGGTTGCATGATGATCCTGAACCAGGGCCGTTTGGATGTTTTCTCGATAAACTCCCTGAGGTCCTTGATCGTGATCTCCTTCACGGCGATCTGGTAGTAGAAATCTACCGGACTCTTGATCTGCAGGTCTTCCATAAAAGCCTTTTCGACACCCGGATCATGCGGGATCTTCAGTTCACCGAACATCTCCTTCAGAAGTTCTTTCCCATTATCCACATTCTTCCTGCGCTCCTCCCTCAGGGCGTCCTTGATCCTCCCCTTGGCGCGGGCGGTGGTGGCATAGCCAAGCCACTCCTCGTGAGGTTTCTGTACTTTGGAGGTGATGATTTCCACCTGATCGCCGCTCCTGAGCTTGTAGCTGAGGGGCACCAGCTTGTAGTTCACCTTTGCCCCGATGGCATGGTCGCCGATATGAGTGTGGATGTTGTAGGCAAAATCGAGCACGCTCGAATTGTAGGGCATTGTCCGCACATCTCCTTTAGGGGTAAAGAGGTAGATTTCGTCTGAAAAGAGGTTCAGCTTGAAGTCATCCAGGAAATCGAGAGCATTCTGATCAGGGCTGAGCAGTAACTCCCTGATCTTGTTCAGCCATTCGTTGAGCCCCTGTTCCTGGTTGTCATCACCCTTGTACTTCCAGTGCGCAGCGTATCCCTTCTCAGCGATTTCGTCCATGCGTGTGGTGCGGATCTGGATCTCCACCCACCTCCCCTCATGGCTCATCACCGTGGTGTGCAGCGATTCATACCCGTTGGCCTTCGGAATGAAGAGCCAGTCGCGGAGCCGGTCCTGTTTGGGTTTGTAATGCCGGGTCACCAGGGTGTACACCCGCCAGCAATCCACTTTCTCTTTCTCAAACTCGGTATCAATGATGATCCGTATGGCAAAGATGTCGAATACCTCTTCAAAAGGCACCGACTTCTTCTTCATCTTGGTATAGATCGAATGGATCGATTTGGTGCGGCCGATGATGGTATGTTCAATCCCTGCGCTCTTCAGGTCTTTTTTTATCGGAGCGATGAAATTGGCAATGAATTTTTTACGCTCTGCCTCTGATTCGGCAAGCTTCCTGGCCAGGGTGTGGTAGATATCGGGCTCCCTGTATTTCAGTGCCAGATCCTCGAGTTCGCTTTTTATGGTATAAAGCCCCAGCCGGTGTGCGAGCGGAGCGAAAAGGTACGTGGTTTCCGAGGCGATCTTCAGCTGTTTCTCAACCGGCATCGAGTCGAGGGTCCGCATATTGTGCAGCCGGTCTGCCAGTTTGATGAGGATCACCCGTACGTCATCCGACAGGGTGAGGAGGATCCGTTTGAAGTTCTCTGCCTGCTGTGAGGCATTCGGATTTTCGAAGATTCCCGAAATCTTGGTCAACCCGTCGATGATCTTGGCGATTTTGGGACCGAACTGCAGCTCGATATCCTGGAGGGTGATCTCGGTATCTTCCACCACATCATGCAGCAGGGCACATACGACCGATGTGGGCCCCAGGCCGATCTCGCCGGCACAGATGATGGCAACTTCCACAGGATGGATGATGTACGGCTCTCCGCTTTTTCTGTACATCCCGTTGTGGGCATCGAGTGCCAGCTGAAATGCCTTGCGGATGATCCTGCGGTCGTTCTTGTCCTTCATGCGGACTACGCGCAAAAGGCTGCGGTACCTGCGCAGTACAAGTTGTTCTTCCAGCAGGGGATCGGGTACAGGCATAATATTCCATGATGAAGATTTGCAAAGATACCTGATTTTCATCATTTGTTGTATCTTTGATAGCATGCAAATACCGCTATGATGAACACACACCGATTCCGGCTTCTGACAACCCTGTGTCTGATCGTGGGGTTGGCCGGACAGTCCCTGGCACAGACAGTTCTGCTCCATGAAACATTTGAAACGCTTCCGGTTACCACTTTTTCCTCCGGCGGTACACCCGGGTGGTGGCCTGTTGCCACACTGGCAGCAGGGGGAGTCAGATCCGACAGCAGCTCATGCCTCAATCCCGGTGATTCTTCGGTATTGTCCATGACGTTACCTGTGAGCACAACGGGCTATGGGTTTGTTCTGCTCGAGTTCGACCACATCTGCAAGGTGGAATTTTACGACGGCGGGTATATCGAAGTATCTGCCAACAGCGGAATGTCATGGACCCGCCTTTCAGGAGCGCAGTACCTGGGCAGCGGTCAGTTTGCCACCCTGGGCGACAAATTCAATTCCACCTCCTATGGCACCTGGCTTCCGGGCAACCCGAGCCCTCCCACCAATACCTGGTGGGAACACGAAATGTTTGACATTTCAGCACTCGCGGGAAATACCCCCACCCTTACCGTACGTTTTGTACTAAAAGACGATAATAACCAGAATATCTTCGACAATTACGGCTGGTTTATCGATAATATCAAAATTACAGCTGCCCTGTCGGAGCTTACCCCGCCGGCCATCAGCCTGGTACCACCAGTGTGGCAGGGGCTTAAATTCTCCCTGGGGCCCTTTAACATTCAGGCCTCCATCACCGATACCAGCGGCATCGACACAGCCCGTCTGGTGTACCGGGTCAATCAGGGTATCTGGGATACCCTCGGCATGAATCCTTTGGGGGGTGGAGTATATGCAGCATCAGTCCCACCGGTTTATGACCTCGATACCATCGAATACAGGATCGTAGCCACTGATGCATCCCAGAGCCACAATGCGGGTTACTATCCCCCGGTCGGAAATGTCACCCTCATTGCCTCCAGTGGATTGTACACCCCCTATTTCACCGATTTTGAAACCGTGGATTCCCTCTGGATCCCCGACGGAACAGCAGGCACTTCCTGGCAATGGGGGTATCCGAACTACGGTCTCCTGACAGGAGCGTACAGCGGCAATAATGCCTGGACTACCAACAAGGATTCTCTCTATGCCAGTAACAGCACAGCCACGCTTACCTCACCCTGGTTTAATTTTTCACAGGCTTCCGGCCTGATTCTTTCATTCCGCCAGAACAGGAATACCGAACACCAGTGGGATGGCTTTCACCTCGAATACACTACCGATGATATTACCTGGTTGCGGCTTGGTGGCCTCAGCGATTCACTGGGCGAAAACTGGTACAACGATACCCTTTATGCCTCGTCTGGCTTCCCTGGATGGACCGGCAACTCGGGCGGATGGGTGAAATCGGCGTACCGTGTATCGGTTCTCGACAGCGTTCCTATGGCAAGGTTTAGATTCGTCTTTAATTCAGACCCATATGTCGTATTTGAGGGGGTTTCTGTCGATGATTTCTCAGTCCGGTCCAGACCTGTCAGGGATGTGGCAGTAAAGCAGGTGCTCGGTCCTGTGCAGGGGTGTGGACTGGGCCTTGAAGAGGTTAAACTGGTGATCCGGAATGAAGGGATCGATACCCTTTTTACAGTGCCATTATCCTATCATATCACCGGTGCGCCGGCTGCCGTTACGGAGCTGTTTTCTGACACCCTTCTGCCTGACAGTTCTGCCGTTTTTGCCTTTGCGGCCAAAGCCGGCATGGCGGTAACAGGTAGTGATTCACTGTTCACTGTTACTGCTTATGCTTCACTGCAGGCTGATTCGTTGCCCGAAAACGACACTTTGGTGCATACCCTGATTTCGGGTGCTGTTCCTGCCGATCCCATCGTCATAGATCAGACGGTTGCATACGGAAGCGCAGCCCCCCTTACGGCCGTCAGTGCCGACACCCTGTTCTGGTTTTCGCAGCCATCAGGAGGTAGTATATTGTGGGTAGGGGATACTTTTTACACCCCTTTGCTGTACGACACCACAACCTATTGGGTGGAGGCCCGAAAGGGGATCGGCAGCCTGCGGTTTACTGAACTTACTCTGGCCAGCACGGGGGCAGGTTCCACGAACCCCTATCCCCCCTATATTCCACCTTCCACCCAATGGTGCGGCATCGAAATGGCCAATACCGGAAGCAGTATGGTGGATCTTTCGGGGTACACCCTTTTTATGGAGGGGTACAAATCGCTGCAATACAACCTCCCCACCGGTGTGGTGCTGATGCCCGGAGAGGTCATCGTCCTAACCCTGTATGCCTCTCCCCTGATCCAGCCCGATACTGCTGCCAGGCATTTTATAGCATCCAATCTGCAGGTCTTTGCCACCTCATCCCTTGGATTCCGGCTGATGGATCCCCAGGGTGGGGTAGAGGATGCCCTGGCTGTGAACGGATACCAGTTTCCGGCAGGGAGCCCGGTTACGGCGCAGCACTGGTCGGGCACTATCCCATCCCTCTCAGGGAAGGCTGGTGTGATCCGTACGGATCCTTCCGGACATACTGCCGCCGCCTGGGTTCCGGCGAATCTGCCGGCACCCCTGCAGTCGGTGGGTGCCTGGAACCCGCAGCTGCCCCCGGTTACCAGCCTGGGGTGTCCCGGGAACAGGGTGCCGGTCTCGGCGTTTACCGCTACCTGGCCGGGGGTGGATGCCGGGGTGGTTTCCGTTTTAACTCCTGTAAGCAGTAAGGGACTCACTGCTGCTGAGTCCCTGAAGGTGGTGCTGAGAAACTTCGGGTCACAGCCGGTCCAGGGATGCCAGCTGGCATACTCAGTCAGTGGTGCCCCTCCGGTTACGGAGAGTTTTTCAGGAAACATACTCCCCACGGACACCGCCCATTTTACCTTTTCCCAAACCCTGAACCTGTCGGCATGCAACACGTACAGCATCAGCGTCTGGTCCTCTCTTTCCGGCGATACGGTGCCCCAGAACGACACCCTGAAGGCATCGGTAAGCCATCTGCTCCCCGATTACTGCACCTCAGGTGCCACCTACACTTCCCTCGCCGATATCAGTAATGTTACCTTCGGAGCATTTTCAAACCAATCGGTTGGATCTGCAAAGACCTACACCGATTTTACCCAGATCCCACCCGATACCTTTATCCAGGGGATCAGTTACCCCCTGTCGGTTACCATGCAGATGCAGTCGACCTACAACTACACCTTCGGCATCCGTGTTTTTGCCGATCTGAACGGCGACGGCACTTTTACCCCCGCATCAGAAACCCTGCTCCAGGGCTCCACCTCCCAGACGGTGGTTTCAGTATCAGGCAATTATACGATCCCGTACGGCCTCTCCCCGGGACAGGTCAGGATGCGGGTAGTGGCTGCCTACAACACGGCACCTGCCTCAATAAATCCATGTGGCACATACAGTTATGGCGAAACCGAAGACTACACCCTCTACATAGGCCCACCCCT
>ERZ795054.1679-NODE-1679-length-20147-cov-21.042753_pt1 | contig 20147 bp, 18 predicted proteins | sample MGYA00375138_ERZ795054 | MGnify/ENA primary metagenome ERZ795054 (study PRJEB30183, sample SAMN05720215) | anaerobic digester metagenome | isolation source: active sludge of municipal wastewater-treating anaerobic digesters | place: USA | collected 2014-12-23 ... | reverse complement strand
TGGGAGGATGTAATATGCAAAATAAGTTTCTTTATTTTCCCAATGACGAATGGCCTTCGGAGGCAATGCTGGCGGCGGAAAATCTGGTGCTGTGGCAGGCAACAGGTTCAGATTTCCGGGGCTTGATTTCCGCAGGCAACGCGCCCGCGCCCTCTGGAACCATTGTCCTGTTCCACGGCAACGGCGGAACGGCTTATGACCGGAGCTTTTATTTGGAGCCTCTGATGAAGCTGGGTTTCCGGGTTATTCTGTCCGAATATCCTCAATATGGAGGCCGACCGGGCAAGGTGGGGGAAAAACCGTTTGTCGTTGACGGCCTGGAAACGGTGCGGCTGGCGTTTGAACAATACGGCGAACCGCTCTATCTTCTTGGGGAATCGCTGGGTTGCGGTGTCGCTGCCGCTGTCGCTAAAAAAACATCCACGCCGATTGCCGGTATAATTCTTATTACGCCTTGGGATACACTCGCGGCCGTGGCTAAATCCTTGTTTCCCTTTCTGCCAGTGACCATGCTGTTGACTGATAAGTATGACAGCGTCAGCAATCTGCAATCATTTAAAGGCAATATTTCAGTAGTCGGAGCCGAGCGAGACGAAATCCTGCCCATCCGGCACGCGCATAATTTATTCGCTAAGCTGCCCGAAGGCAAAAAGCGCATGTGGGTAATCCAGGGGGCAGGGCACAACGATTGGCCATTTCACACGGAGGACTCTATATGGAAAGAAATAACCGACTTTGTCAAAATCGATACAAAATAAGAAACTACCGGCGATTAAAATAAAGCAAGACATTTTTGTCCAGAAAGAAACAAATCAGAGAGTCAGGCATCACAAGAAAAACAGGGACGTCGGAGCTTTTTCTCTTCAATCCCTGTTTCACTGATAAACTTGTTTTAACGCATTTACTGTTTCGGTGTGCCCGCTCCTTTAATTTTCATTTCAAATTTCTGGTGGCAATCCAGACAATAGACCTTGGATGCACTGTGCGCTTTGTGACAGACCGTGCAGGCAATTTCACCCAGATGAGACTTATGCGGATTGCGGTCTTTAAATTCGGTCGGTTCCGTTTTTTTCGCCAACTGATCCATTGGACCGTGACATTCAAGACATTTTTTGTTTTCCACAGTGGTATCGGGAACCGGCAATTCCTTACCGTGACAATTTGCGCAGGACACGGACGCTTTGACATGCAAGTTGTCCATGTACGCCGATGAAGCCCACGATGTGAAAATTTCTTTCGTCAGATCCAGGTCTTCTTTAGTAGGTGCTCCCCAGGATCCTTTCACGCCCGCCAACCCGAAGCTCTTTGAAGCCTGCCATTGATGGCAGGCCAGACAATCCAGCTTTCCCTTTGGAGGCAAATGCCCCGCATGGATTCGTGTGGAAAAAGCATTCTTCATTTCCGTACCCGGCATGCCCGGTTGATGGCAGGCCGTGCAAGAGGACAGCTCGTTGCCCTTCACTTGCGGATGGCCCTGGGGAATCAGTGAGGAGAAATCGGCATGACAGGTTTTACAGGAAGTCTTAGCCTGTGCGGGCGCTTTGGCGGCTTTTGCCGTCTTGTCGGGCTTTGCCGCTTCCACTCCGATTTCGCCAAAAACCGCAAATGTCAGCGTCAATACGACAACGGCTATTAAGAGTAACCAGATTTTTTTCATGTTTCACTCCCCTGACGGATCAGATGGGTGACCCATGGCACTCACGGGTCACCCATCTGATTTTATGCTTTTGATTTTTCCTTTGCCGCATTGGTTCCGGCGACACGCCCGAAAGAAACAGCGTCCGGAATGGCGTTACTTCCGAGACGATTGGAGCCATGCACGCCGCCAGCTACTTCACCTGCTGCGTAGAGACCGGGGATGACTTTGCTGAAAACGTCAATCACCTGAGCCTGAGGATTAATTCTAATGCCGCCCATAGTATGGTGAATCGCCGGCCACTGGGAAATAGCGTAGAACGGACCTTGCACCATGGGAATCATCACCTTCGTTATGGATTTGTTGAAATCGGGATCTTTACCCTCTTCGATGTATTTGTTGTGCTTGTTTATCGTTTCGACCAAAGCATCAGCAGGGATGTTTATTTTGCCGGCCAGTTCGGCAATGGTGTCCGCCTTGATGAATCTACCTTTGGCAAGGCCAGCGGTGACTTCTTCATTGGATCCGCCCATCTTTAAAACCATTGCTTCACTGAAGATGGAGTACGTCGGTTTCGCGTTTGCGCCCAGATTGATCTGGGCAAATGCGCAAACGTCGCGGCGTTCCAGTTCGTTGACAAAGCGTTTGCCCTGTTTTGAGACATAAACAATGCCGTAACCGGGGCCGTTAAATGGATAAACAGCCGGTGTGTCCAGGATGCCGGTTTCCGGCTCGGCAAAAGGATAGAGCTGAATGAAATTCATCTGCAGCGTGTCGGCTCCGACATACTGGGCAAAGCGGATCATTTCACCCGTCGCGCCTGGATGATTGGTGCAGTTGAAGGAATCGACCAGCCGGGGATTATGGGCCAATCTCATTTTCAGATCGCGGCTGAATCCGCCCGAAGCCAGGATGACAGCTTTTTTTGCTTTAATATTCAATGTTCTTCTGCCGCGCTTGACCTCAACGCCCACAACGGGGCTTTCCGGATCGACATCCTTGCGCCAGATCCAGGTGACTTCGGTATTAAGCGCCATTTTTGCCCCGTGTTTCTCTGCTATTTTACGAAGGGCTTCCGTGTATTCCCGACCGACACCGGACACGGCTGAATGGGTTCTATAAGCCGTATGGCCGCCTGCCCGTGTAACCGTCGCCCGGATCTGGGCGCCGCCCTCATCAATCATCCAGTTCAGGGCGGGTGCCGCACCATTGGCCATTACTTCCACCAGTTCCGGTAGGTTGTAAAAGTCACCACCCTTGACCGTGTCATTGATGTGCTGCTTGGGGCTGTCGTCACCCAGATTCAGATTCTGGCGATAGTGAAATTTGCTGTCCCATGCCGCGTAAACGCCGCCGTTGATGATGGAGTTGCCGCCGTAAGTGGGCATCTTTTCTAGAATAACCGTTTTGGCCCCTCCTCCCGCCGCCTCCGCCGCCGCTGCCTGACCGGCAAAACCAGAACCGACAATGACAACATCCCATGTTTCATCCCATTTGGTGGGCATTTTCTTAAGCGCTGCCTGTGCGGTCCCCGGCGCTGCCAGATTGAGGGCAAATCCGCCGGTCATAGCCACTGCGCCCAGGGCGACGGCTCCCTTCAGAACGGAACGTCGGCTGACGGTTGCCTTGCTTTCATTTTTAACATTTTCTTCTGTCATAGTATTACCTCCTTCGTACATTTACAACGGTTTAAGACACCGGGGATATTACCCCCCCCACTTATCTGAATCATGACCCATTGCATGATTATTTTAGAGCCTCGAACCTTTTTCCTTTTCTGAAGGCGGTAAGGCAGGCATTACTTTAAGACCGGCTTCGGGAGATCCAGAAGAATCTTATGGGCCCAGGCGACATAGCCTTCCAGTATTTTTATTTTTTCGGAAGCAAATGCTCGTATCTCCGCGTCCAATCCTTTTTGCGCCTCCTGTCGGTAACGAATAACCAGAAAGTTATTTTCGTCCTCCATCAGGCTGATATAATCCCGATCGAATTCAGCGCCAAATTTCTTTGAAAAAGATTGGGTGGTGTTGCGGCGCGTCACGTTGTCTTCGGGTGCAAGAGACAGGCCCTTTTGTCTGGCCAGAAGATTCAATGCATCAAGATGTTTTCGATAGTCATCCGCCATTTGGACGCCATACTTCCCGATATCACTTCTGGCCGCCTGTTTCTGAGCAAGCTCCCCTAAAATGATCATCCAGGAGACACGGTTTGCCGCTTGCTGTAAAAAAGGTTTATCATCATGGCTCTCTGCAGTATCCGCGGCCGTTCCCACGGGAACTGCGGTGGAAATGATCAGAAAAAAGAAAGCAAGCGCTACAAAAGAAAAAACTTTACTTACGGACATGGCAACTTTCCCCGGCCAATGTTGATGTTAATATTTTTCTGAATGTTTCCGATGATTAAACCAGTTATCGCGGTAAAGTTTCGCCAATTCATCTGATCGCAGGAAGAGGAGATTTTCGGCGTTCATCTCTTCTGAAGCGGTGTTGATACTGAAAGAGCCAGTCATTATAATTTTCCTGTCGATGATGATAATGCGATTATTCATGACAGCGTGTATTCCGTCCAGATAGACGGGAATGTCGGCATTAGCCATCATCGTCGCAGGCGTAAAACCTTCCTGACGTTCGGACTTATCCAGAACGACTTCAACCTTTACCCCTCTCCTATGCGCAGCGATGAGCGCCTGCGCGACAGATATTGAACGAAACGAATAAGCCATGATCAGAATTTCAATACGCGCTTGAGTGATTGCTTTCAGTGCCAGATCGTTACATCCGCCGTTGGGACTAAAACAGGTTCGCGCAGGAGATTTGACAGAAAGAGAAACATCGTCAGCAAAAAGAGGACTGATAAGAAAGGTGGAAAGAACTGCCAGAAGAAGGCAAAGGGCTATAACATGCTTTTGCATAAACCCTCTCAACTTACGGCTTTATTTATAAGGAGACCGACTGGGTTTGTCAAGCAGTATTGTTTGACAAAGCGTGGAACTTAATATAGGCATTGGACCATCAGGTTACCTGCAAGGGTTGTAAGGGAATACGGTGTAAATCCGTCGCGGGCTCGCCGCTGTAACCGGGGACAAAGTCGCAATCGGCCACTGTTTTTTAAAGATGGGAAGGCGCGACACTTTGGATGATCCGGAAGCCAGAAGACCTGCCTGATCAATGATGCTTTTGAAAAGACTATCGAAGACGTAGTTGAAGCATTGTTTTTTGCTATTGCGGATGAAATACGGCATCCCCGGCCTTTTTGAAGCCCGGGGATTTTTATTCTGGAGAAGCGATAAGTGGCAAAAAAACTGATCATGATTCGGCATGGCGCGCTGCACGATCAATATTCGGGTCGCTTTATGGGTAAAACGGATGTGGGTCTGTCGTCCGCCGGTCGCAGTCAAGCCGCTGCCATCAGCGGTCTAATCAGGAGCATAAACGAGGCGCATATCATCGTCAGTCCCTTGTGTCGCGCACTGGAGACTGCCCGTATCGCCCTTGAATCCCTGAATCAATCCTTTGATGTCGTGTCCGATCTTCATGAAATTGATTTCGGCGCCTGGGAAGGTAAGACCTTTTCTGAAATCAGCGCGATCGATCCACCGGCCGTTTCCGGCTGGAGCAATTTTGATCAAAACTTTGTTTTCCCCGACGGTGAGGCCCTTCAATCTTTTATGCAGCGTATGCGAAGATTGGCGCGGTGGATTACGACTGATCCCGCCGAAACAGTCGTCGCGATCACGCACGGCGGCGTAATCCGCTTTTTGATTTGTCACTTTTTGGGGTTGGAGCCACGCCACTACCTGCTGTTCGGTGTCGACCCCGCGTCGGTTTCCATAATCGATCTGTTCGGTCAGACAGGAGTTTTGACCCGGCTAAACGACATGTGTCATTTGGAGAAAAAAGATGGCTGAAATCATTTTTATCACCGGCGGCAGCCGTAGCGGCAAGAGCAGCTATGCGCAAAAACGGACGGAAGCCCTCCCCGGCCCCCGGGCTTATCTGGCAACCTGTCCGGTTATTGACGAGGAAATGGCCAAGCGCTGCCGCAAACATCAAGAAGCCAGAAGCAATGCCGCCTGGGATACCATTGAGGAAGAAAGAGACATTGCCGGGGTATTGGCCGCGGACGTGGCGCATCGGGTGATTCTGGTGGATTGCCTGACGCTGTGGATTAATAATCTGATCTTTGCGGCCGAACAAAAGGGCCTGATGCTGACGGAGGAAGACATTGCGCAAGAGTGCCGCACTTTACTTGCCGCCTGTCAAAAATTTCCGGGGACGGTCATCTTTGTCACCAACGAAGTGGGAATGGGCATTGTGCCGGATAATCCTTTAAGCAGGCGCTTCCGCGATATCGCCGGGCGCTGTAATCAGATACTTGCCTCATTCGCCGGCGAAGTGATTTTTATGGTCAGCGGAGTTCCATTATGCTTAAAAAAAGGAGATAACTCATGAACATACTCGAACAAACGATTGAAAACATCACCGCAGGCGACGCCCGGATGCGGGCGGCGGCCAGAGCCCGCCTCGAACAACTCACCATGCCGCACTGGGCGCTGGGCCGTCTGATGGATCTGGCCGAAGACCTGGCGGGCATGACCGGCAGCCTCCACCCGAAGGTAGAAAGAAAAACGATTGTCACCATGGCCGGCGATCACGGAGTGGTGGCCGAAGGCGTCAGCGCCTTTCCGCAGGAGGTCACACCTCAGATGGTCCGCAATATCGTTGCGGGCGGCGCGGGCGTCAACGCGCTTTCGCGCCAGGCGGGCGCGGATGTCGTCGTGGTGGATATGGGCGTTGCCGCCGATCTGAGCGATCTGGCCGGCACGGAAAAGATTTACAACAAACGCATCGCTGCGGGAACGAAAAACATGGCCGCAGGCCCGGCGATGAGCCGCGATGAGGCGATATGCGCCCTGGAGGCCGGCATCGACATGGCCCTGATGCTCGCTTCTTCAGTGGATGTTTTCGGAACGGGCGAAATGGGCATCGGCAATACGACCCCTTCAAGCGCGATTGTTGCCGCGTTTTCCGGCCTTCCGGCCGCTGATGTCACGGGACACGGGACCGGCGTTGATGATAATCAACTGGCGCACAAAATCCGCGTGATTGAAAAAAGTCTGGAGGTCAACCAGCCGGACAAAAACGACGGTCTGGACGTGCTTGCGAAAGTCGGCGGTTTTGAAATCGGCGGCATTGCCGGACTCATCCTGGGCGCTGCCTCTCAGAAAAAGCCCGTGGTCGTGGACGGATTTATTTCCACGGCCGGCGCGCTGATCGCCCATGCGCTTGCGCCCGCGTCGGCAGGTTACATGATTGCCGCTCACCGCAGTGTGGAAAAAGGCCACTGTGTCGCTCTGGACATTCTGGGTAAAAAACCGCTCATCGATCTGGATTTGCGGCTGGGTGAAGGAACCGGCGCGGCGCTGGCGATGAATTTTGTAGATGCGGCCGTGCGCGTCCTGACGGAAGTGGCCACCTTCGAAGAGGCGAAAGTGTCGCAGGCAACCCCATGAAACGATTTCTCGCTGCCATTCAATTTTTAACGGTCTTTCCACTGCCTTCGTCGCTTGCCATAAGCGGGCGCGATCTGGGCCGCTCGGCGCCTTTCTTTCCGCTGGTGGGCCTGGGCATCGGCGCGTCGGCAGCGGGGCTGGACTGTCTTCTGGGGCAAATTTTGCCGGTGGCGGTTGTCAGTGTGCTCGTGGTCATTTTTCTTCTGACGGCATCCGGCGGCCTGCACATGGACGGCCTGGCCGATACGGCCGACGGTTTTTTCAGCTCCCGCCCCCGTGAAAAAATTCTTGAAATCATGCGCGACAGCCGCACGGGACCGATGGGCGTCATGGCCATCGTCCTGGTTTTGATTTTAAAGATCACCCTGCTGGCCTCCCTTCCCGCATCCGCCCGCTGGTGGGTGCTGCTTCTGATGCCGGTTGCCGGACGTTGCGCACTGCTGATCAACATGGGGGTTATTCCCGGTGCCCGGCGCGAAGGCGGTCTGGCTTCTATCTTTTATCTTCATCGCTCGCGGCTTCATGTGGCACTGGCGCTTGCCGTCCCCGCGGCGGCGGGCGTCCTCGCGGGCGGCTGGACCGGCCTTGCGGCAGGCCTTGCCGCTTTTTTCTTCAGTCTTCTTTTTGCCGTTTATGTTTATTACAAGATCGGCGGATCAACCGGCGATACGCTGGGCGCCGCCTGTGAGCTTGCGGAATTGATTCCGGCGCTCGTCTGCGTCATCTGGGTGCATCGGGGATGGGCGATGCTATGACGGAAAAGCACGGCGGAAATATTCTGAAACTGGCCGCGAAAGCGGGGCGGCCTCCTCAGGATATTCTCGACTTTTCGGCAAACATAAATCCGCTGGGGCCGCCGGAGTGGCTGCGCCCGCTCATCAGCAGCCGTGTCAGTTCGCTTGTTCACTATCCCGATCCCGATTGCACCGAGTTGATCCGGGCGTTTGCCCGGCGGTTCGGCCTGTCACCTGATGAAATCATCGCGGGCAACGGCTCCACGGAGATTCTCTACCTGCTCCCTCGTGTCAGCGACGCCTCGCGCGCGGTCGTTTTGGTTCCCTCTTACGCCGATTACGCCACCGCCGCCGAATTGTGCGGTCTGCCCGTCGAAAAAATTCCGCTTTCCGGACCAAACGGTTTTGCGCCGGATCTTGAGGCGCTGGCCGGCATCCTGCGGGATTCCGATTTAGTCCTCATCGGGCAGCCCAACAATCCCATCGGTTGCCTGTGCGATCCGGATGCCGTAAGAAACCTGGCGCTTGGCCGCCCGTGTGCAACGTTCGTTATCGATGAATCCTTTCTGCCTTTCACCGAAGGGGTGCAGAGCCTGATGATGAACCGTCCGCCCAATGTGGTCGTGCTGATGTCGCTCACCAAATTTTACGCGATACCGGGCCTGCGTCTGGGCATGGCCGTTGCAAACCGGAACGTCATCGCAAAACTGAAAAGACTTCTGCCGCCCTGGTCGGTCAACACGCTTGCGCAGGCGGCAGGGACAGCGGCGATGGAAGATACGGATTATGCCGCCCGCAGCCGGCGCTTTGTCGATTCCGAGCGCCGGTGGCTGCAAAAGGAACTGGGGAAAATATCTGGTTTGAAGATCTATCCGGGATGCGCCAATTTTCTGCTGGCCCAAATAACCCGCGCCGATATGGATGCGCGAAAACTCGCAGGGACGCTTCTGGCTTCGGGCATCGCCATCCGCGTCTGCGATAATTTCGACGGGCTGGACAACCGCTATGTCCGGATTGCCGTCCGGACGCGGGAAGATAACATGCTGCTCTTAGCGGCCCTCGCCGGCCCTTGCGGCGCGCGGGGAAAAGTCCCGCCTCCGAAGAAAAAAGCAAAAACGCTCATGATCCAGGGAACCGGCTCCTCCGCCGGAAAGAGTATTCTGGTTGCCGCCTTGTGCCGCATCCTGCTTCAGGACGGCTACCGCGTCGCGCCGTTTAAAGCGCAAAATATGTCGCTCAATTCCTTCGTGACGCACGACGGCGGGGAGATGGGCCGGGCTCAGGCAATGCAGGCGCTGGCGGCCAAAATTGATCCGGACGTGCGCATGAATCCTGTGCTGCTCAAGCCCGCAGGCGATATGAAATCGCAGGTGATTGTCCGCGGCAGGCCTGTGGGGCATATGGATTTTCGAAACTACCTTGCTTTCAATCCCGCCCCGTTTGAAGCAGCCAGAGAAGACTTCGATGCGCTTGGCGCCGAATACGACGCTGTGATTCTGGAAGGCGCAGGAAGCCCCGCTGAAATCAATCTCAAAGAAAATGACATCGTCAACATGAACATGGCTCTTTACGCCCGGTCGCCCGTGCTCCTTGCCGGGGATATCGACCGGGGCGGCCTTTACGCCTCCTTTATCGGCACGATGGAAACGTTCAGCGAGGCCGAGCGAAAACTCGTTGCCGGTTTTCTAGTCAACCGTTTTCGCGGCGACCAAAGCCTTCTGGCCGAGGCGCACCGGTTAATTGAAATGTGGACGGGGCGGAAGGTGCTGGGCGTTATTCCTTATCTGGATCGTCTGGACCTGCCCGAAGAGGATTCCGTCGGTTTTAAGGAAGGACTGACCGGGACAAGCGCGCCTTTGGAAGACAGCGTCGTCGTGGCGGTTGTCGATCTGCCGCATATTGCCAACTTCACCGATTTCGATGCGCTGAGAATCGAGCCGGATGTCTGCGTCCGGGTGGTTCGAACCGCGACGGACCTGGGAGAACCGGATGCCGTGATTCTGCCCGGCAGTAAAAACGTTCCCTCGGATTTGGCCTTCTTGCGAAAAACCGGTCTGGACCGAAAAATCCTCGCGCTGGCCGAAAACGGCAAAACGGAGATTATAGGTATCTGCGGAGGATTCCAGATGCTGGGAGACCGCATTGACGATCCGGACGGCATGGAATCGCCCGCCGGCTCGACTGTCGAAGGCCTGGGGTTACTGCCCGTTTCCACCCGTTTCATCCCGGAAAAAACGCTTAAACGCGTCCGGGCGCGGCATCTGCCGTCCGGCCTTATTCTTGGCGGATACGAAATTCATCACGGTCTGACCGATACCGGAAATCTCAATCCCTGCATCCGGACGGACGAGGACAACGTTATTGGTCTTTCGGCCCGGGAAGACCGCATCTGGGGAACGTATCTGCACGGCGTTTTCGACGCAGACGAATTCCGCCGCTGGCTTGTTGACCGGCTGCGGGCGCGGTGTGGATGGCCCGCCTGCGGCAAAATCCGCGCGGTTTACGATTTGGAACCGGCCTTCGAGAGGCTGGCGACAGCCGTCCGGGAAAGCGTCGATATGAAAACCATTTACAAAATCATGGGGATTTTATGACCCTGGAAATGCAGATACTTCTGGCGGTTGCAATTGATCTGATTGCTGGGGATCCTCGATGGCTGCCGCATCCGGTCCGCCTGATCGGACGGCTGATTTCGTTTCTGGAAAATCCCCTTCGGCGGCTTTCTGTGTCTGAGCGGTTTAACGGAACGGCTCTGGCTGTCATCGTTATTGCGGCAACCGGCGGCGTCATGTTTGCCGTACTGCGGCTTGCCACATGGATTGACCCGCTGGCGGCGGATATTTGCTCGGTGGTGTTCATTTATACGACTTTGTCCATCCGGGATCTGGGCAAACACGGCATGGATGTGTACAGAGCACTGAAATCCGGCAATCTGGCGGAAGCACGGACAAAAGTTTCCCTGATGGTCGGCCGCGATACGGATGCTCTGGATGAACAAGGCGTGGTTCGCGCGGCGGTCGAAAGCGTGGCGGAAAACACGGTGGACGGCATTGTCGCGCCGCTTTTCTTTGCGGCTTTGTTCGGTCCGGTGGGAGCGATGATGTACAAGGCGGCCAGCACCCTCGATTCGATGGTCGGCTATAAGAATGAAAAATATCTGCATTTCGGCTGGGCTTCCGCCCACATCGACGATGCGGCCAATTTTGTGCCGGCCAGGCTTTCCGCGCCTCTGATGGTTATCGGTGCAGGGCTTACCGGTAACCGGCCTCTGGCAGCCTGGCGCATCTGCCTGCGGGACCGAAGGAATCATGCCAGCCCGAATTCCGGTATTCCGGAAGCGGCGATGGCCGGAGCGCTGGGCGTTCAACTGGGCGGTCCTCTGTTTCGCAAAGGAGTCTTGACGGAGTTGCCGACGCTCGGCGACGCGCAGAACTCTCTGGAGATCAGTCACATTCTGCAGGCGAATTACATCATGCTGGCCACGTCGCTTGCGGCTGCGATTATTTTTGCGGGGCTGAGATGGCTGATATGACATTGAAGATCTTTATTTCCAGCACAGGTTTTTCCCCCTTTTCTAAAGGGGGATCAAGGGGGATTTTTTCTCTGCTTCGTATATATAAAATCTCCCCTAACCCCTCTTTAAAAAAGAGGGGAATTGTCCTGTTCGGGTTCGCTTTGCTCGGCGTCATGATCAGCGCCTGCACTGCGTTTTGCGCGCCACCGGTCCGGATCGTTTCGCTTGCGCCGTCCGTCACCGAGATTCTTTTCGATCTCGCTCTCGGAGACCGGATTGCCGCCGTGACGGACTTTTGCGATTATCCCGGCGAGGCAAAGCGAAAGCCGAAAATCGGAGGTTTTGCCAACCCCTCGCTCGAAGCCATTGTGGCCATCCGGCCCGATCTGGTGATCATGACGGAAGAAGGCAACCCGGTCGAGGTATACCGGCGGCTCAAAAAGCTGGGGATTAAGACATATGTCTTCCGGGCCAAACGTCTTGGCGATCTGCCGCAGGGCATCCGGGATCTGGGCGGTGTGCTGGGAATCGCAGACGTTGCAGACAGGCGGGCCTCCGACGTGGAGAAGCAGCTTGCGGGGCTGGCGAAAAAAGCGAAATTCTTTCAGCCTGGCCGCAAGGCCATCAAGGCGCTCTTTGTCATTCACCCGGAACCGCTTCTGGTGGCGGGAAGGGAAACAGTCATCGACGACGCCCTGACGCTTCTGGGACTGAACAATATCGCCGCCGACGCCGGGACGAAATACCCGAAATACACGATCGAAGAAATTGTCCGGCGTTCGCCGGATGTGATTTTTATCGGTCAGGGGCCCATGTCCGCCAATTTATCCAAAAGCCTCATGAAAAGGCTGGAAACGCTGGAAGCGGTCCGGAAAGGCCGCGTCTATTACGTAAGTGAACTGCTGTACCGGCTGACACCACGGACGATTCTGGGGATTGAGGAGATTTCCGAACATTTGAAGGGCACGTAAACATCTTTCGGGAGCACACATTGAAGTTTATTATTCTGCTGATGGTTTTATTTTTGCCGCTGGTTTTTCTGTCTCGAAAAGGTGGCGTGGCGAGCCCGTCTGTTTCGGCCGGACGGGTGATTCGTGTCAGCATTTTTCTGCTGGCGGTGGTTTTAACCGTTGCGGTGATTTCGCTTTTTTTCGGATCGAGCCCAATTGATGTCGTCTCCGCAATGAAATGGCTTTTACAGGGAGCGGATGCGGCCGGCCCCTTAAGCTCCACGGACCAAACCATCTTGTTTTCCATCCGCCTACCCCGGATCGTTTTTGCCGGTATCGTCGGCGGGTCGCTGGCAGCGGCGGGTGTGGTCTTTCAGGGGCTTTTACGCAATCCGCTGGCCGACCCGTACATTCTGGGCATATCCAGTGGCGCGGCGGTAGGCGCCCTTTGCGCTCTGCTTCTGGGTGTGGGCTTTGCCCCGGGCGTCTCCGGTTCTGCTTTTCTGGGGGCCCTGCTCACGGTCATTCTGGTGTACGGCATCGCCCGGACCAGAGCGGAGTTGCACTCCGCCACGCTGCTTCTGGCCGGCGTGATCGTAAACGCTTTTTTCGGCGCCGTCATCATGTTTCTGATCGCCACGGCCGGCGACAAGAAATTGCACAACGCCATGTTCTGGCTGATGGGCGATTTGAGCCTTGCGTTATGGCCGGAAATTTTCCTTGCCGGGCTCTTTCTGCTTGCCGGGCTCGTCATTATCTTTGTCAACGCTAGGGCCTTAAATCTCATCGCGGTGAGTGAGGAAACCGCGGGGCAGTTGGGCGTACATGTCGAGCGGACCAAAACCATTTTGCTCGGGGCGGCATCGCTGATTACGGGTGTTGCCGTTTCGGTGAGCGGCATTATCGGCTTTGCCGGTCTGATTGTTCCCCATCTGATGCGGATGCTTCTGGGCTCCGATCACCGGCTTTTGCTGCCTGCATCCGTGTTGTTTGGCGGCGGGTTTCTGATCGTCGCCGATACGCTGGCAAGGACGATCCTTGCTCCGTCTGAATTGCCGGTGGGCGTCATCACCGCTTTGTGCGGCGCGCCCTATTTCATCTATCTTTTGCGCAGGAGGGGCTGATTTCATGACCATTATCACCTTAGACGCCGTCGGATTCCGTTATGACGTGCATTGGGTTTTGAAAAACATCTCCTGCGACATCTCCAGAGCGGAGTTTGTCGGAATTCTGGGGCCCAACGGCTCGGGTAAAACCACATTTTTAAAAATTCTCGACGGGATGCTCAAACCCCAGGAAGGAAAGGTGTTCATCGGCGGCGTTCCCATCGGTTCTATCCGGAGAAACGAACTGGCGAAAACCGTTGCCGTCGTCGCTCAGGAATTCCGGATGACTTTTCCTTTTTCCGTCCAGGAGGTCGTTTTGATGGGCCGGTCGCCGCATCTGGTCAAGTGGCGTTTTGAAGGAGAAACGGATTTGTGCATCGCCCGCGAAGCGATGATCATGACCGATACGCTGGACCTGGCGGGCCGCAGCATGGAGCAGCTAAGCGGCGGGGAGCGTCAGCGGGTGCTCATCGCCCGGGCGCTGGCTCAACAACCGCAAATTCTGCTTCTGGACGAACCGACGGCTTTTCTGGACATCAAACATCAGATGGATTTTTTCGATCTCGTAAAATCCCTCAACCGGAAAAACGAGCTGACGGTCGTGGCCGTCACGCATGACCTGAATCTGGCATCGCTTTACTGCGACCGCCTCATTTTGATGCGCGACGGGCGCATCCATTCTCAGGGCCGTCCCGAAGAGGTGATAACCGAACAAAATATTACTGAAGCCTACGGCGCGCGCGTCAGCGTCGATTGCAGCCCGGACACCGGCCGTCCGCGCGTCACGCCGCTTGCGTCTTCCGAAGCCGCAAAGGAAAGGAATCGTCGTGATGCGCCATAACCGCTCGGCGTACGACCGCTGACTCCAGGGGTCCGAAGATTTCCCTGCGGGGCTTCGGGAGGGAAGGAAATCTGCCGGTGTTATTATTTTCCTGTTGTGGATGATCGTTCTCTCAAGGAGCGGGGAATCCATAGCTGTGTCTGCCCTATTTGCCTGAGGAATATAGCCGTCAAACAGGGGTTTGCAGCAGATCGGATTCCTGAAATAATTTTTACGGAGACCAACTGAGGGATAAAAGAAAAATAAGCAGGCCTGCGAATTTATGCCCTGCCTGCTTCCTGATGCGATGAAATTCGGAGATTTTTATTGGACAGCCGATAAAATTGTGCTAAGTGAAGACCTGCGGACGAGAAAAACCGCAAGCATCGCGTATAAGGCCGCCAGGAAAGGAAGCCGGTGAAAATCCGGCGCTGCCCCGCAACTGTCAGCGGAACGAAATCTACATGATGCCACGGACATGAAAATGTCGGGAAGGCGTGGAGAGTAGGTCGCCGCAAGCCAGGAAACTTTATGGACGGTCTCTATAACTTTAATTCCCGAGGGGGAAAGGAGAAGTTCCATGAAGAAAGTTTCAAAATCCGTCGTTGTTCTTTGTTTAATCCTTTTCATTATTCATTCAGTCTTTCGGACTATCGCGGCATCGGGGGAAGAACTTCAGAAAGACACCATCCTGATGGACGAAGTTGTCGTAACCGCCACGAAAACCCCTGAGAAACGAAAAGACATTCCCAATGCAATGGTTATTATGGATCAAAAAGACATTCAGGCCTCGGGCGCCAAAAGCGTCGGTGAATTGCTGGCCAATGAGCCGGGCATTGACTGGCAGACTTACGGCAACTACGGCGGCGCCTCGCAGGAAATTCATATCCGCGGCATGAAAGGGAATGCCACCCAGGTGCTGGTCAACGGCGTGAATGTCGGTTCCGCGTCTCTGGGCGTGGCCGATGTCGGAAAGATTCCGCTCGAAAGCGTTGAACGGATCGAAATTGTCAAAGGGGCAGGCTCGCTTCTCTATGGTTCAGGGGCGATGGCCGGGACGGTCAATATTTTCACCAAAAATCCCTCGCGGGATAAAATGGATCTGAGGGTCGCGGCGGGTTACGGCACTCAAGGCACCTATCGCCTGGCGGCGGAAAACGGCATGTTTGTTCTTGGAGATTTCGGTTATTACCTGACCGCGGGCCGAACGGAAACGGACGGTTTCCGGGACAACGCATATCTGCGGCAAAATGACGTTTCCTTGAAATTGCTCCTGGACAAGGGTAATCTGATCAATGTGAGTCTCTACGGCGATTATATCGACCGCGATTACGGCGTTCCCGGCGTCAAGCCTCCCGCGGGAACGGCGGATTATTTTGTCGGCGGCGAGCGGTTTTACAACAGCGACGCCGCCTCTTTACTGAACCACAGCTCTGACAAGGACGGACATGTTGTTCTGAATTTGAAAGGCAGACCGATAAAATGGATCGGTTATGACGTCAAAGGGTATTACACGAACATGGATAATTACAATTACACCCGTTACGACTACGACGGGTCGGGCGCGGAAAATTGGATTACCAACAAGGTGCTGGGGACGGACGGTCACTTAGCCGTCTATCCGGTCGAAGGTGCCAAGGTGCTTTTAGGGGGCGAATACGAGGATTTTAACTGGAAGAATTTCGCCTATAATCTGAACACGGCGGGCCTCCGCGACGGTTCCGAGACAACGGCCGAAGCCCACGTCTTCACGCAGGGCTATTTTACGGAAGCCGAATACCGGCCTTTTCAATATGGGAAAATCTTTGCCGGATTCCGGCACGAGAAACATTCGGCCTTCGGCTCGGAAAATCTGCCGCTGGTCGGCGTCGTCATCAATCCCCTGGAGACAACGGCCTTGAAAGTGAGCCATGGAAAACATTTTCTGGCGCCTACGCTCAACGACCTGTACTGGCCCGCCGATCCTTACACGAAAGGCAATCCCGATTTGAATCCGGAAGTCGGCTGGCATACGGATGTGACCATCGAGCAGTCTTTGCTCAAAGATAAAGTATTCATCACGCTTTCTTATTTCCGCTGGAACGTAGACGACAAAATCCAGTGGGAGCCGGATTCGCAGGGCGTCTTCAGCCCGATCAACCTGGCCGGCTACAAGGCCGACGGCTTCGAGGCGGGTGTCAAAATCGGGCCTTTCCATGATTTGACACTGGCGCTCAATTACACATATACCAACGCCGAAGAGGAAAATCGCGCCTACACGAGACAAAATTACTACCCCGTGGACTTTCAATATACTATGGTCAAACGGCGTGCGACTATGACGCCGGAAAACCAGTTCAAAGGCGATTTGATCTACAAAAGCGGATTCGGACTGACGGCGACGGCGACCGCGCGCTATGTTGGCGACCGGGTCATGTACAGAACGGAAACGACCGTTTATCCCGACACGACAACGGTCACCTCTACGCTCGGCTCATACTGGACGGCAGACTTAAAACTGGAACAGCGTCTTTTCAAAAACTGGATTCTGTCTGTATCCGCCAAAAATCTTTTTGACAAAGAGTATGACACCCATTTGTCAACTTTTACCGACCAGACGACCTTCAACACGTCGGTTGCGGGTTATCCGGGAGCGGGCCGGTCGGTTTATGCCGGCGTAGCGTATGAATTTTGATTTTTCGTGAAAGGATGAATGTCATGAAGCGTTTTTTAACGACGGTTCTTTTTCTGCTGCTGGTTTCACCCGTTGCCTGGGGTCAGGAGATGGTCCTGCATCAAGACCTTCAGACCAAGGCTTTCGTTCTTCGGGGTGAAAGAGACGGCCTGTGGGAAAAGACGTTGGTCGTCCATTTTCAAGGTCCCCGGCGTGTTTTGTCCACCCAGGACGGTTTTATGGAAGCAATGGCTATACTAAACTCATCTGCCGAACCCGCTTTGTGGGAGAAAGTCTGCCGGGAGCTGAAAACGGAAAAAGAGGTCGGAGGTAAAATTTATCTGCGGACAATGAAAGAAAAGATTGCCGGTTCGCTTAAAATAAATCCCGAATCAATCGGCCAACTGGGAACCGCCGCCGATATGGATCATCTGGCTGTGGTGACGAAAGCATACAAACCGTTTGTGGTTACGGCGCTGGTCACGGCAGGGGCCAAAACCAACGCCCTGAGGACCGGCGTCGACGAAGGCGCACATATTGAAGGTGAAGAGCCGAAAGGAACGGTGATCGTATTCGTTCTGACCAATGCCAAATTAACGGACGGCGCCATGGCCAGAGCGCTCATTACCATCACAGAGGCCAAGACCGCCGCCTTTCAGGATCTAGACGTTCCCAGCAGTTACACAAAGAATATTCAGGCAACAGGAACGGGCACGGACAGCATCATTATCGTATCGGGGATGGCCGGACCGCAGGTGACATACACCGGAGGGCACAGCAAAATCGGCGAGCTCATCGGCAAGGCGGCGCGCGAAGCGGTTCTCGCTGCGCTGGAAAAACAAAACGGATTCAAACTCAAGAAGTAAAAAATGGAAAACCCATCCCTACCGGTTCCGAATCAAAACGCAATCTTTGCTTCGGAACCGGAAACATTCAAATCGCCGTCATCGGCGTTGCCCGCCTTGGCCATGCGTGCAAACGGCATCGCGCGAGGCGCTGTCCGACGTTGTTATTTTCCTTTCAATACCGACAGGACCATAGCCTTTGCCGTATCTTTTTTCTTGCATGCTGTTATGGCCACCGTTTTATGCGCCTTTGCATTGAACGCTCTGCCGTCCAGGTTCAGCCAAGATTTCCAGGCTATTGAAGTCACCTGGGCCGATGCTCCCCGGTTGTCCGAAAAAGGAAGCCTTGCTTCTCATGCTTCGCATCCGCCTGTTCCGGTGCGCATCATCCCGTCAATGCCGGATTCCAGGGACAAGAAGGCCTTACCTGAGAACCGAACGATTTTATCTTACATCGAAGAATCCACCAGCGATTCTGTTTTGAAGAATCCCGAACAAACGCCCACCGGACAGGCGACGGGAGATCCGGCATGGGGAGCTTCTCAGAAAGATTACGAAGGAAAGCGTATTGCTGCAAAGGAACAGAGCATAAAAATCTCCGGCCAAGACCCATTGCCCGCTTACACGTCGATGGCCAAACCTCGTTACCGGGAAAACAAGCTTCCGGTCTACCCTTATTCCGCACTCATCAGGGGATACGAAGGGGTTGTTCTTATTTCCGCGGAAATTCTTCCAGAAGGTCAAACGGGGAAATTGACGATCAAATCCTCTTCCGGGTACGACATTTTGGATCAATCGGCCATTGAAGCGGTTAAAGCCTGGAAATTTGATCCAGCAAGAAAGATGGGAAAGCCTGTTATCGCATGGGTCGATATCCCGATTCGATTTGTTCTGAAAAACAATCCATAAAAATCATCTTACATTGAAAATGCTTCAAGTAAAGGTTTGCTCAAATACTTCCTTTGAGCCGTATCCTGAATGGCCAAAAATGTCAGACAGGGATTAACCGGCCGCCGGCCGATTGATTTATTTTGTTCTTTGTTGTATTTGAAAATTGGTCTGATCGTTCAATCACAATATTAAAGGGGTAAGCGAAATGGAGCAAAGGGTTACAGTAGTGGGAGCGGGCAATGTCGGGGCGACGGCGGCGCAGAGGTTGGCGGAAAAAGAACTGGCCGATGTGGTGTTAATCGATATTATTGAGGGAGTCCCACAGGGCAAGTCTCTGGATTTAGCCGAGGCAGCGCCGATTGAAAAACATGATGCGCATTTGACGGGTTCCAATGATTATAAGGATTCGGCCGATTCCGACATCGTCATTATTACGGCAGGTATTCCTCGCAAACCCGGTATGAGTCGTGATGATCTCCTGGCGACCAACCGGGGCATTATGAAAAAGGTAGTGGGTCAGGTCGCCAAGTATTCCCCCAACGCCATTTTGATCATAGTCAGCAATCCCCTCGATGCCATGTGTCATGTGGCCATGGAAGAAAGTCGTTTCCCGAAGAATCGGGTCATCGGTATGGCCGGCGTTCTGGATTCCGCTCGGTTCCGTGCCTTTATTGCGATGGAACTGAATGTCTCCGTGGAAAATGTTCATGCGTTGGTATTGGGCGGCCACGGCGATACAATGGTGCCTCTGCCGCGCTTTTCAACGGTGGCGGGCATACCGATTACGGAACTGATGTCTGCTGACCGTATTGAAGCGCTGGCCACACGAACGCGCAACGGCGGCGCGGAAATTGTGGGATTTTTAAAAACAGGCAGCGCCTACTATGCGCCGGCCTCGGCAGCAGTCGAGATGGCAGAGTCCATCCTGAAAGATAAAAAGAAAATTCTTCCCTGTGCCGCTTATCTGGAAGGTGAATACGGCATTTCCGGCCTTTTTGTCGGCGTGCCGGTGAAGCTGGGTAAAAATGGTATCGAGCAGATTATTTCTTTCGGGCTGACAGCGGATGAGAAAAAAGCATTGGACAAGTCCGCTGCCGCTGTGCAGGAGCTTGTGGACGCGATGAAAAAGATGCGATGAGGTCAAGTCACATTGATAAGGTGACCTCCCTCTGAAAAGAAGAGGGGGATTACAAGAAAAGTGCCGCTAAAAGCAGTCATCATTAGCATCCAAGGCAATCTGCTTACTGAGGAATGGTTGTAGATGGAAGGTTCAAAGTCTGCAGAGTGCGTATGAATATTAAGAGCTCGCATAAATTGGGGAAAGGGGGCAGGGATAGAGGCGGCGTTTTTCTAAGGGTTTACTTTTCTGCGAGTGAGCGTCAGCCAGACACCGCCCAAGCCAAAGGTAATGGCTAAAACTTTTATCAGCATGCCGATATAGAAGGGCATCCAGCCTAGAATCCATAACAAACTCAATCCTACCAGC
>ERZ795054.1675-NODE-1675-length-20198-cov-7.306657_pt1 | contig 20198 bp, 18 predicted proteins | sample MGYA00375138_ERZ795054 | MGnify/ENA primary metagenome ERZ795054 (study PRJEB30183, sample SAMN05720215) | anaerobic digester metagenome | isolation source: active sludge of municipal wastewater-treating anaerobic digesters | place: USA | collected 2014-12-23 ... | reverse complement strand
CCGGCCCCGGCGATCCACGCGTTCATCTCCTGAACGGAATAATAGGCGACCGAAGATTCATCCGCAAGCGCGGCGGCCTTTTTCGAAAGCCCGGTCGCAGTGAATAGAAATCCCCTCTGCGCGCCGTTCTCTTTCATGTACGGGATCAGCCTGCCGGCAAACGCCGCATTGGCCCTGGCGCCTGCGCCGAACCGGTATCTGACTGCGAGCGTCTCGTCATGCCCGCGTACAAGGACCAGGCGCGCTGCCCGGTCATGCGACTCAGGAATATATCCCAGAAGAAAAAAATGGATGAGCAGCCTACGCAGGATCGCCCGCTCTCCCTGCCTGATGGAGGACGGCCTTTTCACCGCCGCAACGAGCAGTTCGGCAAACCGTGACAGTTCCTCAATCCGTGCGAGCGCGGCTTCTGACCCGGCCCGCGCCCGGTCCCGCGCCCGTTTCTTCAGTATGTATTCCCAGTCCGGGTCGAGCGCCCTGACCGCGTCATCGCCGCTGCCGAAGCGCGAATAGCGATATGCCGCGTATCCGGCGGCGACAGCGCAGATTAAAAACGCGGGAAGAATGAATCCGGCAGCCCCGGACAGGACAACCACACCGGCTGAACAGGCGAGCTTCATGCGCACGGCCATGAATCCCCGGCGTGAAAGCTCATACATTTCGGCCGCACTGGATTCCCTGAGCCTGGCCGCCTCCCCGGACTTCAGCTTCATTTCTTTACGGACCCTTTCCATGAAACACCCGGCCCGCTTCGCAGCGCCGAAGGACTTTTCCCATTCGGCCGCGCGCGCAGAACGGTACCGCGGCCTTTCAGTCGCCGGGGAGCGCGACGCCGACAGCGCACGGTCATAGCGCTTTCTTTTAACCGGGTCAGACAATATCTCATAGGCGCGGTTGAGCCGGGCCTGTTCCTCGTTGGTCCCGCCCCGGTCTGGATGGGCCGTGAACGATTTTCTGCGGAACGCGGACTTGATCTCCTGCGCCGTCGATTCGGGCGCAACGCCGAGCAGGTCGTAGCAGGTGGCTTGATTTTTTTTATTCGGGTTCGCCATGGCGGATTATAGAAGATATTGACGGCCTCTTCGACGTCCCTGTCAAGGCTAAATACCGTTTACCCATGTTCAATGCTGTTCTGGCGCAGAACAGGACCCGGATTTGCACCCACGCGCCCGGGAATAAAAGCGGAATTTTATATGGACTTTTTGCATTGCTGTGTGATAATGATGGCATAATACAGTTTTTATCGACGGAGGGACCATGTCATGAAAAAATCACTCATCCTGCTTTCAATCATCTCGTTGTTCGTTGTATCATCCCCCGACCGCGCGGTTTCCGAAGCCCGGAAACTGATCATGCTGCCCAAACCGGCCATGACCGGCGGCATGCCCCTGATGACCGCCCTGGCCAAAAGGCAGTCATCCCGCTCATTCAGCGAAAAGCCGCTGCCCGACCAGGTATTGTCGAACCTGCTCTGGGCCGCGGACGGCGTAAACCGCCCCGATTCGGGCAAGCGCACCGCTCCCAGCGCGATGAACAAACAGGAGATCGACATCTACGTCGCCCTGGCCGAGGGCCTGTACCGCTATGACGCGGCGAAGCACGCGCTTGAGCTCGTGCTTGACAGGGACATCAGGGCCCAGACCGGGCAGCAGGACTTCGTGGCCGGGGCCGCTCTGAACCTGGTTTATGTCGCGGACCTTTCCGCAGCCGCCGGCTCAGACCGCGAAGAGAAAGTCATGTACGCCGCTGCGGACACCGGGTTCATCGGCCAGAACGTGTATCTGTTCTGCGCCTCAGAGGGCCTTGCGACAGTGATCAGGGGATACATCGACCGCAAGGCGCTGGGCAAGGCGATGAAACTGAAATCCGGCCAGATGATCATCCTCGCCCAGACCGTCGGGTACCCGGGGAAATGACGGCCTCGTATCCAGGATTGTACATTTAATCTCGGCCGTTATCCGGGAACAAGCATCCTTATTGCCCGCCATCATCCGGGGACATGAAAACACGGGAGTCATCCGCCCTGCCCGCGATAAACGCCCTGCGCCGAAAATTAATTACACTCTCTGAAGATTGTCATGATTGTCTTGATGTGGTTTACGACAGATCGACCCCGTTCTGTATATATTTTCACAAACGAAAACGGACCAACCGGCTCGTTAAACAAGCATTAGATCCACCATTGTTGATATCAGCAGAGGGGTCATCATGAGAGACGTATACATCATCGGGGCCGACACGATCAGGTTCGGCAAGTATCTCGATAAAACGATTCCGGAACTCTCGGCGCAGACGGTCTTTCCCTGCCTCAGGGACGCGGGTCTGGAGAAGAACGACATTCAGGCGATCTATTTCGCCAACTCCGCCTGGGGCGAATACCGCAGGCAGGTTTGCATCAGGGGCCAGGTCGCGCTCAGGCCGATCGGAATCGACGCGATCCCGATCTTCAACATGGAGAACGCCTGCGCCGGCGGATCGACCGCGTTCCACCACGCGTGGCTGGGAGTCGCGAGCGGGCTCTACGACATAACCATGGCGCTGGGCGCTGAAAAAATCTATGACAGCAACCAGAAGCTCGTATTCTCGAGCTTTCTCACCGGGCTCGACGTCGGGAACATTCTCGAAATGATGAGGAACTTCAACCAGTACGGCATGACGGATGCGGACCGTGAAGCGATGAAAAAGCACCTCGAGAAGTACGCGGCAAAAGAAGTCAGGCGCGGCGGGAAGAAAAAGACGGTCAAGTCCCGATGGAAGGATTTCCGCGACGGGTTCGCCGTGGCAGTAAGGATCGGCGAGACCATGGGATACGATGTTCTGAAGGAGCTGCGCAGGATGGGCGGAGGGGACCATTCCCCTTTCATGGACGTGTACGGCCACGAGGCGCGCAGGCACATGGAAAAATACGGCACAACCATCGAGCAGCTGGCACACATCGCTTCCAAGAACCATTTCCATTCCACGATGAACCCTAACGCGCAGTACCAGTTCCCGGTCCCGGTGGACCAGGTGCTCGCCGACAGGCTGGTGACCTGGCCCCTGACCCGCTCCATGTGCGCGCCGGTCGGGGACGGCGCGGCGAGCGCCATTCTGTGCGACGAAAAGACCGTGAAAAAGCTCGGCCTCATGTCGCGGGCGGTGAAAGTTCTGGCCTCCATACCTGGCTCAGGCCGTGCGCGCGAGGCGGGCGAGCCCGATATCGGCGCGCGCCTTGTCTCGCTCGCATATGCCAGGGCGGGCGTCGGCCCCGACGACATCGATCTGGCCGAGGTGCATGACGCATCCGCGTACGGAGAGCTTCACCAGACTGAAAACATGGGCTTCTGCAGGGAGGGTGAAGGCGGGATCCTGGCGATGAGCGGCGAGACCCGCATAGGCGGCAGAATACCGGTCAATACCAGCGGCGGGCTCGAATCACGGGGACATCCCATAGGGGCATCCGGGATCGGGCAGATTCACGAGATCGTGACCCAGCTGCGCGGCAATGCGGGCAAGCGCCAGGTGGAGGGCGCGCGGATAGGACTTGCCGAAAACGGCGGCGGCGCGCTGGGAGTCGAAGAGGCGGCGATGTGCATCCATATTCTCGAAGCGCCGTCGAAAAAGAAAAAATAAGAAAACACTTTCACGGAGAACCACCATGGGAAAAGCGGGAATGGCCTTAAACATAGCGAAATCGCTCGCGATTTTTTGCATGAAAGAATTCAGGCGCGGCACGCTGGGAGCGAATATCGCCGGGCTGAAGAACATGGACATAAAAGAGGAAATGTCGTGGGGAGACCTGCTCGAGGAAAAGGTCAGGGACCATCCCGACAGGCTGTTTCTGACATTCGAGGACAGGGAATATACCTACCGCGATATGGACAACAACGCAAACAGGGTCGCGAACTTTTTTCTCGAACTCGGCAGCGGCCGGGGGGCCGGCGCCGCCATGCTCATGGAGAACAGCCCGCAGTTCCTCGACGTGTTCATCGGGCTGCAGAAGATAGGCATGTACACTGTCCCGGTGAACACCTCCCTCAAGGGAGAAAGCCTTTTGTACATCCTCAACCACTGCGAGGCAAGGTACATCGTGCTCGACCAGGCATACATGCCGGTGCTCGAAAAGATCCGCGGCGGTCTGACCGGCATAAAGACCATAATAATCAACGCCTCAGAGCAGGGGGCGCCGGTTCCGGCCGGGGCCATCTCCCTGCACTCGGCCTATTCGAAATCCCCTGCGAAGCCGGCGACGGGTTATCGCAAAGAAGACATATGCTTCATCACGTACACATCCGGAACCACGGGCCTTCCGAAGGGAGTGGTGTACCGGTACCGCAACATCCCCGTGAAGCTGCTTTCGCTCGTTGCGCACCTGCTGTACCGCAAAAGCGACATCCTGTACACGGCCATGAAGCTCTTTCACGGCAACGCGCTGTTCGTGACCGTGACCTGCGGAATGCACACCAGCGCGCGCGTGGTGCTCGCGAGAAAGTTTTCGGCGAGCGGATTCTGGAGCGAGATACGGAAGCACCGCGTCACCTCGTTCAACACGATCGGCGCCATGATCCCCATCCTCATGAAGCAGCCCGAAAGCCCTCTTGACCGCAGAAACGACGTCCGTTTCATACTCTCCGCGGCCTGCCCTTCCGAGCTGTGGAAAAAGTTCGAGGACCGCTACGATCTTAAAATCTACGAGGCGTACGGCGCGGTCGACGGCGGCGGCAAGGTGATCCTCAATCTGGGGACAGCGCCTGTGGGCTCGATCGGCAGGCCGCCGATGAAGGTGAAATACAGGCTTGTCGACGCCGACATGAACGATGTTCCAGACGGCGATCCGGGCGAGCTCGTCTTCGCCTCGACTGGCGGGTCCGGCAAAAAGGGCGCGGTCGAATATTTCAAAAACGAAGACGCGTCGCGGGAAAAATCGGACAGCAACTGGATATTCACCGGCGACCTCATGAAGCGGGACGCGAAGGGGTACCTTTATTTCGTGGGCCGCAATACCGAGTCGATGCGCATAAAGGGAGAAAACGTGTCCGCGTTCCAGGTCGAGCAGATAATCCAGAAGCATCCGTCGGTGCTCGAGGCCGCTGTCTACGCGGTGCCGTCTGAGCTCGCAGAGGACGAGATCATGGCGAGCGTGGCCCTCGTCGAAGGGAGCTCCCTGGGCGAACATGAGCTCGTCGAATTCATAAGGGACGACCTTCCCAGATTCGCGGTGCCGCGGTACATCCGCATCGTAAAGGAATTCCCGAAAACCGAGACCTTCAGGATAAAAAAGAAGGAAATCGAGGAACAGGGCATCACCGCCGGGACCTACGACGCCGAGAAAAAACTCCGCGTTTCATGAATGGGGCAGGACGGCTTATTCGGCAAAAATCGCGGGACGCCGGAATTGTTATTGTTAAAATCGGCGGCCCGTGTTTTGCTGTGACGAGATCTATCGGCTGCATGAGCGTGCAGTTTGATAATGCTCCATGACAGGTATCCGGGCATGAAAAAAATCCTTCTTTCGCTGATTCCGGCTTTAACGATATCATTCGCGCTCACTGCATCTTCCGCCAGCGCCGGAACAGACGACGGTGATCCCGCCGCAGTTGATCTTTCGGGGTACTGGAAAATCACCGATACCGACGATCCGGGAAACGCCTCCCCGGATGCCGACGATTCACGGTTTGACGACGCGGCAATACCGGGCGACTGGATCAGGCGCCTGTCAAAAAACGAAAACATGGCTGCGACGGTCTGGATAAGGAAAAAGTTCATCATCCCCGCGGACAGCCGCTTCAGGCAGCCGATGCTTTTCATCGAGAGGGTCGCAATCGCGGACGAGGCATATTTCAACGGCGTCAAGATCGCGGCAAGCGGCCTCATGCCGTCCTCTCCCGGCGACCTCCGATACCAGATCGCATGGTACACGCCGCGCCGTTATTTCATCCCCGCGAAACTCGTCAGGTATGGGGCCGAAAACGTCATCGCGCTCAGGGTGTATTCCCACATCCAGAGCGGCATCATGGGCGATATCGCGATCCGCGATTACGGCGCCGACTACTTCGGTCTCATCTCACGGGCGTACCGGCCCCTGATCATGAGTGTTGCGGCCGTAACCCTGAACATCATGCTGCTTCTGGTTTTCGCGCTCCTGTTTATCTCGGAGCCGTCAAAAACCCAGTACCTCTACTTCACCCTGGTGATCGCTTGCACGGTGCTGTGCTCGTTCCTCACGTTCCCCCTGCCCTTCGCGATCGACGGGCTCTGGCGCTACAAGCTGGGGATTGCGCTGTACACCCTCACCAGCTTTTTCGTGCTCCACGGCGTGAAGAAATTCATCGGCTACGAAAACAGGGGCGTCACCCGGACAGCGCTCGCGCTCCTGGCCCTGGTGGTGGGCCTGGAGCTTGCCGCTTCGAACTCGCGCTCCATCGTGTATTACGGCGCCTATCCATGCCTCGTTTTCGTGAACCTGTGCATCCTGGGAGCTGCGGCCATATTCGTCCATGCGGTGAAAAACGACCCCCGGCGGTACTGGTACTTCCTGTTCCTGGCGGTCCCTGTCCCGGTCTCCGTGATGAGGAACTCCTATTTCATCTTCGCGCAGCGTTTCAACGAGCTTCCCCTGGTCATCTTCCTGCACGTCCCGCTCGTTTTCATGTTCATCGCGCTGTACTATATCTACGACTTCGAGAAATCGAGAAAAGAGAAGGACCTGCTGTATACGGCGCTGCTCAGGAAGTCGAAGAACAACATCCGCGCCCTGCGCTCCCTCAAGGAGAAAAAGAAAAAGGCCGAGCCCCGAAATCTGATCGCGAACGTGATCGAATACCTCGACGCCAACTACGCCGAAAAATACGACCGGATCGAGTTGTCGAAAAAATTCGGGCTCAACGAGGATTACATGGGGCAGATATTCAGAAAGGCGACCGGGACCAACATCTCGAACTACATCAACATCAACAGGATCAACGCGGCCAGGGAGCTGCTCACCGACACCAATGCCAAGATCATCGATGTGGCCTACCACGTCGGCTTCGACAACCTCACTCATTTCCATCGCCAGTTCAAGAGGCAGACCGGCTGCACGCCGAATGAATACCGGTCCATCGTGAAGAAAAACGGTTAGAGACGCGGGGAAACGAGTTCTCCGCGGTTGATGGTCTTGAAAAACCTCGTCCACCGGTACGGTTCGCTCAGGGTGATCGCACCGGACGGGCACAGGGCGGCGCAGTCCCCGCATCCCATGCACTGGCTTATTCCCGGATCGCCCAGCAGGTCGCCGACATGGGGCTTCATGCAGGCCTTTTTGCCGGCCATCATGATAGAATCCGCCGGGCACGCCCTGACGCATACGCCGCACCCCGTGCACCGCATCGTGTCGACCGTGACCCTTGCCCAGGCGACCTGTTTCACGTTCCCGTATCCCGGCAGCAGCAGTTTTTCAATTAATCCCAGTCTTCCCATGATGATACCCCGCTTCAGTATATTGTTATGCGCTCTCCGTTCTCGTACCAGTCGATCGCGTGCGTCTCCCGCGGCACCATGCCGTCCGGCTTGCCGACCGGCCATCCCACTGCCAGGCTCGAGACGAACCTGTACGGATAGGATATGCCGAACTTTCTCTTCCATTTCAGGGAATACTTGAACGCCGTCTTGGCGAAGCTGACCCAGCAGGTGCCGAGTCCCATGCTGTGGGCCGCGAGCACCATGTTCTGGCCCGCAATGCCGCAGTCGAGGTCCGGATTTCCCACTCCCCTGACGTCCTTGAATATGAGGATCACAGTGGGCGCGCCGTGCCAAAGGCCCAGCTTTCCGCGCGCGATGAGATCGACCGCACCGAACGGAACCGGGTGCAGCTCGTAGCGGTTCAGGCGGATAAAAATCTCGGCCAGGGGCCTGAGCCAGAAAAAGCCCTTTCTGCGGTAATCGAGCACGGCCCTGAACAATTTCAAGAGACGGACAACGGCGGATGTCATGTCGCTGATGATCTTCTCGTCGCGGATGACGACGAACTTCCACGGCTGCGCGTTTCCCGCGGACGGGGCGAAGCGTCCCGCCTCGAGTATCCTTTTGACCATGAATTCCGGGACCTGCTTTTTCTGGTACAGGCGGACGCTGCGCCTTTTCAGAATGACTTCCTCGGTCGGAGTAAAAGCATTTTCAAGGTTTGTTCCGGTTGCTTTCTTGTTCATCGAGAGATTCCCCCCATTCAGCCGGTGATGATATCATGCTTCACACTGTCCCTGGTCCTGAACAGGAATACCATGAAAAGGACGGACCAGGCCAGGTCGCCTGCAACCGTCAGCGCAGCCATGATCGTAGCCCTGCCGGTGAAGTAATAATACATGAACATGACAAACAGGATCATCTTACACGCCAGGCCCAGGCTCACGAGACCCCTGTTGAGTCCGAGATCCCGCGACACGAGGCAGTAACCGATTCCGAAGGTGATAATGGCGACCATGAACAGCCTGAAAGAGAGACCCCCGAGGAAATCCCCGGTCACGGCTGTCCGGCCGAAAAAAAGCGCCACGCTGAAATCGGCGAACACCAGCCCCGTGAGGCCGATACAGACGTTCCAGAGACCGGCGAGCGCGAACATGCGCGAATAGAATGTATCATTGATCGCAATCATACGGCTTTGCCTCCGACTTTCCCGATGAACCTGCTCTCGGGCCGCACGGTCCCCAGTATGAATTTCGAAAGGAGCCTCGACATTGCCATGATGCTCAGACTCGGCGGCGCGCCGGGCGATACCGGGAACACGCTCGCGTCGCACACGTACAGGTTGGCGAACTCGGTGCGGAACTCACGGTCGACGTACCTGCCCATCTCGATGGTGCCGCCGGGATGGCCCCCGGCCCACTTGAGGGCCGATATGCTTTTCTCTTTAGCGCCGCCCCGCACCATGATCTCCCGCGCGACATCGACCCCCCTTTTCATGCGCATGATGTCGTTCGCGCTCATGGGTTTGCTCGTCCGTTCGTTCGGGTATATTTCCCCCAGGTCGTCTTCTGCGAGTTTAATGAACAGGCCCATGCCTCTTTTGACCATGGGCCCCTTATACCAGTTCTCGAGCATCACCTTCGGCCTTACCATGTTCATGACGCACCAGGTCCCCCACGCTCCGCTGTTGCCGATCATGAAACCGTCACTTTCTGCATACGATTCGATCGCGTGGCTGAAGGTCTGCTCCTTCCACTGCCCGCCGTCCTTGTACCTGCTGATGCCGAAAAGTATTGTCATGGGATCCATGAAGAACCTCTTGCCGACATAGCCGACCCCGGAGCGCAGCAGTATGCCGGGGCTCCCGATCCCCCCCGCCGCGAGGATCACCGAGCCGCCCCTGACAACCGTTCCATTTCGAAGCTCGACACCTTCGACCCTGTTTCGCTCCCTGTTGAACACGAGCTTTTTGACAGCGGTGGATACGAGAAGGACCGCCCCGTACTTCCCGACGGCCTCATCAATATACCGCCTCGTGGTCCACTTGGCGTCTTTCGGGCAGCCGAGCATGCACCAGTCGCATCCGTGCTCGCACCGGTCGGTATCGACGAACTTGTCCTGGGCCGTAAAGGGCGTACCCATTTTTTCGGCCGCCTCCCTCATCCGCAGAAAACCCGAACCCGGACCGTTCTGGTAGAATCGTTCCGGGAGCGATTTGACGCCGATCGCCTTCTTTATCTCGGCAGCCTCGGGCCTGAAATCCACACCCATTGCGCCGATGATCTTCTTGCTCGGGTCGAACACGTTGCCCTGATAGATCATTGATGATCCGCCGACCGTGATCCCCCGCTCCATGACCACGCCCTCGCGAGAACGGTTGAACACGAAAAAACGCTCCGACAAGCGCGCCCCGAACGGGAAACCGATCATCCTCCTGTGATAGGCGCCCTTCTCGATTATGAGCACCTTCTTTCCCGCCTTCGCGAGTTCGAGCGCGACCGGCGCGCCGCCAGGACCGGTGCCGATAACGATGTATTCATATGATTGGTCTGCCAGCATGCAATTCCTCCTTATTTTCCGCTTGTCCGGTATCCGGCGCCAGCAGCACGCACCATGCCGGTTTCACTGTATATTTTATTGCGCACCTGTTCGACAAAGGCCTGGACCCTGGTTCGTATCTGTCCGTCTCCCCCGCCGTAGAGCTCGCGCTCGAGAAGCAGAATGGGGAAACGCTTCTTTCTGGATTCCTGCTTCATGAGATACATGTCGCCGCCCCACAGATCGCAGAACTTGAGCTTTTCGGCTATGACCGCATCGACCGCGTATTCACTGAACGCGTTTTCGAGAAAATCGAGCCGCTGCTTGAAGCTGTTCATCATGCGCGGACATGACAGGTGGCGGAGGTACCGGCGCGCGAGCGATTCATAGGGATCGCCCTCCTCGTCGGCGATGGTGTCGAAGTGCCTGCTGCCCAGGCAGAGGTTGTCGGCCACGATGGCGGCGCCGCACGACTCGATGAGCTCGAGGTGCGCGGTCTCCTCCATGCAGCCCGACGATATGTACACCCTGATATCGTCCTTTCCGGATACCGCACGGCCCGGAACAGCGGCAAGCACGTCCCTGATCAGGTTTATCGCGTCGACGGCCGGCATCATGGTCACCGCAAGCATGAGCGACAGAAGCTCGCTTCCCCTGACCGGAACCTCTCCGCTCTTTCTATATTCATACAACTGCGCCAGCAGCCTTCTCTTTTCATTGTACAACCTCACCGAATCCTTCAGCGCATCGACACTGATCTTCACCCCGTAATGGTTTTCGATCGACCCGGCGAATCCCCTGAGCTCGTCGGTAAACCGTACGAGCGCAGTATCGCCCGTAATATGGGGCGCCACGAACATGTGCCTGAACCGAGGGCCTGTCCCGGCGTATCTCCAGTTGTCATACATCCTGCGCAGGTGGTCGCACCCGTTCGAGAACACGATGCCGTCGAGAAACGAGAAGTCCCCCTCGAGCGCCTTGCCGAAGCAGCTCCTGACGAAACTGCAGTTTATGGCCGAATAGTAGACGCTCCCCCTGTCGGTTCCCCTGTTGTCGACCGCCCTCATGCGGTATGGTATCATACCGGCGGCATGGATGATTTCCTCCGGCACGTACGAGCAGAAGTACCCGATCACCTTCGAGCCGTCCGCGATCGCGGCGTCGAGATACGGGTTTCGGTCGACTGATGCCATTTTTTTAACGCTGTCGAATATATCCGTCATCCCCAACCCTGCTCCCTGAAGAATTTCGTGATCTCGTTCTTCACTCCCTGCTCGTCCAGGCAGCGCTGGTCCATGATGTCGAGGTTAAGATACAGGGCGGGCATCTTGCGTTTCCCGCAGATGTCCCGGATAATTTTTGCCGCGGCCCAGCCGTGTTTGCATCCCTGATGGCCGGTGAATATCATGCAGTCGATATTGTAGTCCACGAAGAATCTTTCCATCTCGTCGGTAATGAATTCAACCGGCCCGTGGCACTGCCGTCCCATCGCCAGGTGCATCTGGGTGCGGGCGAGGTCGCGGATCATGGTCTCGTTCGTAGAGGTGTCTATCGGAACGGTCGAGACCTGGCCGATGAAATCGGCGACGATCACCGCGCCGAACTCGTCCTCCATCCACTTGAAGATGTACGTGAAAAACGCGATCGGCGGGAACCACAGGAGCACCCTCACCTTCTCGCGTTTCACGATCCCCCTGCCCGCCAGGTAGTTCTTCCTGACGGCCTGGTACAGGCCCTTCGCCATTTTGAGTGCGTGCGGCGATTTCAGGTTGATCTCACGCACGACCCATGCGTACCCCAGGTTGATCATGGTGCCGGGGCACGGGATCGCCTTGTGCATCTCGCAGATCTCGCCCAGGTAAAAGTTGAATTCGTTCACCCGCTCGAGCATCTTCCTGAGCCGGTCCCAGTCGATCTTCTTTCCCAGGTGCTTTTCGAGAAACGCGATCTGGTCCCATATCTGCCGCTCTATATACCGGAATGATTCATCGTCCTTCCAGTAAGGCACGTCGAAGATGAACGACGGCGCGCCCGTCAGGTATTCCATGGTCTGGGCCACGGAAACGTTGGTGTCGCAGGGATGAGACCCGGCGACGATGAGGTCGGGCGCCGGGATCTGCTTGATAAGATAGGCTCCCACATTGAGCTTCATGGCTGAGCAGTATTCGACCGGCGTGCCCTGGTTCTCGGCGACCTCGATGATCTGCGAAGGAGCGGCCATGCTTTCGACATTGGCGAATATGTTCAGCGCCGCATTGCAGAACGGGGTCACGTCGAATGCGGCGAGGATTTCGGCGTTCAATATCCACTCGACCCACACAAGCGGCTTTCCGCTCTTTTCCGCCCTCAAAACGTCAGTGAAATTCTCGACAAAGGCCAGCGCCCCGTCGCCGTACGCCCTGAACGTGTCCGGGGTCAGTAGCCCTGCGCCCATGGTGAGCAGCCCGTAGCGGAACTTCCGATTGAGCAGATTTTCGGTTGTCGGCACATAGAGAGGCCTGAGCACATACATCAAGAGCGTCGCGAAGCGGGGAATTCGGGAAAAAATGAAGATGAGGATGAACAGTATGCGTGAAATCCTCATGATGCGAAGAGGTTTCCATCCGTATATCCCTTTCATTTTCATTCCGTTTTTTTTCATAATCCCATTTTCTCAGCAAAAGCGAGGATAACACCGGCGCCGCTGCCGGAACGGCATTGATCACACAATAGCGCCGCTGCTCACGATACCGTATCCCAGATTTTTTTTCCTGTCGTACACAAAACAGATAAATGCATGCGGATATTCAAATAGTGTAATATCGAACCATTGACATGATGAAAAAAGTATTCTATAGTATGCCCTGCATACCTGGATGGAGGGATTGGATGAGAACTGCCGGCATAGACGTCGGCTCGCTCACGGCAAAGGCAGTCGTGATGGATGACGGGAGAATCGTCGCGAGTTCGCTCATACCCGCCGGGCCCGACCCGGCGCAATCGGCCGATTCGGTGATCAGACGATGCCTTAAAGACGGAGGTATCCCCGCCGCCCCGGTGCAGTGCTGCTGCGGGACCGGGTACGGCAGGCTGACCATCCCGTTTGCCGACCTCAATATGAGCGAGATATCGTGCCATGGTATGGGCGCGTTCTGGAGCAACGGCGAGATCAGGACGATCGTCGACATCGGCGGCCAGGACTGCAAGGTTGTAGCCATAAACGACGAAGGGATGGTGACCGATTTCGTCATGAACGACAAATGCGCCGCCGGAACAGGACGATCGCTCGAGATCCTGGCCCGCACCCTGGGGGTACCGCTCGAAGAGCTCGGAGAGCTCGCATTAAAATCGCGCAGACCCACCGCGCTGACCAACAAGTGCAGCGTGTTCATGGAAATAGAGGTGATCGAGCTCCTGTGCCGCAAGAAAAGGCCCGCGGCCATAGCCCACGGCATTGCGGATGCCGTGGCCCGCAGGGTCGCGGCGCTTGCCGGAACCGTACCCGTTGCAAAAGGCGTATGCGTAACCGGCGGGGTTGCCAAGAACAGGGCGGTCGTCAGATGCATCGAAAAAAGGCTCGGCTCCGCCCTGAGTCCTCTGGGCATCGATCCCCAGCTCGCCGGGGCCGCGGGCGCGGCGGTGTACGCGTTCCGGTCGATCACCGGAAAGACGGGAGGCGGCCCTTTATGAATGCGGGAATAGACGCCGGCATGAGACTTGTCAAGCTTTGCCTTGTCGGCCGCACGACGATATTCGCGTCTCGCTGCTTTGAAATGGACGCGAACTTCGAAAGGCGGTGCAGCGATGCGCTCGCGGCCTGTGCGCATGAGGCTGTTTCAGCCGGTTTTTCATCAGGGCGCATACGTTCGATCACCGCCACGGGTTACGGCGCATCCCTGGTAAGGCGCGCCCGCGCTCATGCGGCCGAGGACGCGTGTATAGCCGCCGCCGCTCTCGGAACATCCTCCCCGGCGAGGAGCGTCATCGACGCGGGCGGGCTTTTCATCAAGATCCACAGGATCGCCGAAAACGGCCGTGCCACGGAAACCGTGACCAGCGAAAAATGCGCCGCCGGCAGCGGCCGCTTTCTCGAAATAGCGGCCCAGGCGCTCAAGATGCCGTTCGAAGCTCTTGCCGGGATGGACCTCGCTGACGCGAGTCCCTTTCACATAACCGGCAGCTGCGCCGTGTTCGCCGAAAGCGAGCTCATCAGCCGGATCGGCCGCGGGACACCGGCCCGCGACATTCTCGCCGGCGTGGTCCGTTCCCTCGCGCTTAAGACCGTCACCCTCATGGACCATGCAGGGGCCGCAGATCCGGTCGCGATAACCGGAGGTCTTTCCTCGGTCACTGTCTATGTAGACATGGTCAGGAAGATTTCCGGAAGGGAAATTTCAATCTTGCAGCCGGGCCCGATCCTGACATCCGCGTACGGGGCGGCGCTTATCGGCGCCTCCCGTCAATCAGGACCTGCAGCCAGATTCGCGGCCCGGCTCATGCCGTGGAGGAGCGATCATGCATAAACCGGGAACGCCCACGCTCGTGGACAATGCCCCGCTCATCTCGATGCTGCAAGAATTCATCTTTGCACCCGAGCGCCGCTTTACGTATCACGAGTACGACCATGGGGCCGAGGCCAGACGGTTCGGTTACAGGCCATTCGCCAGCAGCGACAGAAATGCGTTCATCGTCACCGCCGATGAAGCTGCGATCGAGCTGGGCTCGCCTCGCCACCAATCGCTCGCGACCCTTCTGTGGACCGCAAACGACGACCTGGCCGCAGGAGGCGTCTGGACCTCGGGCACCGACCTGCTCGACATACGGGAGCCGCATGCATGCCTGATGCTCGCAGTGATGGCCCGCATAGAGCCGGGCTTTGACGCGGGCGACGCCCGGTTTCGTTCGATCCTGAATCTCTCGAACAGGATCCCGGGATACATGGCGCGCAGCGTTCCCGGCAAGCTGTGGATCAGGATATCGCGCGATCTCATAAAGAGGGGGTTCTCATCCGAATCGCTCGGTCAGTGTCTGGTGCATTCCTTCCACGACGCGTTTCCGGAAATCGGCCCCGTGGCCGCGGCGGTCGCGGCCGGCAGCGCCGGTCTGGTGCGGGAGTTCACCCCGATCCACAGTCTGGAGCGCGCCTATTCGGGAAAAAACAGGAAACTCTCGCTCGAGGCATCGGGCGCGCTCGAATGCGCCGACCTCAGCTGCGCGTCGTGCGACGAAAAGCCGTCATGCGACGCCATACGCGAAATTGTCGCCATAAAAAAATCAAAACAGGGGAATGAACAAGCATGAAAACTCTCACCATGGCTCTCCTCGGCAAGGGGGGTGTCGGCAAAACGGTCCTGTCGGCGCTCATCGGCAGGGCTTATTCAGACAGAGGATCGAGGGTCCTTTTCGTCGACGCCGACCCGGCCCGCGGTCTTACATCCGCTCTCGGGGCGATACCGGTCAAGACCATCGGCGAGGCGAGGGAGGAAATCATATCGAAAGCACGGTCCGCAGGAAATGAAAAAGACAGAAACGAGCTCTCCGAGAGCATCGATTATCTTCTCATGGAATCGCTGTACGAATCCCCGGCCTTCAGCCTCATAACCATGGGAAGCACCTCGTCCCTGGGCTGCTTCTGTCCCGTGAACAGCCTGCTCAGGGAGACGATCAGGGCCATGGCCGGCAACTACGATGTGATCGTGATCGACGCCGAGGCGGGCATCGAGCAGGTGAACCGGCAGGTCGTCGAGACCGTTGATTACCCGATTATCGTCACCGACAACTCGATGCGGGGGGCCTCCACCGCGCTTCTGATAAGGGACATCATCAAGCGCGTTCCCGGCATGGCCCCGGTCGAAACCGGCGTCGTGTTCAACAGGGTCGAGAGCGGCGCCCACGGCCTGGTGCGAGTGATCGAAGAAAGCGGGCTCGCTTTTTACGGAACGGTCGGGCCCGATCCTGAAATCACCGCGATCGACGTCAAGGGCGAACCGCTGTTCTCGGTCTGCGCGTCAGCCCCGTCTCTTTCGGCAGTGAAGGGGATTCTTTCGAGAATCGAAATGTCAGCATAAAGATCATCGGCCCGGGCAAAATGATGGATCCCCTGAAAAAATTTTTTACCATTTGCCATAGCAAGCGCTGAAATCGATTAATGGATTGACTGTCGCATCCGTTTTATATATATTCACCCGATTCTCCGTTATTCCGCGCCTATTCATGAGACCGCGATTCGCAGTGGGGTAATAATGAAAACGAAACATGTCCGATTCGTCATTCCGGTTCTCGCCACGGGGATCATTCTCTCCGGATGTTCGCTGACCGACAAGACATCGATCTCGAACGATTCGACGCCTCCGGTCATAACCGGTGCGCAATCGTCAAACCCGGTCAACAATGGAGTCAGGATATCATGGGCCACCGATGAACCGGCGACCTCGGCAGTTAGATACGGCACAGGCGCCGATTACGGGTCTTCGGTTGAAATCCCAGCCCTTGTCACCGATCATGCCGTATACCTCTCGGGCCTGCAGGCTGATACCGAGTATCACTACATGGTTGCTTCTTCTGACAGCTCCGGAAACCGTTCAGAATCCGAGGACATGGTTTTCACCACCACGAACGCGCCCGCATACGGTTCGGCCTATTACAGCCAATGGGAAAACGGACTGCCTTCAGATACCGGATTTTTCCCCCTCGCGGTATGGCTGCAAAGCCCGGGCAACGCAGCGAACTACGCAGCCATCGGCATCAATACCTATGTCGGATTATGGCAGGGACCCACGGACTCCCAGCTTGCGGCCCTGCACTCAAGCGGAATGAACGTCATCTGCGCGCAGAACGATACCGGCCTGACCCATCAATACAATGCCATGATCAGGGCATGGATGCACAATGACGAGCCGGACAACGCCCAGTGGGACGCCGGTACCGGTTCATATACCTACTGCATAGCGCCGGCTGTGCTGGTCGACCTGTACCGCGGATGGAAGGCCGCAGACCCCACAAGGCCCGTACTGCTGAACTTCGGCCAGGGCGTGGCCAATATCGGATGGTACGGCCGCTGGTATCTCGACAACATCGGCGGCAAAGATTACAGCGGCGATAACTATTCTCTGTACTATACCGAGGCGTCCGAAGCAGCCGACATTCTTTCCTACGACATATACCCGGTCACCGATTCCGATTCAAACATCAGCGGGAAACTCGAATACGTGGCATCGGGTGTAAGAAACCTCATCTTGTGGTCCGGCGGGACCAAACCAGTGTGGAACTGCATCGAGACGACCCATATCAGCAACGCGGCAACGCGGCCCACCCCGGCCCAGATACGAAGCGAGGTGTGGATGTCGATCATCGCGGGCTCGATGGGGATTATCTATTTCGTGCACGAATGGGAGCCCTCATTCAGGGAGGACGGGATTTTCAACTATTCAGACGCGGTCGCCGCAGTTGCCGATATCAACGCCATGATCGCCGGGCTCGCGCCGGTGCTCAACACGCAGTCGATTACCGGCAGCGTCGAGGTCTCTTCAGGCGATCCGGACACGCCGGTCGACATGATGGTTAAAAGCCGCGATGGAAACACATATATTTTCAGCGCAGCCATGAGAAACACGCCGGTTACCGCGGAATTCACGGTCAGCGGCATTTCGGACGCCGCAGTCGAGGTACTGGGAGAATCCCGCAGCATTCCCCTTTCGGAGGGAAGCTTCCAGGACGCATTTGACGGATACGGCGTTCACCTGTACCGGATCGCAACACCCTGAAAGCCGCCGGCTTTCCCCGGCCTCAATCCCGGCTGGGGCCCTCGTCTCCGGGTTTTCTCCTGCGCTCCTGCTCCGGCTTCCTTCTCTCCTCTTCGAGCTTTTTCCTGCGCTCCTGTTCAAGCATTTTACGCTCTTCCTCAATCTTGTGTTTACGCTCCTGCTCGACTTTTATACGCTCTTCCTCCAGCTTCCTCTGCTTATCCTGCTCGATCTTTCTGCGCTCTTCTTCGAGCTTCCTGTCGCGCTCCTCTTCCCTCTTTCTCTGGAGTTCCTGCTCTTTCTTTTGACGTTCATCCTCGAGCTTTCTGCGGCGCTCCTCTTCGAGACGGCTCTTTTCGGATTCAAGTTTCCGGCGCTCCTCCTCGAGCTTTCTGCGGCTGTCCTCCTCGGCTTTTTTCCTCTGCTCGAGCTCGCGCCTTTCCCGGTCGAGGTATTCGCTTCCATCCCCTTTCCTGCAGGCCTGGATGCATCTCTCACGCTCGCGCCCCGGAAGGTTTCTGCATGATTCAAGGCAGTCTTTCATGGACATTTCCCGGTCCCGGCGGCGTTCATCCTCGAGCTTTCTGCGGCGCTCATCCTCAATCTGCCTGCGCTCGCGCTCCAGCCTCTGGCGCTCCTCCTCGAGCTGCCTGCGGCGCTCATCTTCGAGTTTCTGCCTTCGCTCATGTTCGAGCCGTATCCGGTCCTCCTCATCCTTCCTGCGCCGTTCCTCTTCGAGGCGCCTACGCTCGCGCTCCAGCCTCAGGCGCTCCTCCTCGGTCTTTCTTTTGCGCTCCTCGTACTCTTTCCTGAGACGCTCTTCCTCGAGCCGTTTACGCTCACGCTCCAGCCTCAGGCGCTCCTCCTCGATTTTTCTCAGGCGCTCCTGCTCAAGTCTCCTTTTCTCCTCACTGCGCCTTTGCACGCAGGTTTCGTAGCATTGAGTGCGGTCGCGTCCCCGCAGCCCCCTGCAAAAATCCGCGCATTCTCCGTCAAGGTCGCCGTGGATTCTTTCCTGCTCCCTCTTCCAGCGCTCTTCCTCCTCCCGTTTGCGCTCGCGCTCGATCCTTTCCCGTTCCTCATCGAGCCTGCGCTGCCGCTCCAGCTCGAGACGCACGCGGTCCTTTTCGACCTGCCTGCGCTCCTGCTCGAGCCGTATGCGCTCCTCTTCCATCCGCCTGCGGCGTTCCTCCTCGTCCCTTCTCCATTGATCGTCGTCGACCGTGACCTGCACCGGTGGAGGGACCGGTTCGAACACTACCTCGATAGTGGCGCACGACCATGCTATGGATATTCCAAAAATAAGGGCTGCCGGCATCATCCTTCTTATAATACCGGCCGTTCTCATCGTTTTCATAATCGTCATCCTCTGATATAATTTCGGGAACCGGAAAAATCAGTTCATGTATCTATACCCTGAAACCCCGGGAAAATCAATCCATATTTTCTTTCAGGCACTGTCGTCGAAAAGCGCCTCCAGGTCGCCCCAGCGCGAACCCTGATCAGCGCTGATCGTTTCGATGACCCTCTCGAATTCATCCCACATCGAATCCGCGACCATCTCGTATGAATGCCCCCAGAAATAGAATACTCCCCATTCCCTGGCCGATTCATAGCGCTGCAGCAGATCGGGAGCTAAAAAATGGCAGCATGGATGAAAGAGCATGGCGTCGTCCGGCGGAAACCGGTAATCATCGCTTTCGATGGTCCTTGCATACGTGTGCCCGGCCTCCCTTACCAGCCGCATCAGGGTATCGCTGTGCGCTCCGAACGGATAGGCGAACCCGGCCACCCGCTGCCCGAAATGCTGCTGCAGTGCTTCCCTTCCTTCAACTATCTCGCGGCGGGCCTCATCTTCAGGTAAAAGGTCAAGGCGGGGATGGGTCATGCTGTGATTGGCGACGGTAAATCCGTCATACACGCCCCTGAGCTCGTCCCGGCCGAGCCTGAACACGTCGGAATCCCGGTGCCGCCATCTGAAAGAGCGGTGTTTTTCGTGCAGGCCGAAGCATAGATTGAAAGAAGCCTTCGCTCCGTAACGCCGGAGCACCTCTGTGAGACGGATATCGGTCGTCACCCCGTCATCCCAGCACTGCACTACGGTCATGATTTTTGTGTTCATACCATATTATACAGGGTCAAACGCCTCATTTCACGATTATTCCCCGGCAGACAAAAAAATATTGATATTCAGGGAAGGGAATGCATATCATAAGGGAACCCATAAATCAAACCGAATGCATATTCGCCAACAGGGAGGGATTCCATGCAAAAGGAACGAAAGATCAACCGCTGGGACCGCCGACGGTCCAATAAACGCATCCAGCGCCTGAAGGAAAGCGAGAAATACCGGCAGACCGTAAACAAGCTCGACAGCCTCAGCATCAGGCTGCCGGAGCTGAGCGACAGGCAGAAGGAAAATATCGAAAAAGACCTTATTAAAAAGAAAAAGAGATGAGGGATATCATCTCTTTTTTGGGCGATATTGGACTCGAACCAACGACCTCCTGCATGTGAGGC